>ENA-UOOI01004016-UOOI01004016.1-fermentation-metagenome-genome-assembly--contig:-NODE-4016-length-10194-cov-4.049808_pt1 | contig 10194 bp, 8 predicted proteins | sample MGYA00245779_ERZ724027 | MGnify/ENA primary metagenome ERZ724027 (study PRJEB28704, sample SAMN03018318) | fermentation metagenome | biome: anthropogenic terrestrial biome; feature: soil; material...
CAAAGAACTAAAAAGAACTTTTTGCTTGTATTATTTTTTGCAATTGGATATAATTATACATAGCAATCAGTACAGGGTGATTATGGTCGCTCCCCATGTAATGAAAGGGGGTGTGACAAGTTGAGTACATATCAGGAATTTATGCTAATTATTAGCGTTGTAGGCCTTATTATAAAGATACTTGACTATAAAGAAAAGCAAAAAAAATAATCACCCTCCGGCAAGTTGTGTGATTATTTTTTAATCATAAAATTGTAACTTGTTAACCGGCAACCATAGTCACTATGGACTGATTGCTTTTTCTATACTTATCTTAGCATATAATGTATAAAGTGTCAACGAAGGAGTTTTATTTTGGAGTCATTACCAGGATATTATAAAAATAAATGCTTTTAAACTAATTTGACAATATTAGCCGTAAATAATATAATGAATTAATAACAAAAATGAGCAAGAAAAAGATAAAATCTTAAGTAAATTAATGTTATTTCCTATTTAAATTGACTTTTATTACATAATAAGTGATAATATATAAAGTTGGTAAATTGGGGTTTAGGAGCAAATATTATGAAGAAAGCACTAATGATGGCTCATGTTGCTTCCATGATAGATTTATTTAATATGGATAATATACATATATTGCAAGACCTGGGTTATGAAGTTGACGTTGCTTGTAATTTTGAATATGGAAGTGTTACTTCACAACAGAGAGTAAATGAATTTAAGCAAGAGCTAATTTCCCAAGGTATAAATGTTTATCAAATACCAGTACCTAGAAATATAACTGCTATTGGTAATATTGCAGAATCCTATCGTATTATAAAACAGCTAACAAAGAGTAAACATTATGATATTGTACATTGCCAATCTCCTATAGGTGGAGTTATAGCTAGGTTAGCTTGTAAAAAAGCTCGTAAACATGGTACAAAGGTAATCTATGTTGCACATGGTTTTCACTTTTATAAGGGAGCATCTATTAAGAACTGGATGCTATTCTATCCAATCGAAAAATATTGCGCAAGGTACACTGACTGCCTTATTACGATGAACCAAGAGGATTACAATTTTGCCCAGAGGAAGATGAATAAGGCAAAGCATATTAAATATATCCCAGGAGTGGGAATTAATACGCAAGAAATCAACAGCATAGATGTAGATATAGATAGTAAACGTAAAGAATTAGGAATACCAGTAGATTCAACAATTATTGTATCCGTTGGAGAACTAAATAAAAATAAAAATCATGAAGTGATAATTAGGGCGCTTGCAGAGATAAATAACCCCAGTATACATTATATTATCTGCGGTAAAGGACCTCTTAAGGATTACTTAATGACACTATCTAAAGAATTACATTTAGATCAAAATGTACATATATTAGGATATCGAAAAGATGTAATAGAAATATTGAAATCGTCTGATATATTTGCTTTTCCGTCTATAAGAGAAGGATTGTCTGTATCAATGATGGAAGCAATGGCAGCAGGATTACCTGTTGTTTGCTCTGAGATTAGAGGAAATACAGATCTTATTAAAGATGGGGCTGGTGGGTACATAGTACCAATTTTTGAAATACAAGGATATGTACAAGCCTTTAATACTATAATAAATGATAAACAATCTAGCAGAAAAATGAGTAATTATAATCGTAAAATAATTAAAAAATACAACAAGGAAACCGTAAATATTATTATGAAAAATATCTACTGTCATATATAAGGGAAAGTAATGGGAGAAAAGTATAAAACTTTAATATTTATAAAGAATATGAGAGATCCTTCTTCATACTATCGTTTAGGTCAATATCTAGATATATTGGAAAAAAACAAAACGATTAAATATATTTGTTATGCATCTGACAAAGCTTATAAAAATTATTATAATACTAACTTGGGAAAAAATTATTTTTATAAAATCTTTTTCGGAATATGTGGTACGATTAAAGTTACTTATTACATAATATGGGATATGCTAATTAATCATTCTCAAACAGTTGTTATTAATAGAAAGATGTTTCCAAGAGTAATGCCCTTTTATGGGAAATCATTACTAAATAAGTACCTAAAAAGTAAAACAATATACTGGGATTTTGATGATAATATTATATATGATAAAGAAATATCACGAGTTGAAAAACAATTATTATCAAAATATTCCAATAGCATTATTGTAACCAACGAATATCTTAGAAACACCATTGATAAAGAATATATGCATAAAGTAAAATTATTAGTTACAACGGATGCAACATTTCAGAATTTTAATTTAGATAAGGTTAATACAAAAAGACTTCTGAGGTATCAATATAATGTTAATATAATATGGGTAGGAACAAAAAACAATCTTGCATTCTTATATAATATACTACCTTATCTAGATAAAGCAGCAGAAGAAGTAAAGAGAATAAGCAACAAAACTCTACATCTTAGAATTGTTTCAAATGAAAGTATTATATATGCTACAAATTATTTAATTATAGAAAACATCAAATGGACAAGAATTAAAACGAAAGAAGAATTGCTTCAATCGCATATAGGCGTAATGCCTTTAGAAGATTCAGAATATACCAGGGGTAAGGGGGGGTTTAAAGGAATTCAGTATATTTCTGCAGCATTACCTTGCGTTATGTCTAATGTAGGATATAATACTGAAGTAATTGAAGATGGTGTAAGTGGATTCTTTGCAAAGGGACCTCATGACTGGGTTAGTAAAATAATTGAATTAAGTATTGATGATAACACTTGGAGCAGCATGTCAATTTCTGCAAGAAATAGATGGGAAGGTAAATTTTCAAGTGAAATTAATAAAAAGTTTTGGAATGGTTTGTTATCTTAAGGTAAAGGAATATGATAGGAAAGATATGGATCTTAGGTGGTTAATATGCATAACATTAGTATTATAATTGTAAACTGGAATACTGGTAATTCCCTAAAAAAATGCTTAGAGTCCATAAATGGGTTAAGCATGAACTTTTATAATCTATTGGATGTTATTATTGTAGATAATGCTTCTACAGATAACTCACTTGAACTAATTGAACATTTTTTAAAACCTAATACAAATGAAAGTCATCAATATAAAGTGAAGCTTATTAAGAACAATAGGAATGAAGGCTTTGCAAAAGCGTGTAACTTAGGAGCAAAATATTCTAAAAGTGATTTTATATTATTTTTAAACCCAGATATGATATTATACGAGAATACTTTGGATAAATGCTTTGTCTATATAAATAGAACTAGTATTAAGAACCTTGGTGCATTGGGAATTAAACTTCTTGATGAACAAGGTATTACTCTAAGAACCTGTTCAAGACTTCCAAAGAAACGTTATTTCCTGGCAAAAAGTCTTGGATTAAGCAAGATTATTAAAAGGTGGAATGCATTTATGTTGGAGTGGAATCATGAAGATAGTCGAGTAGTTGATGAAGTAATTGGTGCATTCTTTTTAGTAAGTAGAAAACAATTTGAAGAAATGATGGGCTTTGATGAGCGTTTCTTTGTTTATTATGAAGAGGTTGATTACTGTAAAAGATTAAAAGATAATGGATATTATGTTTATTATTATGCAGATGCAACTGCTTTTCATGAAGGTGGAGCATCTTCTAGTAAAGTAAAGGATTACAGATTATTTTATGAACTAAGAAGTCGGTATCAGTATGAACAGAAACACTATGGTGATAGAAGTGCATATATTACTCGGTTACTTATAAGTTTAGAATATATATCAAGATATCTATATTTAGTAATATCTCATAGAAGGGATGAGATATTGCCTTTGCAAAAAGGATTTAAGATGTTTAAAGAATGGTATTCTAATTTGGTATAAAACAAAAATGCTTATAATCAGAAAGGAAAAGCACAAATGAAAGGAATTATTTTAGCAGGTGGATCTGGGACAAGATTATACCCATTGACCATGGTTACATCAAAACAATTACTTCCAGTATATGATAAACCCATGATTTATTATCCACTTTCAACTCTTATGCTTGCAGGCATAAAAGATATACTAATTATTTCAACTCCTCAAGATCTACCTAACTTTATAAAGCTATTAGGTGATGGTTCTAATTATGGTATTCACTTAAGCTATGAGGAACAACCCTCTCCAGATGGATTGGCACAAGCGTTTATCATTGGCGAAGAATTCATAGATGGTGATTCCTGTGCAATGGTATTAGGAGATAATATCTTCTATGGTAGTGGATTAACGAAACACCTTAAAGAAGCTGCTTCCAAAGAACATGGAGCAACTATTTTTGGATATTATGTAGATGATCCTGAAAGATTTGGCATTGTTGAATTTGATAAGAGTGGAAAAGCTATATCCATTGAAGAAAAGCCAGAAAAACCAAAGTCTAATTATTGTGTTACAGGATTATATTTCTACGATAATAAGGTATGCGAGTATGCTAAAAAGGTAAAACCTTCACATAGAGGTGAACTTGAGATTACTGATCTTAATCGATTGTATCTTGAAGATGGAACTCTTAATGTTGTTACATTAGGACGTGGATATGCATGGCTAGATACAGGAACAGTAGATTCTTTGGCAGATGCTACAGAATTTGTTAAGGTAATTGAAAACCGCCAGGGGGTTAAGATTTCAGCAATTGAAGAAATTGCTTTTAAAAATGGTTGGATAAGTAAAAATAAATTGATTGAATCTGCAAATTTATATGGAAAATCAACCTACGGAATGCACCTAAAACAAGTTGCAGATGGAAAAATATTATTTTAAAAGAAGGTAATCGTATGAATATAATTAAAACAAATGTATTAGATGTATACATATTAGAACCAAAAGTGTTTGGAGACAATAGAGGCTGGTTTATGGAGAGCTGGTCTCAGAAGACAATGGATGAGTCTGGCTTACATTATAACTTTGTTCAGGATAATCACTCATTTTCTGCAATAAAAGGAACTCTTAGAGGACTTCATTTTCAAAAGGGAGAAGATTCACAAGCTAAACTTGTAAGATGTGCTAAAGGTGCTGTACTTGACGTTGCTGTTGATTTAAGAATAGGTTCTCCAACTTATAAAAAATGGGTAGCAGTTGAATTATCTGCTGAAAATAAGAGACAATTACTAATCCCACGTGGATTTGCCCATGCATTTTTAACATTAACAGATGATGTTGAGTTTTTGTATAAAGCAGATAACTATTATGCCCCACAATCAGACCGTAATATAATTTGGAATGATCTTGATATTAATGTGGAATGGGGAATTGATAATCCGATATTATCAGATAAAGATGGGAAAGCACCAACATTACGTGAAAGTGATGTAGATTTTATATATGAGGAGAAAAGAAAATGAAGATAATTGTAACTGGTGGAGCAGGATTTATTGGTGGCAATTTTGTACACTATATGCTTAATAAACATAAGGATTATATGATTATATGTTTAGATTCGCTTACCTATGCAGGTAATATGGAAACATTAGAACCAGTAATGGGTAATCCAAATTTTAAGTTTATAAAAGGAAATATATCTGATAGAGAATTCATTTTTTCTTTATTTGAAACAGAAAAGCCAGATATTATAGTGAATTTTGCGGCAGAAAGCCATGTAGATCGCTCTATAGAGGATCCTAGTATATTCCTACAGACTAATATTATTGGTACGGGAGTTCTTTTAGATGCATGTAGAAATTATGGCATCCAGAGATATCATCAGGTGTCGACCGATGAAGTTTATGGAGATCTTCCACTAGATAGAACAGACCTTTTCTTTACTGAAGAAACGCCTATACATACCTCAAGCCCATATTCTTCTTCGAAAGCATCAGCAGATTTACTAGTACAAGCTTATTATCGAACTTATAGAGTTCCGGCTACTATTTCTAGATGCTCTAATAATTATGGACCATACCATTTCCCAGAGAAACTTATTCCATTAATGATTGTTAATGCATTACATGATAAGAAACTGCCCGTATATGGGAAAGGTGAGAATGTTCGTGATTGGTTATATGTAGAAGATCATTGTAGTGCTATTGATATGATTATCCATGATGGAAGAGTTGGTGAAGTCTATAACATTGGAGGACATAATGAAAAAACCAATCTTGAAGTGGTAAATACTATTATTAATCAACTAGGTAAGAGCGAAGAATTAATTCAATATGTTACAGATAGGCCGGGACATGATATGCGTTACGCTATTGATCCGACTAAGATTAAAAATGAACTTGGTTGGGAACCAACTACTTCCTTTGATGAAGGTATTAAAAAGACAATTAAATGGTATCTTGATAATAAAGAATGGTGGGAAAATATCATAAGTGGCGAATATCAAAATTATTACAATAAGATGTATAATAATAGATAAAAAATTAACATTAATGAACTTATTATATGTAATAAAAGCTACATAATATTTTTAAAATTCAGATGGGATTTGCATTAAATAAAGTAAAAGTGCTCAGGCAAAAAGGATATATATATGAATAAGAAAAAGCTAGCGATTAATTTAGGACTTATTATTATTGTTTTAAATTTTCTAATAATAATGTTAGGAGATGAAATAGTAAAATCAGGAACCAAATTACAGTTTCAATTAGAGGCAAATAAAAATATTTCATTTCAAGTATTTTATGCTGAAGGACAAGATGTTGATCCTGCGCATTCTACTTTCGATGAATATTCATTAGAAAAAAAAGCAACTAATATGGAGTTTACTATAAAAGGGAATACTAATTAGATTTGATTTTGGCGGTGAACCATCTGAACTATATTTATCTGATATCAAAATAATCTGTGAAGATCAAAGTATTAAGATAGAGCCAGAATATCTAATTGAAAATCAAAAAGCAAATAATATGTTAAATACCCTTGATATAAAGGATGGGGAACTTCATGTAATAACAAATGGAGAAGATCCATACTTATTAGTTGATATGTCCTCTTTGAATATCTATGACTGGATATCTGAAATTAGCAGTCAGAAACTGTTAATTGAAAAGATTATAATTTGCTGCCTATTGGATGCTGCAATAATTGGTTTATTTATATTTTCAACTAAACTATTTATATTACCAATAGAGTTGTATCGTAATCGAAAATTGATTTTAAAACTTGCAAAGAATGATTTTAAAACAAAATATGCAGGATCCTACTTTGGAATATTCTGGGCTTTTGTGCAACCGGTTATAACAATATTATTATACTGGTTTGTGTTTCAGGTTGGTTTTCGATCATCAGCAGTAGGAGACTATCCTTTTGTATTATGGCTAATAGCTGGCTTAGTTCCTTGGTTCTATTTTTCCGATGCTATAAATTATGGAACCAATTCTTTAATAGAATATAGCTATTTAGTTAAAAAAGTAGTATTTAACATAAGCATATTACCAATTGTGAAGGTTGTATCAGCATTTTTTGTACACATTTTCTTTTTAGGATGTATGCTTTTAATATCCTGGCTATTAGGATATCCCCCAGATTTATATAGTTTACAAGCTTTATATTATACGTTTTGTATTTCTATTCTTACTTTGGCAATAACTTATAGTACAAGTGCTATTATTTTGTTTTTTAGAGATTTAGGTCAGATCATTAATATATTTCTCCAAATTGGAGTATGGATGACACCTATTATGTGGAACATAAATATGGTGCCTGAACCGTTGCAGTGGATTTTTAAATTTAACCCAATGTATTATATTGTGAGAGGTTATCGAGATGCTTTATTAGATAAAGTTTGGTTTGTTGATAGGCTTGGAGAAACAGCATTGTTCTGGGGAATAGTTGGGATTCTTATAGTGATAGGAATGTTAGTGTTTAAAAAGTTGAAACCACATTTTGCAGATGTGCTGTAATAAATTGAGGTAAAAGAATGGAACCAGTAATAAAAATCGAAAATTTGAATAAAGTATACCATCTATATGATAAACCAATTGATCGAATGAAAGAAGCTTTAAGTATTACAAATAAAATTTATCACAAAGATCATTATGCACTTAAAAACATTAGCTTAGAGATATATAAAGGAGAAACAGTAGGAATTCTAGGAACAAATGGTGCTGGTAAATCAACGATGTTAAAAATCATTTCAGGCGTTTTGAATCCAACTACAGGAACAGTTATAGTTAATGGTAAGATATCTGCTTTGCTGGAATTAGGTGCAGGATTTAACTTTGAGTATACAGGTATGGAAAATATTTACCTTAATGGTACAATGATGGGATACACGGAAGAACAGATGAAAGATAAAGTAAAATCAATTATTGATTTTGCTGATATTGGCAATTTTATAAATCAGCCAGTAAAAACTTATTCTTCAGGTATGTTTGCTAGATTAGCATTTGCTGTAGCTATTAATGTAGAACCGGAAATTTTAATTGTTGACGAAACTTTATCAGTAGGAGACCTAAGATTTCAGATTAAGTGTATGAATAAAATGAAACAAATGATGGAAGGTGGAACTACAGTACTGTTTGTTTCTCATGACATTAATGCAATACGTAGATTTTGTACAAAAGCAATTTATTTAAGAGATGGGCAAATTCAAGAGATTGGTGATGTTAATGTAGTTGCTGACCATTATCTGGATTATTTAAAAATTGGTGATGATGCAATAAATATTCCTACTAATGAAGTGGAATTGAAAGAAGATATTCAAGAAAAACTAAAAGAATTCATACCTAGAGATGGTATTGCTGAAATTATTAGTTTTCGTATATTAAATAGAAATAGGCAAGAAGTATGTGAGATAGAATTAGATGAACAAATTCAAATTGAAGTATACTACGATGTTTATGATGATTCAATACAACATCCTGTAATTGGAATTGCCATTAGGGGAATGGATGATGATTATGTTTGCGGTCTAAATTCTTTATTAGACTCTTTTATTATTCCTTGGAAGAAAGGAAGACAGAAAATAGTATTAGATTATCCATATGGTGTATTAGCAGTTGGCGGAAAATATTATTTTGATGTTGCTCTTTTTGAGGAAACTGCAACTATCCCCATTCAATACATAACCATGGTAAAAAGATTCACAATAAAAGCGAGATATTCAGGTGAGGGCCGATATATAATACCACATAGATGGGAGAAGAGTTAGATGAGCAAATATGATGCTAAACTGGACTTAAAATCGGTAAATTCATTATCTTTAATAGTTAATAATATTAAAGATAATTCTGTCATTCTAGAATTTGGCCCTGCTACTGGAAGACTTACTAGATACTTAAAGGAAGAGTTAAGTTGTAAGGTATATATTGTCGAAATCGATTCTACGGGTTATGAAAAAGCTATCCAATATGCAGAAGATGGATATTTAGGAGATATAGAAGAGTACCAATGGTTAGATAAATTTAAAGGCATCCAGTTTGATTATATTTTATTTGCAGATGTATTAGAGCATCTAAGAAAACCGGAAGTAACTATTCAGCATTCAAAGGCTTTATTAAAAGAGGATGGAAAGATAATTTCCTCTATTCCTAATGTAGCACACAATTCTGTCATATATAATTTATTAAATAATGAGTTCCACTATAATAAATTAGGCTTATTAGATGATACACATATACATTTGTTTACGTATAAATCCGCTAAGCGATTATTTGAACAAAATAATTTATCGATAATAAAGGAAGAAGCGACATATACAAAAGAGCAACCCGGTGAATTCCCTTTCAGTTTAAATGAATGCAATCAACTTGAGGATGAAGTACTAAAAAAGCATCCAATGGGTCAAGTTTACCAATTTATATTTGTTGCTGTTAATAAAGAAACAAATGATAATCAAAAACTTACTATAGAGAAAAAAATTAAGGACTTTCAAGAAAGAGACATGTGTACGTTATACCTTGATAGAGGTAATGGATTTTCTCAACATGATATTATGCAACAACCTATTAGCGAAGGATTGAATCATATTTTTTATGAATTGAGAAATTGCGATGATATAAAAATGGTTCGCTTAGATTTTCTAGAAAAATTTGCTTGTGTTATACACATTAGAGAATTGAAAGTGAATGGATTAGAACAGGATTTAGATAAAATAGTAGGAAATTTTATAGGTAATATTCATGGGGTTTTAGTTTATGATGAAACAGATCCATTTGTATATTTGGAAGATCCTTTAAATAAAATAAATTATGTGGAAGTAACATTTGAGGTTGATAAATTATATAATCATCAGAAGCTGGTAATAAATTATTTGTCTGATTATAGTCATAT
>ENA-UOOI01004017-UOOI01004017.1-fermentation-metagenome-genome-assembly--contig:-NODE-4017-length-10193-cov-2.918623_pt1 | contig 10193 bp, 8 predicted proteins | sample MGYA00245779_ERZ724027 | MGnify/ENA primary metagenome ERZ724027 (study PRJEB28704, sample SAMN03018318) | fermentation metagenome | biome: anthropogenic terrestrial biome; feature: soil; material...
AAGGGCACCGCCAACACAGCCGCCCGTGCAGGCTTGGCATTCCAGAAAACGAATGTCATTCAACCTGCCCATTTCCAGTTCCTCTAGGAGTGAAATGACATTATGAATGCCATCGACAGCTAGGTGGTTGTCAATGGCGAGGGCGACGTTTTCGCCACCAGCTCTCCCCCAGCCTAGCCCATGACCGCTAGCCTGGAAGACAGCTTTTCTGGCATCAGGAGCCGGTAACAACCTTAAGATATGGCCGTAAATCTGGGAAATAGCGATGGCCCCTGTAAGGCTAGACTGAGGTAGTGCCTCTGGTTGGTGAATAGCGGTCACCTTTGCGGCACAGGGAGTGATAAACCAGACGCCGATTGCTTCACTGGGCAAGCCAGTTTCGCGCATGGCCTGCTGCCGGGCTAGGAAACCGGCTACTTCCATGGGGGATTCCACTTTGATCAGATTAGGAATCAACTCAGGAAAACGCACCTGAATTAGTCGGACTACGGCCGGGCAGCTAGCCGAGATCCGCGGGCCTGGGCCTTGCTGTTGCACATACTCGCGCATGGCCTGTGACACTAAATCAGCGGCTAGCGGCACTTCAAAGACGTCGTCAAAACCAAGAGTTAACAGAGCATCCAAGACTCCGCCGGGCTCCACCAAATTGCCAAACTGTCCAAACAAGGCTGGGGCTGGCAGCGCTACATTATATGCAAAGTCTAGGCAGCGTAATAACGAATCGGTATGCACTATTTTGGCATGATTAGGGCAAGCGAGGATACACGCGCCACAGTCTATACAACGGTCTTGGAGAATATGGGCCTGGCCATCCCGTATTCTGATGGCCTCAGTCGGACAGTGCTTAATACAATTTGTGCAGCCTTTACACTTGTTCGGGTCGAGACGGACTGAATGAAAATAAGGCTTCATAGGTGAACCCCCTATCAGAGGTTGATCTTGATTACGATACGGGTACCTTCCCCTACCCTTGTTTCTACCTGCATCTCATCAGCACATTTCTGCATATTGGGCAACCCCATACCGGCACCAAACCCCATCTGTCGCACACTTTCAGGGGCGGTAGAATAACCTATTTGCATTGCTAGCGCCACATCGCTGATGCCCGGGCCGACGTCTTCGGCCACAACCTGCACCAAATCTGGCCAGATGGTCAGGATGATCTCCCCATGCTTGGCGTGAATAGCGATATTCATTTCTGCCTCGTAAGATGAAATAGCTACCCGCCTAATCAGACTGGGCTCCATGCCAATCTGCTGGAGGGCCCGCTTAATCTTGCTGGAGGCTTCACCAGCTTGCACAAAGTCGTTACCCTTGATCGGAAATCGCAATTCTAGTAATGGGCCCACAGCCACTGGCTCCGCCCCCTTATGCTTCTAACCCGGCCTGCTTGAGTAGGGCACAGGTCTCAGTCAAACAATGGTTGGTTAATAATACGGGCAAATCTAGTTCCTTAGCTAAACGAATAGCCTCCGAACGGGGGCACCGACCTTTGACAAAAATTATAGCCTTGACATCGATCATCTCAGCTGTCCGCACTACTTGCAGGTTGGTTAGTCCTGTCAGCAAGACCGCATTATCGCCACACGGGGTAGATAACACATTGCTCATGATGTCGGAACCTAGGGCCTGACTAACTTCGGTATCCAGTCGTAAATGACCACCCAGTATTTCGGCATCCAAAAGCCTAGCAATATCCCTCAGTCGCAAAAAACCACCCTCTTCTACTTGATTGGGTATGTCCTATTTAAGCAGGGCCTGCAAATCATCAACAAACTTCTGATATAGCTGGGAGAACTCAATCAAACCGCTTTCGCTGACAAAGCGGCTTTGGTCATTACCAGTTTCAATGAACTGTCGGGTAGCATCTACTACACTGCTTAATTTCTTGGAGGCAGCAAGCAGGTTGCTGTGTAGATCAGCCAGTTCGGGTGCAGGCTGGGTAGCTGTCAGCGTGGCTTGCGCTGTCTGTAATGCTGACTGCATTTTGATGACCTGGTTTCGGTCTAAGTCCTGTGCGCCTAGTAAATCAGAAAAAGCTTTTTCTATTTCGGCAACTGCAGGCTGCACCGTGGGAAAATAGGCCCCTGCTGCTCCCTTAAGCTCGCCTTTGCTAGCCGGCCAGGAGACCTCTTTGGTAAAGGCATCGATCTGCATTGATTTGAACATTTGCGCCAGGGCGTCGGCGGCCGCCTTATCAGCGAAAATACCGGCATAGACACGGTAGAGCTGCCCATCATAATGATAAGTGGCTGCATTACCCTGTTCCTTAAGGTCTTTAGTCAAAGCGTTGGCGCTGGATTCAGTGCCAAGGGCCCCTACTTGCGTAAGGTAAAATTTTGCTGCTGGTAGATCGACTTGCGCTGTCGCGCCTACTGGGGGTTTCTCTTCATCTGTAGGCTTATTAGGGGTGGTAGGGTCCGGTTGCTTATCTACCACAGGATCTGGATGTTTGGGGTCGGCAGGGGCCCATAAATAGCCCTGCAGGAGCAGTGTATTGATCATCCAGCCGCATAATATGGCCGCAGCAGCGATTAAAGCTAGGACCCCTAGCCGCCGCCACGGAATAGATTTCTTACGGGACCGTTTGCGTGAACTCATTTTGCATCTACCTCCATCTTGTCCTAGCTAATTTCGCGATTGACTAGTGGAATCCCTGCAGTTAATTAGCCAGTAGGATTGCACGTTAATGTGGTAATTGTTGCCTAAAAGCAGGACAGGGGCATCCTGCTGCAACAAGTGCAAGGATGCCCCTCACTATACAAGGCCATGGTCATACTAGAGCGCGTGTGGCCAACTACTGGGCGAGAACCTGCTTCAGGTGTTCGCGCGCTTCCGACACGGTATAAAGCGAGCCGGCCACGAGCAATATCTCGTCGTCTACTAGCTCGGCCAAGGCTTGATCTATGGCCTGAGCCACGCTAGGTGCAGTCTGGGCAGGGACTTGGTGCACTGCTGCGTCACGCAGTAGTAGCTCAGGGTCCGTGGCCCTGCTATAGCTGGGGGCAGCGAAAATCACGCGCGAGGCCTGGGGTAGCAAATGCGCTAGCATTTCCGCCCGCTCCTTATCCTGCAGAATCCCTAGCACCATAGAGAATTTTTTGCCTGGGAAATATTCTAGTAGAGCTTGTCGCAGTGCCAGTGTGCCATGAGGATTATGGGCCCCGTCTACAAGAACTAAGGGCTGCTTGCTCATTATCTCTAGGCGGCCCGGCCAGCGCGTAGCGGCTAAGCCCGCCCGGCAAGCGGCTTCGTCGATTCTGTGGCCCTGTTGCCGCAGTTGGCTAATCACAGCTAAGGCCGTGGCCGCATTCTGGCATTGATGGGCACCCATCAGTTGAATGCGCACATCCTTCAGTTCGCACTGCTGGTCGCGATAATCAAAGCTCTGTTCTTCCAACGTAAAGTGATTGCGAGTATAGGTGAATTCATGCCCCAGACAACACAGTGGAGCTTTCAGATTATTGGCGGTAGCTTGGATAACCGCCAAAGCTTCTTCATCCTTAACGGCTGTGACCACGGGAATATCCGGTTTGATAATGCCAGCCTTTTCGGCAGCAATCTGCGCTAGCGTATCACCTAGCACTTCCGTATGGTCGCGCCCAATATTGGTGATCACGCTCACCACCGGCATAACCACGTTGGTGGCATCTAGGCGCCCCCCTAGGCCTACTTCCCAGACTACAAAATCAAGGGCCAACTCCTGATAATATGCTAGAGCTAGCAGCGTCGTTACCTCAAACTGAGTGATCGGGCCTATATTTGACTCACTGACAGCATCTAGCTGAGGCTGTAGCCTTTCTACCAACGACACTAGCGCCTCAGTGTCAATATCCTTACCGCCGGCACCAATACGATTAGTAAAGGCCTCCAGATAAGGCGAGGTATACATCCCTACCCGATAGCCCGCCGCCTGTAACACATTATGTACTAAAGCGGTCGTAGAGCCCTTACCATTAGTACCAGCAATATGTATAAAGCGCTGACTAGCTTCTGGGTGCCCCATTTTCTCCAGCATCCATTGCATACGTTCTAAACCGGGGCGGCTACCAAACCTACCAAACGATGATATATATGCAAGCGCTGACTGGTAATCCATGACGATCCCTCCCATTGCAATGCTAGCCCACCGGCATAGCTTATCCATTATAGGCTGAGCCCAATAAAAAAGGGAAGCAGACACCTGCTTCCCTAGACAAGGCTAGCTCTATACGGGATAACCGCCCTGTTTGGCTTTCTCGGCTAGCTCGAAATCGATGTTGTACTTGCGTGACTCGCGCTCTTTTAGATACTTGAGAGCTACCTGCTGGAAGAGAGCATAAGACGATATGTCCTCTTCTTTCTCCATATAGAGAGCGACTTCTTTTCTGGCAGCCTCGAGTTCGGGCTCTAAGACATCTGCCGGACGCACTGTGATGACTTCAGCGTCGTTGCCGATGATGCGGCGACGGAAGGCCTCATCGATGTGCCCCGGTGCCCGCCCATAGTGGCCCATAAGGTAGTTCTTGACCTCATTCGAAACCATCTTGTAGCGCTCACCAGCAATAATGTTCATGAAAGACTGGGAGCCTACCATCTGGCTGAAAGGCGTTACTAGCGGAGGATAACCTAAGTCTTCGCGCACCCGGGGAACCTCGTTTAACACCTCCGGCAAACGGTCAATCTGATCGCCGAGCTGGGAGATGAAGTTAGAGATCATGCCACCAGGCATTTGATAGCGAAGCACGTTAGTGTTCACCTGGTAGATGGATGTATTCTTTGATTGAGGATACTTGTCCTTGATTGCGGTCATCTTCTCCGAAATTTTACTGATCAAATCGAGGTCCAAACCAGTATCGTAAGGAGTGCCTTGTAGCACGGCAACCATTGGCTCCACAGCTGGCTGAGAGGTGCCAAGTGCTAGCGGAGACAGGGCGCAGTCAACAACATCAACTCCGGCCTCAATGGCCTTCAGTAGCGTCATGCTAGCCATACCAGTTGTATAGTGGGTATGCAGCTGAATCGGCACATCCACAAATTCCTTCAGACGTTTGACCAGTTCAAAGGCCTCATATGGTGCCAAAATACCCGCCATGTCTTTAATACAAAGCGAGTCAATACCTACTTCTAGAAGCTCTTTGGTGAAGGACACATAAGTGTCTAGATTATGCACGGGGCTAATACTATATACCACTGTGCCTTGTACATGGCCGCCAGCTTCTTTTACAGTACGCATGGCTAATTCCATATTGCGAATGTCGTTAAGGCCATCAAACACACGTACAATGTCCATACCATTATCAATTGTACGTTTTAAGAACTCAACTACTACGTCGTCTGCATAATGGCGGTAACCAACAAGGTTCTGGCCGCGCAGCAGCATCTGCAACTTGGTGTTCGGCATGTACTTACGTATCAGCTGTAAGCGATTCCAGGGATCTTCGTTTAGGTAGCGCAGACAGGTGTCAAAAGTTGCTCCACCCCACATTTCGACTGATGCAAAACCAACCTGGTCGAGCATCTCTAAGACCGGGAACATGTCTTCCGTCTTCATGCGGGTAGCCCATAGTGACTGATGCCCATCTCGCAAGGTCGTGTCCATTATCCCTACTTTGTTCTGTGCCAAGCTCTTTCACCTCTCGCTTTTTGTACAACTCTAGTACCCCAAAGGGTCCAGGCTGTCAACCTTCGTGAAGTTACAATGCAAATCAGCTACTTCTGCACCCTACCCCACAAAGACTCTGTTAGGTACATTGTATACAGAATATATTGGAGGATGCAAGTGCAAACAGCCTATATATGATGCAAACGCATATCTTAACACTACTGTAAGCTTCCTGGGCTGAATTCCTCCATCCCGGGGGGCCCCGGTTCCGGACCGAGCGCCGCTTCAATCAAGCGCCATAGCTCTGGCACCCCCTGCTTGGTTTCAGCGGAAAAGAGAACCAAATCTTGCGCGGCCAAACCAGGCAGACCGGCCAGTGCAGCGCGACGGTGCTGCTCAACTACTGAGCGCTTCAGTTTGTCGAGTTTGTTGGCTACAACTAACCTGGGCACGGATAAATCCTGCAAATAGACGAACATAGCCTGATCCAGAGCAGTTGGGGGGTGGCGCAAGTCAATCACCTGCAGGACCAACCGCAGCTCCTGCCTCCGCTCCAAATAGTCAGCTACCATTCTGCTAAACCTGGTTCGGTCAACCTTGGATGCTTTAGCATAACCATAACCGGGTAAATCAACTAGATAGAAACTTTCATTCACCAAGTAAAAGTTCGCGGTTTGAGTTTTACCGGGCTGGCCGCTAGTGCGAGCTAGGGCCCGGCGGCTGAGCAAAGAGTTTGTTAGTGATGATTTCCCCACATTGGAGCGCCCCACTAGGGCTATTTCTGGTAACCCAGCCGTAGGATACTGATCGGCTCTTACCCCACTCTGGGCATATGTTGCCGAATTGATCTTCACGTCTCTTCACCTACTAATGCGGTCGCTAAGACCTGGTCCATATGGTCTGCAAAGACAAAAGTCAGTTGTCGGCGCACATTGCGCGGTAACTCATCCAGGTCTCGCCGATTATCCGTAGGCAGAATAACAGTCTTGATACCTGCTCGATGGGCCGCCAGCGCTTTTTCCTTGAGGCCGCCAATAGGTAATACCCTGCCGCGCAGGGTAACTTCACCGGTCATAGCCACATCCCGCCGTACGGGCCGGGAAGCTAAAGCCGATGCCAAAGCCGTGGCCATGGTGATACCCGCTGAGGGGCCATCTTTCGGGATCGCCCCCTCCGGCACATGGATGTGCACGTCCCGCGTCAGGTAAAAATCGGCATCGACGCCTAGGTCTACCGCCCGCGAACGCACATAACTGCTCGCCGCTTGGGCCGACTCCCGCATAACATCGCCGAGCTTACCCGTCAGTATAAGATTGCCCTTGCCAGGCATGACAGTAACCTCAACGGGAGCTGTGTCACCACCGACTTCCGTCCAGACCAAAGCGGTGGCAACACCCACCTGATCCCGCTGCTCCGCCAGATTATAACGAAAGCGTTCTGCCCCCAGATAGGCGGGCAGGTTCTGCACTGTTACCTTAGCAGTAGCATCGGCCTGCACTACCACCTCTTTCGCTACTTTGCGGCAGACGGCAGCTATTTCCCGCTCAAGTTGGCGCACGCCTGCTTCCCGGGTATATTCGCGGATGATCTTACGCACGCCCCCTTCACTCATCTGCAGCTGGTCGTGCTTCAACCCATGCATAGCTATCTGCTTCGGCAACAGGTGACGCCGGGCAATCTGCCATTTTTCTTCCTCTGTATAGCTGGTGATATCTAGTAGTTCCATGCGGTCAAGAAGCGGCCTAGGAATAGAGTGCACTGTATTTGCTGTCGTAATGAATAATACGGACGACAGATCAAAAGGCACCTCTAAATAATGGTCAACAAAGGCGGCATTCTGTTCTGGATCGAGGACCTCCAACAGAGCAGCAGAAGGATCGCCGCGAAAATCGGTGCTCATCTTATCAATTTCATCTAGCAGAAAGACTGGGTTGCGCGTGCCCACCTGTCGCATGGCCTGGATGATCCTACCGGGCATAGCCCCGACATAAGTGCGCCGATGGCCACGTATTTCCGCCTCATCGCGCACCCCACCCAAAGAAATACGGGCAAACTTACGGTCGAGGGCTCGGGCTACTGAACGCGCTAGGGAGGTCTTACCCACTCCCGGGGGCCCCACCAGGCAGATGATGGGACCTTTGACCTGGGTGGCCAGTTGGCGCACGGCTAAAAACTCCACGATGCGCTGTTTGACCTTGCCCAAACCGTAATGATCCTCATCTAGTATTCTTTCAGCTAACTCCACATCTAAACGATCCGTTGAAGCCTTACTCCAGGGCATGGCCAGCAACCAGTCCAGATAATTGCGAACTACGACGCCTTCCGCCACTCCCGGGGGAATCCGCTCCAGACGTTTAATTTCCTTTTCTGCCTGCTCGCGCACCCGTTCTGGCAATGCCAGTTCCGCTAGTTTTTCGCGCAACTCGTTTGCTTCACTAGCCCGCTCATCCTGTTGCCCCAGTTCTTTCTGAATTGCCTTCATCTGTTCCCGCAAGTAATATTCCTTTTGGTTGCGCTCCATCTGTTTGCGCACTCGCAGTACGATTTTGCGTTCTAGTTCTAACACTTCCAACTCGCGGGTAACAAGGCCATACATTTTCTCCAGGCGGGCCACCGGGTCAACGTTTTCCAAGATAGCCTGCTTATCGCCCGTATCTAAAGCAAAATGGGAGATGATTACGTCTGCCAGGCGACCTGGTTCTTCAATGCCAGATATAGCTTCTATAGTTTCAGGGGCTATTTTCTTAGAAAGTTTAGCGTACTGCTCAAAGGCCTGTACCAAAGTACGCATCAGCGCCGCTTCCTGAGCACTTCTAGTGGACTCGGGTTCAGCAATGGGCAGAACCTTCACCCGATAATAACCGTGAACATCTTCGTAGGATTGGATGCTGGCCCTAGCCAGTCCTTCCACCAAAACCCTAACAGTTCCACCCGGCAGTTTGATCAGCTGTTTTACGTGGGCAATTGTGCCCATCTGATAGATGCCATCCGGTGTCGGCTCTTCCTGTTGTACGTCCTTTTGAGCAGCGAGCATGATTTGCCCTTGATCAAGCATAGCCTGTTCCAAGGCCGCTATCGACTTGTCTCTACCCACATCTAGGTTAAGAACTGTGTAGGGAAAAATCACGTAGCCCCTTAGAGGTAATAAGGGAAAGGTTTGCACTTCTGATGCCTTCATCTATGCTTACACCCCCATCAGCAGCAGACTATGAAGCAAGAATTAACGACGCCTAGCAGTGCCAAGGCTCTGTGCGGGCGTCTAAACTGTACTATTCTCTTCACCAGTAGCTTTTTCCTGCTTGTAGACGCAACCCCAGTGCTAGCCGCAATGCAAATAGCAGGGCCGAGGGGCGACCCTGCTGACAAACCTAACGCGCATGTATAAGGCTGCCAGTGCAACAGCCCGTTAGCTGACAGCCATTTCAGAACGCAACAGCACCTGCTGCAGCGCTTCTTCTAGATTACCGATAGGAATAACCTCGATGGGGAGTTGGCGGAAAATCTCTTGATAATTATCCTTAGGCACCAACACTTTGCAGGCACCGGCCTGGATAGCTGCTTCCACTTTCGCCACTACGCCGCCCACTGGTTTGATTATCCCCCGTATGGAGATTTCGCCTGTCATTGCCACTTTGTTATCAACGGGAATTTTGGTAAGAGCGGAGTAGATGGCGACAGCCATGGTCAGCCCTGCGGAAGGCCCATCGACCGGTCTCCCCCCCGGGAAGTTAACATGGATATCAAAATCATCTCGGGAGAAATCTAGCACTTGGCGTAAGGTGGTGAGCACATTCTGCACTGACTCTTTAGCCATGCTCTGGCGCCTGATAACATGATGGGAGTTGCCAATCTCCTCCTCATCAGCGATCCCCGTCACAATAATGTGGCCCTGTTTCGGCTGCGTCGGGATAGCGGTGACTTCTATTTCCAGCAGGGCTCCCACATTAGGGCCGATGACCGCCAAGCCATTGGCAAAGCCAATTTGCGGCTCTGCTGGTATCTTCTGCTCGTAACGGGGAGAATATTGGCTGCTATTAACTACCCATTCCACATCCTCAACCGAAACATAACGCCGCCCAGCCTCGGCTGCAATACCAGCTGCTATCTGCAAAATGTTGACAGCTTCTCGGCCGTTCCCCGCATATCGGCGAACAACGGCTTCGGCACTCTCCGGCAAGCTGATGCCTATCTTACGGGCAGCGTTTTGGGCGATCTGACCGACCTCATGGGCTAACAAAGGCCGAAAGAATATTTCCATACAGCGAGAACGAATTGCTGGAGAGATTTCTTCCGGTAAACGGGTGGTGGCCCCGACCAACCTAAAGTCGGCTGGTAGCCCTTGCTGAAAGATGTCATGTATATGCTGGGGTATATTAGTGTCTTCTGAACTATAATAGGCACTCTCTAAGAAGACCTTACGATCCTCTAAAACCTTCAACAATTTGTTCATCTGTACCGTATGTAGCTCGCCAATCTCATCAATAAAAAGTATCCCCCCGTGCGCCTTCGTCACTGCCCCTGGCTTCGGCTGAGGAATACCGGCTATCCCCATGGCCCCTGCGCCTTGATAAATAGGATCATGTACTGACCCGATAATAGGGTCAGCAAT
>ENA-UOOI01004019-UOOI01004019.1-fermentation-metagenome-genome-assembly--contig:-NODE-4019-length-10190-cov-11.716724_pt1 | contig 10190 bp, 10 predicted proteins | sample MGYA00245779_ERZ724027 | MGnify/ENA primary metagenome ERZ724027 (study PRJEB28704, sample SAMN03018318) | fermentation metagenome | biome: anthropogenic terrestrial biome; feature: soil...
GTTTCCATACCCTTCTCATTGCGGGTGTCAATGCAAGAATGCTCCTTTCCCAGATAAAAATCCTTTCTATCGGCTCCTGCACGCCCCGACTTCGTCCGACGCTGCGCGGGTCTCCGGAGGAGAACCGGAAAGGAGGAACCGCTGAACCGGGTACATGAACGACCCCCAGTTATCCGGTCGGAAGCCGCAGGTACTGCATTCCCTTCGGTGTCCGTAAATGAAATCTCCTTCGTCCGCCGGAGACGCAACGATGACCCGAGGACAACAGAATGGATTCCTGCCGCCAGAGAATGAGGCCGCCCCAAAAAGATCTCTGAACCCTCGGTACATCCTGATCGGAACACTTAACTCCAAAATTTCTACCATCAAAACCGGACCCCGGGCAAGGATGGCGCGGCTTTCCATTGGGCACCCCACCTTCGGGCTCCTGCTCCGGTTCTATGGACCATCGCAACTTGAAAACATGAAGCATTTTCTCATGCTCCTGCCCTTCGGCCAGTCGCATATCGCCACTCGGGGAACGACTGCCGGTACGGCAGGAACGTGAGAAATTCGAAGAGTGTCTGGCCGCAGGGTGCGACGGTTCATCAGAGCCGGAGCTTGAGAAACTCGAAGAATTTCGAAGGGTGTCTCCTCCCGGTAGCGATTTTTTGAAATAATCTCTACAATATGTGAAATCATATTTCATATGGATACCAGTTTGGAAACATTTCGCAACATTTATGGATCTTCAGTAGAAGGGCCTTCCCGTGTCTTTCAATTCACTTGCCATGAGTTCGTCGTTGATCTCCGTCGATCTGAAGGTCACACGGAACGCCGATCTTCCGGCGTTTACCGGATCGGCCTTCAGAGGATGGCTCGGCACCGTCCTGCGGTGCGCGCGACCGGAGTGCCTGCCGGACTGCCCCGATGCCGACAGGTGCCCCTACCGCATGGTCTTCAAGGAGAAAGAGATCGACATCAACCCCTACGCCCTCCTCGCCTTTCGTGGTAACGGCGGGGTTAAGGGATTCATCAAGGTCCACGGCGACCGGAAGCGGTATATCCCGGAGATCCTCTCCCGGATCCATGCCCATGACAACGCCCGGCACTTTTCCGGGCGGTGCTTCCGAGTCACCGAGATATCGGCAAAGACCGTGGAGATCCCGGAGTTCCCACTCGGTGACCTGACGACCGTCTCCTTCGTCACGCCGGTCCACCTCGTCCGGGGCGGCCGGATGGAGGTCATGCCATCCTTAGGATCGCTCCTTGCGGCATCGGCGAGGGTGTTCAACCGGGTGACGAAACGCTTCGATCCCGCACACTATCCCTGCCGCATTCCAGACGGTCTCCTCAAACAAGACGCACCCATCCTCGACTTCGCCGTCGAAACCGTCGAGGTCGCCCGCCGCTCCCGGGAGGGGAAGATCCTGCGGTTCGAGGGCATCACCGGCTGGGCAACCTACGACACCTCGGCGGTCATGCCCGAAGCGGGGAACCTGCTCAAAGCCGGGGAGTATCTCCAAGTCGGAAAACACACGGCCTACGGGCTCGGGGGCATCATCGTGACGCGAGCGGAAACATGACCGACAGCACAGCAAGGAATGGGTTGACGGACCCGCCCGGTGAAGGCCAACCCGACGGCGTGGCGGTCCAACAGAGAGCAAAGCAACGGTCGATGATTCCGGTTATGTTGAGCATCTCCCGCAAAACCAGTCGAACAGTCATGAGAAAGAACAAAGGAGCGTGATTCTATCACACGAAGTTTACCGCCTTATCCCGGCAAAGTGCCGGACGAAAGCTCTGACCCGAACATCATCAAGAAAACATACGCCATCGACGTGATCACCCCCCTCTTCGGCGGGGGTTACGAAGCAGGAAAGATCGATCCCGATATGCCTATCAGGGCGCCGAGCATCCGTGGGCATCTCCGGTTCTGGTGGCGGGCGACGAGAGGCGCGAAGTGCGAGAGAGTTGAAGAGCTCCGCCAGCGGGAGGGGGAGGTCTGGGGATCGACGGAGAACCCGAGCCCCGTGGTTGTGGAAGTAACTATTGTGTCTCATGGGAAGACATATCCCTGTGCCTACATCCCGGATGGGAAGAATTTTCCCCGGTTTAAGGACAAGCATCCCTCATATGCACTTTTCCCATTTCAGGGCAGCAACAGGCAAAACGTCCCGGTAGCAGATTGCACGGCCGGCATCTCATTTACATTAACGCTCTCATATCCAAGAAAGTTGTCTCAAGAAATAAATGCCGCCCTCTGGGCATGGGTCAACTTCGGCGGGATAGGAGCAAGAACACGCAGAGGGTGTGGCGCACTGTATTGTCAGGACCTCTCTCCTCCGGACTGCGCAGGTATCGATGGGTGGTACAACCGGTGCCGGGAGAAATTGGGGATCGTTCCCTCTTCACTGCGGGAATGGCCCACCATGCCGGAGGTACTTCTGATAAAGAACGGCAATGGCGGTAACGCATTGCAGTGCTGGTCTGATGTAATCGGGCTGCTGCAGACCTTCAGGCAGGGCAAAAATGTGGGCCGAAACCCGGGAAACAGTTCTTCCCGGCCGGGACGATCACGGTGGCCCGAGCCGGAATCCATCCGCCATATTATCAGCAATGGAGCCGCTCGTGAGTATCAGAGATTGGACCATATCTCTGATTACGCTGCCTTTCCAAGAGCAGAGTTCGGCCTTCCCATAGTATTTAATCTCCCTGCTCACCGGAATCCCGGCACTCTTGAATTATATCCTGTTGCCGGCGGCAGTGAAAAAGCGAGGATGGCGAGCCCCTTGATACTACGTCCTCTAAAGTGCAGCGATGGAGTTTTTGCACAACTGATCCTGAAACTTAACGTTGCGCCGGTTCAGAAAGTCGTTCTGAAAAAAGAATATCGTACCTTGTGTAGTTCCACGAAAATACGCGGAAAGGATCTGGCAAGGTACCGAAATTCGCCGATGGCGTCTCGGTCGCAGAGCGGCTCTGCCCTGGAAGCCTTCCTCACGTATGCCAATGAACAGGGATTCACAGAGGTTCCCCGATGACATCCTATCTCTACGTCCTCTCCATCGGTCCCGTGCAGGACTTCATTGCAGCCGCCCGAAGGACGCGGGATCTCTGGTTCGGGTCGTATCTTCTCTCGGATATCAGCAGGGCCGCCGCAGCAAAGATCGCGGACCTGGGAGGACTGCTCATCTTCCCGGCGTTAGCCAGAGGAGATTCGAGACTCCAGTCGCCAGAACTCGAAACAGAACTTGAAGCCTTTAACGTGGCCAACATTGTCCTTGCCGAACTTCCCGAAGGAGCGGACCCGCAGACAGTAAGCACAAAAGCACAGAACGCGGCTTATAGAAAATGGCTGGAGTATGCAGAAGGCGCAAAAGAGGAAGCAGGCAGTTTAGTACGGGACGATATCTGGAATGCACAAATTAACGATATCATCGAATTCAATACGGCGTGGGTACCGCTCGGGAGCGACTATGCCGCATCCCGAAAAAGACTGATGCGTCTTTTTGCCGGCAGAAAATCCATCCGGAACTTCTGTCAGGCGAAAGAAGCACAGGGAATCCCGAAGTCTTCGCTTGACGGCGCACGGGAAACCGTTCTGAAAAACAATCGAAGACCGTACGGCGAACTTGCACTGAAGATGCGCCTCAGTGAGAACGAACAGCTCTGTGCGGTTGGCCTCACCAAGCGGCTCGCCGGTGGAAGGCGTATAGCGTTCCCATCCGTCACTCGTGTCGCGCTCGAGCCCTGGATCCGCAGGATCCGGAGAGACGGAGGAGATGCGGATAGGTATCTCACCGAAATTGGGGAACTATGTGCAGGAGAAAACGCCTTTGCATCGGGTACGGGGACAAAGTTTTACCAGGAGTTCCCATACGATGGTCAGGTCTGCTTCCCCTCACACTTGACAAGCACGAAGAGAAGCCTTCAGCAGGCTCTCACGGCTCTTCCCGAGGACAATCCCTACCGGAAAGATCTGGATAAACTGAATGAGATTAATAAACGCCTCCGCACGCTTCTGCACATTGCAGGAGAACCAAACCCCTATTTTGCGGTTCTGGTCGCAGACGGCGACCACATAGGAGAGGCCATCTCAAAGATCAACTCTGCAGGCGAGCACCGGGATTTCTCCAGCAACCTCTCGACATTTGCCGGAGAAGCCCGCAACATTGTTGAGAAATCACACCATGGCTATATGGTCTACTCGGGGGGAGTTGATGTCCTCGCATTCCTCCCGGTGGACACCTGCCTGAAGGCAGCTAGGGTACTTCACGACAGGTTCGAGGAGAAAGTCCCGGAAAGTAGGGTCACCCTCTCCATCGGGATTGCCATAGGGCATACGAGAAACCCACTCGGGGATCTTCTTGATTACGGCAGGGCGGCCGAACGTGCGGCAAAAGAGCCCAACAGGAATGGCCTCGCTGTTCACCTGCATATCCGGGGTGGCGGGTCTCCGCTGAAGGTCCGAGAACAATGGAAGCCGAAAGGCCAGAACGGGATGGATGAGCGTCTTGCGACATGGATCGACCTGCATACCCAAAACGCACTCCCGGACAAAGCGGCCTACGATCTGCTCCAGATGGCCGGAGACTACGGAGAATGGAAAAACCCTGTCCCCCCGGGTCTGCTCAAAAAAGATCTCTTCAGGCTGCTCAGACAAAAAAAAGCCGGCAACGGCACCAGGGATGTAGCTGAAGAAGACATCGAAAGTGTGTTGCAGGGCGTGGAGTCCTCCGACGATCTTTTACGCCGGGCAACTGAGTTGGTTATCGCCCGGCGCATCGCCGTAGCGATGACAGGAGGCGACAACTCATGAATGAGCTGTATCTCTCGATCGCCCCTCATGACCCGATCATCGCACGTGACGCCCGTCCACTCGGGCCCGGTCTCCGCATGAAGTCGCTCGACTGGCCGTACCCGTCGGTCCTCGCAGGCTCGGTGAGAACGATGCTGGGCAAGATAAACGGCAGCGATTTCAATATGAAAGAGGATGTCGAAAAACTCAAAAAAATCTCCGTTGCCGGCCCCCTCCCGCTCTACAACGGTGGAATATACTTTCCTGCGCCCGGCGATATCCAGGTCGAGGAGAAAGATGGCAATCGCATCGCCCATCCGGTTCGCCCGGCGGAGATGGGACCCGGGGAAGGTTGCAACCTGCCGGATAAAAGGCTTCTGCCGGCGCTACTCCCAGACAGCGTCGAAGACGAGTTCAAGCCAGCCAAAATGGCCCCCTTCTGGTCGGCGAAGAGGATGATCGAATGGCTCATCACTGACGACGCAACGTCGTTTGACGCCCCTCCGGACTCAAAAACAGTTAGAAGTACGCCGGAATTGCTCGGTTCATTCCTGGATTTCCCCGGCAAGGAACCGAGAACTCACGTGAAGATCAAACACGGCTACGGTACTGCTGAAAATGAGATGTTTTTTGAGACGACAGGGCTGGATTTCGGGGCGAAAGGTATTCAGATTGCCGCAAAGGTGGATACGGGAGAACTCGCCTGGAAGAACTCGCTCCACCCTCTCGGGGGCGAGCGGCGATTGGTTCTATGGAAGGCGGACAAGGACCCCGGATGGAGCTGCCCTTCTGAGATTACGCAGGCCTGCGGAGAGAAACACCATCTCAGGATGGTGCTGGCAACGCCTGCAGTCTTCTCTAACGGCTGGCTGCCCGGGTGGATTAAGAAAGACACACTTGAGGGCCGCCCGCCGGATGCACCCAAGGGTGTCACACTCAGACTGGTATCGGCATGCATCAGCCGCTGGAAACCGCTCTCCGGCTGGAGCCTTGAGTCGGGAAGCCGCGGACCAAAGCCGATACGAAGGCTTGTACCGGCAGGTTCCGTCTACTTCTTTGAGACTACAGAGGGCAATCCAGCGGATCTGGTGGAGCCGCTCTGGCTCATGCCGGTGAGCGATGCCATGGGAGGACTGGATTACAGTCGCGACGGCTTCGGGCTTGCCCTGTGGGGGTTATGGAATGTCGGGAACGAATCAAGAACGGATGAGTGAAAACGGAGGCGTACGATTTGACTGATAATACGAAGATGTACTGGCTGCAGACGATCACGCCGCTCCATGTCGGGGCAGGAAAGGGTGTCGGCTTCGTCGACATGCCAATCATGCGCGAAAAGATCACCGAATGGCCGCTGGTACCGGGGTCGGCAGTGAAAGGCGTCATGAGGGATCATTTCAAGCAAAAAAAGACCGACGAGGCCGTAATGGATGTTGTCTTCGGAAAGATGGCGGGTGACGGTTCGTCCAACGCCGGTTCGCTGGTGCTCACCGACGCCCATATTGTCTGCCTGCCGGTGTGCAGCCTGTACGGCACGTTCGCATACGTGACGAGCCCGCTGGTGCTGGAGCGACTGAGGCGGGATCTTGAGGCGGCAGGGTACGAGGAACTTCCGGAAACACCGTCCCCTGAAAAGGAGCAGGCTTTTTATGTTGAACAGTCTTCGCTCTTTCCCGAAAAAGAAGAGAGATCCGGGAAAAAGATCTTTCTTGAAGACCTCGATTTCACCGCAGTGTATAACGATGCTGCGAATGCATGGGCAGAAAGACTTGCCGGAATGCTCTTCTCCGATACAGATAAATGGCGGACAGTCTTCAAAAAGCGGTTCGTCGTTCTCTCCGATGACTGCTTTACCTTCCTGACAAAAACCGGGACTGAAGTGGCAGCTCATATCCGGATTAAAGACGAGACAAAGATTGTTGATAAGGGTGGGCTGTGGTACGAGGAATCCCTGCCCGGCGAGACGATCCTGGCGGGACTGGCCTGGTGCGACCGTGTGTTCGGCAGCAACGGCCTGACAGAAGACGAGATCCTCGCCAAGTTCTGCCCAAACACCGGCCTGAACCTGCAGCTCGGTGGAAAGGCAACCGTAGGGAAAGGTAGAGTAAAGTGCTTTTTTACGGAGGGCTGAAAGACATGCAGACCCGGCAGCAAAAAAGAGCAGAAAGAGCGCATAGGTGCGTTTTGGGGAAGACATCCAGCAACGATAAAGATGACTATCTCCGACTGGCAAAGAGTTTCCCGGCGTTAGTGCACACCTGCGGACTTGTGCAGGCCATAGCCTACGTCCACGCCAAGGATGATAAAACAACCAAAACGGGTGACACCTACCTTGGTCATCTCTCCCAGGTTATGGTGGTAGACCTGCCGAAAAATATCACACTGGAGGATAAAAGCAGGGAGGCCGACCTGATAGAATATCAGCACCTTTCTCTGGAGGCGATTGAAGCCGCAACGTGGCTGAAACGCTATGCAGAAGCACTCCTGGACAGAAAACGTCCGGAACAGCCCGGAAAAGCATCCCCGGAGAGGGAGGACCCATGATCGCCCGGCAATATAGCGGCTCTCCCGGCGAGCAAAGTTCCATGGCGGGGCCGGCATGCAGGAAGGCCATATCAACGTTATGGTCGAATAGGCCAGCCGATGCGGAGTTGCCCGGTGCTTCGAACGCCGCCCTCGTCAGGGACCGATACCTGAGGGTGCCGCTCAAAGATGAGGAGAAGAAGCACCCGGATAACCGAAAGGGGTTGTTCAGGACCATGTGCAGAGCCCAGGGAAGGGCACATCCCGTCTATCAGGAAGCGTTCACCCGCTACTCCTCCTCACTTGATGGAGCGCAGAAGGGCGAGTTCAAAACTAAAAGCAGGCTGATGCTCGGCTTTGGGAACGAGAACGTGCTGGAAATGGGGATAACCCTCCACCACACATACGGCACGCCGTTCATCCCCGGAACTGCCCTGAAGGGTCTTGCCTCGCACTACTGCGACCAGGTCTGGGGAACAAAGGGGGTTGAGTTCAAACGGGGAGGGGAATACCACACGGCTATCTTCGGCACCTCGGATGATTCTGGCCATATCATCTTTCACGATGCCTGGATAACGCCTGAGAGTCTGAAAAATGGACAAGGACTTCTCCCCGACGTCATAACACCACACCATGGCGGCTATTACTCAGGGGGTGACGAACCCCCCACCGACTTCGATGACCCCAACCCGCTCACCTTCCTCTCGGTTGCAGGAACATTTTATATTGCTGTTTCCTGCGACGTGCCGGGAGAGGATGGTGAGAGATGGGCAGACCTCGTGTTCAGGCTGCTCACCGATGCACTCTGTGAGTGGGGGGTAGGTGGAAAGACCGCCGCCAGCTACGGGAGACTGGTCCCGGATGAAAGATCGAGCGGAACCGCTGTATCGCCAGCTCCCGTAGCGGCAAGGCCGGTCGGGCCTCTACACAGCAAAAGAGATGATAATGGTTACATGGGCAGAGGATCCAAAACCCAAAGAAAAAACGCCCGCACTTCATAGCCAATGACGATGTTGGGGAATTTATTGAGACGGGCGGGCCCGACTCCACAGACTTGAGATCGGAGAGACACGTACCAGCCTACCGTTGTCGCGACATCGTCGCAAGAAACGTGAAAGGTCATCCGTTACCGGGGAGAGTGTGTGAAGAACCCGGCCGACACCATAAAACCTCGCTTCTATCTATCACGCTCAAGCCCGGTCCTGATCTCCCGATTCCCCGGCACCGAGATACCCCCTTCGGTCGAGGCGATCGACTTGCCGGCCTTCAACCCGCCGAACTTCTTCGAGAGGTCGACCGTGACGTGTTCATCGACTATTTCATCGTCAGCAACCATCGTACACCGATGTAGCACAATCTCCGGTGAACCTCCGAAAGAGGGACAGAGATATCCCGCACTCGAAAAAAACCTCACTTCCATCCACGTTTTGCTATAAAATCGCCACATATTTAAATAAGAAGAAATAAGAGGCAATTATTAATTGAATCGAATGGCGAATCCTCATGAGCGCACCTTTCCGGAATCAGAGACCCGGCCAAAAGCAGATCAGCACACTCCCCAAAAAACAGAGTGCTATCCTGAGGCTCAACACCATATGTCCCTATTTTACCATGTTCCCCCTGGACTTCCCGTTTCGCACACTGGCCTCCGCCAATCAGGACGACTGGGCCCTCGATCCTTTTTGTGGCCGTGGTACAACAAATTATGCTGCACGATTACGCGGCCTCGGTTCGGTGGGTATCGACTCAAGCCCGGTGGCCGTTGCCATATCCGCAGCAAAATTTGTCGACACCACCCCTGCAGACATTATCAAACTCTGCAAGACCATTCTCGCCAATGACCGGGAGCCAGATCATATCCCCGAAGGACGATTCTGGGAACTCTGTTTCCACTCGGACACACTCCACGACATCTGTAAACTGCGGGAAAGCCTCATGGAGGAATGCACCACCGACGAGGCCGTTGCACTGCGAGCACTCATGCTCGGGGTCCTCCACGGGCCTGTCCATAAAAACCGCATCTCCTACCTCTCAAACCAGATGCCCCGCACCTACTGCTGCAAACCTGAGTATTCAGTGCGGTACTGGGAAAAGCATGGCCTGTACCCGAAAAGAATCGATGCCCTCGATGTTGTCGCATGGAAAGCGAAATACTCCTTTGGCACACTACCTGCCAAACCTCAGGGGGGCATCATCCACGGAGATTCCCGCAACCCTCTGAAAGTCATCCCGGAAAATGGGTTCACCTGGGTCATCACTTCTCCTCCCTATTATCGGATGAGAACCTATGTCCCGGATCAGTGGCTCAGGAATTGGTTCCTCAGCGGCGAGGACACGGTCAACTACACCACCACCGGCCAACTCACGCACTCAAGCCAGCAGGACTTCGCCAGAGACCTGGCGACGGTCTGGAAAAACATCACAGAGGCCTGCGCCCCTGGGGCAAAAATGGTCATCCGCCTCGGCGCCCTCCCAAGTTCCGCCTGCAACCCCGAGGATATCCTGCAGAGGTCCCTGGACTGCGCAACCTGCGGCTGGGAAAAGATAAAGATCGAATCGGCAGGGGCGGCAAAACGAGGAAAAAGACAGTCCGATCAATTTGGCGGCACCATGGGAACCGCACATGAAGAGATCGACTATTTTGCCGTTCTGACGTGACCGCCCATATTTGACCCCGACATATTATTATCCGTACTCGAAAAAACGGTCAATGATCGGGAACAAGAGACAAAAAACTGCTGGATACTCTTTGGGGAGAAGTCCGCTCCTTTGCCGGAGAGGGCCGCATACTCCAGCCCCGTTCGGTAACAGCCGTCTTCTGTTACAGAGAACGGAGGAGGTGATCCCGAAACACCTCAGCCGGGAGGGGGATGCCTTTCGAAGAACTTCG
>ENA-UOOI01004020-UOOI01004020.1-fermentation-metagenome-genome-assembly--contig:-NODE-4020-length-10189-cov-11.910499_pt1 | contig 10189 bp, 7 predicted proteins | sample MGYA00245779_ERZ724027 | MGnify/ENA primary metagenome ERZ724027 (study PRJEB28704, sample SAMN03018318) | fermentation metagenome | biome: anthropogenic terrestrial biome; feature: soil; material...
CGTTTGCCCTCATGATAGCTTTCAACTGAGCTTTTCCCTGATGAGCGAAACGATCACCCACGCCAATACTGTATTTTCCTAGTTTCATTATATCTGTATTTGAAAATTACAAAAAATTCTTCGCATTCCTGTAGGATATGTCTTCAACCATTTTCCCGAGAAAATTCATTTCCGAAGCAGGCAACAACCCATTCTCTACGTCATTGCCAATTAGGTTACACAAGATACGACGGAAATACTCGTGCCGCGGATAGGAAAGGAAGCTGCGCGAATCGGTAAGCATACCCACGAACCGGCTTAACAGGCCAAGGTTAGACAAAGAGTTCATTTGTGCCTCCATGCCTGTTTTTTGATCAAGGAACCACCAGCCGGAACCGAATTGTATTTTCCCTGCAACCGATCCATCCTGAAAATTACCTATCATGGTTGCTACCAAGTCGTTGTCTTTTGGATTAAGGTTGTAAATAATGGTTTTGGCCAGCCTGTTGTCTTTGTCCAGCTGATCTAAAAAGCGGCTCATTGCCTTTGCAACTGTGAAATCACCAATTGAGTCAAATCCTGTATCCGGGCCAAGCTGTCTGAATAACCTTGTATTATTGTTACGAATAGCACCATAGTGGAATTGTTGAGTCCATCCTTTCTCCCAATCCATTACAGCACCCTCGAATAACATTGCCGATTTGAATTGGAGAATCTCCTCTTTTGTCAGCTCCTTTCCTCCATACACTTTATTGAAGATTTGGTCAATTACAGCCTGTGTGTATGGTTCAGCATAGAACTCCTCTATCCCGTGATCGGAAAGTTTACAACCCACACCTGCAAAAAAATCATGCCTCTTCCGGAGCGCTTCAATAAAATCTTTAAACTTGTTGATTGCTACACCCGATACCTCCGACAACTTTTCAACATAGGCACGGTATTCCTCAGGATTCTCTACCGCCATAGCTTTATCGGGGCGCCATGTCGGAAGCACCTTGATCTCAAAACCCTCTTTTTTCAATGCTAGATGATGCTCAAGGGTGTCTGTCGGATCGTCGGTGGTGCATACCACCTCAACGTGAAACTTTTTCATTAACCCCCTAGCTGAGAACTCCGGTGTACGAAGTTTCCCGGAACATATATCATATATCTCCTTTGCCGTATCGGGACTCAACAGTTCATCCACTCCGAAAGCTCTCTTCAACTCCAGATGAGTCCAGTGATACAATGGATTTCGCATAGTGTAAGGAACCGTTTCGGACCATTTTTCAAACTTTTCCCAGTCGGAGGTATCCTTTCCTGTACAGTACCTTTCCTCAACCCCGTTGGTGCGCATGGCACGCCACTTGTAATGATCTCCTTCAAGCCATATCTGCCCCAGATTGTCGAAAACGTGATCCTTTGCAATGTATTCAGGATTCAGATGACAATGATAGTCGATAATGGGTTGTTTTTTTGCATGATCATGATACAGTTGCCTGGCAGCATCAGTCTGTAGCAAAAAATCCTCATGTATAAAACTTTTCATAAAATATATATTTTAAGTGATATTTCTCTATCATGGGAGAAATTGTTTACGTACACAGCTAACGTTATCAACAATTCACAATTTCCCAAAGTTACAAATATTTTTAAAAATTACATCATCGCTTGCAAATAAATATCTTCACGAAAAAACAAAATAGATTATCTGATTATCCGTAGTTAGGGTCTGCTTATTAATTCCCAATCAGGCACAAAAATTCAATTGTGGTCTGAATGGATAAATGTTTATATTTCTCACTTTCATCAACTTCAATAGTAACGAGACAAAATAAGGCAAGGGAATATTCCTCATGTGCCGGATCAGGTTCATCAAAAAAATGATAGCCCCTATCCAACTGTTTGATGTAGAGGACAGTCTGGTGCGGATATCATTTAAACCATATCCACGCTTGCCCTGCCCAAAATTCCCTTCAACCTGGTTGCGTTCTGCCGCTTCCCCTCGCTCTTTACGTTTCCGGTATCTGCTCCTGATCTCTTTTACCAGCTTTCGGCCCAGTGGCTCACCGGTGTAACTGATTGCTTTCTCTTTCAAAAACCGCCTGTTCTCCCGGGTAAGATATATCTTGTCCACCCTGGCATAGTCATCCAACAGGCTGATGTTGATCTTGGCTCCGAACTCCGTTTTTGCCCCGGCTTTTAGCTCCAATCCTTTTCTTATCAAATCATCCGTCAATGATTCAAAGACATCAAGGTCGATTCGCTTTCTGATGGAGACCAGCAGCGAGGGTGTCATCACCTGTTCATAGGTGAAGGCTTCGAGCCCAAGAAAATACTGCATGTAGGGATTCTCCCGGATCATCTCGATCACTCCACGGTCGTCCGTCTTCATGATGTGTTTGATGATGATTACTCCCAGCACAAGTCTGGCATCCTTCGTGGGTGCACCACGGTTGCTTTTGAAGTTCTTGTAATAAAGCCGGGCGAAATCTTCCCAGGGAACTATTTTTGAAAGAACAACCCACCGGTTATTCTCATCCAATTTTGCCTCAAAGGGCATCTTGAACTCTGAAATTGAAAGCTGTCTGGAGCTCTTGTATCGTATCATAAAATGCAAGGATTACGAAGTAAAAAAACTCAACTTATTGCAGTTATGCAATTTTTATGTCAATTATTTTTTTTATTTCCAGCACAAATATCAATTATTCAGCAGACCCTAATTAAAGCTGCCTTCTTTGGAGACAGCTTTAATATAGACAAAAATGTTTTTTCTATAATCCTATTATTAGTCCGCTATGCGTTCCATCAAATTTGTCGTCTGACGACGTTCTTCTTTGCATATAGAAAGCCAAGCAGGACTTACCTACCCGCTCTTTTCATACCATACGGGGATGTCTGTAGCGAAAAGGTCCCCGATTAAACTGCATTCTGCTTGGCTTGCAAGCTGCTTCTGAGTTCTCGATTATTTTCTGTCCTTTGTAATTGGCTTTTACTATTCTAAAAAAACTTATCAGCTCTAAAGTTTCAGCCCTTCGCTCCATTCTCATTAAAAGAACTTCTTCGCTACTATGGCTTCTGCAGACTTCTGTATAACGGCTTTGCAGTACCTGTTCGCTCGGAATAGTCTCCACCTGTCTTACACAGACCTCCTACGGTAAACTCATATAACTTTCGTCGTAATTGATACAATTTACTACCCTTGTTCACGTCCAACTATCGGGCTTCGCAATCCAGTGCTCACTCACCCACAAGAAAAGCCTTGTATTGTGTTTCTGTTCGTTCAATCACGATTTTGTCGCCGGCTTCCTTCAGATTCTACCTCACGGTAAACACCCTTGTCTTTGACTAACAATTCCTGCTGGAAGGCTTGTTCGGGACTTACACCCTAAAGATATATGGTATTCGTAGCGCACAAACAAAATTCAAAAAAGTACATATTTCTTTTTGAAAAAAGAAAATTATCCACTATATTTGTGCACGTACACAAAGAGGCAAAAATTAAGTAATTTCAAAACGATTTCTCCTTTTAAAACTCATAAATATTTCTGATGCGCAAAAAAATAAGGATTAAGGACATAGCGGAAATGGCCGGGGTTTCGGCCGGGACTGTAGACAGGGTACTGCACAACCGCGGTAATGTATCGGAACCGGCACGCTTGGCTGTTGAAAAAGTTCTGGAAAAAGTAAATTACAAGCCCAACATTCACGTTTCCGCTCTCTCCTTAAAGAGGAGATACAAAATTGTGGTCGCTACCCCTGAAGCATCTCACGGTGAATATTGGGAGAGTATTCACAATGGTATCAGGCATGCGATTGAAGAGTATGAAAACATAAAGATGGAGTCTCTCATACTAACTTACAATCAGTATGATATCTACTCCTGCAAAAAAGTTTTCAAAGAGATTTCAGAAATGGATATGGATGCTCTTATAGTTGGGCCAACCTTCAACGAAGAGACAGCAACATTGTGTAAAAAAATGGATGCAAAAGAGATACCATATGTCTTTGTGGATTCAACAATTGACAATACTTCTCCTATTGCCTTTTTCACTTCAGACCATTATATGATTGGATGCCTTATGGCAAAGCTTATCACTTCCATAATTCCTAACAATACTAATATTGGAATTCTACAGGCAGTCAGGACCGGTGATAAAAGTGCAAACTCTACCATTCAGAGGAAAAAAGGGTTTACAGATTTTCTTGCAAAAAACAATTGCTTCCACAATATATTAAATATTCCCTTTTCTGTTTCTGAGCCTGAAAAAAACGAGATCTATCTGGCCCGTTTTTTCAGCAAGCATGATAATGTTCCAGGCATTGTGGTGATGAATTCACGTGGCAGCATCGTCTCCGATTATCTTTTAAGAAATAACATCAATAGGGTTAAAATGATTTGCATGGACCTTACCTCTCCAAATATTGAAGCATTAAAAAAAGGTCAGATAGATTTTTTAATTGGACAAGAGCCGGAGTATCAGGGTTTTTGCGCGATGAAAACATTACTTGAATATTTGACCTTCAAAAAACCGGTTAATAAGGAGAACTATGTTCAACTGGACATACTTACAAAGGAGACAATCGATTATTACAAGAAATTCAATAATATTGTTTATTAGAATCAGCTGAGCGAGAGGTTTTCGTTTAACACCTTCAATACTTCGGTAATTATTTTTTGGGCACCTTCAATCAGCAAAAAGTACTGTCGGGTTTTGAATAGGTCTATTTTTTGTTAATTAGTGGATTACATGTCATTTCGATACTTTTTTCACCGTAATGTTGACTATAAAATCAAATAATTAAAGTGTCTGTTGAATACGTATATTTGTAGTTAATAACCAAGTGGTTGTAATTGAAAGTTTGATGAGAATTCCGAAAGTTTGAAGAATATTCTTCTAATATAAATTAAGTGTTTGTCTTTTGAATACATCCATTCAAAGTGTATACATCTAAATATATGACCTTTAGAAAGAATAGCAATACATACTGAAATTAAATTAAGAGAATATAGGTTTTGTAAGAAACTACTCAAATTTATAAAAACCATTAAAATGAAAAATCTTTTATCCCTGTTTTTCCTGTCTTTTTCAGTCATATCTGCTTTCTCATGTTCAAGCAAGCAGCAAACGAATGGAATTAATAATATAGCCTTCGTTAAGGAAAATGTTTCATATGCATCACAACAATATCGATTAATGATCGATAAAATTGAAGATTCAACAAAATTGATGAATCCAAAATCTTTTATTAAGGGAAAAATGAAATATATTCCCACACAAGAGTGGACTTCAGGCTTTTTCCCCGGGAGCTTGTGGTATCTTTATGAATTGGAGGGCGATGAAAAATGGAAAGCACTTGCTAAAAAGTATACAGAATCACTAGATACCATTCAATACTTTACTGGAAACCATGATGTGGGATTTATGATTTTCTGCAGCTACGGAAACGGACTTCGTTTAACCGGGAACGAAGCATATAAAAGTGTAATCGTCAATGCCGCAAAGTCGCTTTCGACCCGTTTTATCCCCGATGCAGGTATTATTCAATCATGGAGTGCAAATAAATCCAAAGATTGGGAGTGTCCAGTAATTATTGATAATATGATGAATTTGGAACTGCTTTTTGAAGCTACGAAACTTTCCGGTGACTCAACATTTCATAATATAGCTGTCTCACACGTTGAAAAGACATTAAAAAACCATTACCGTTCCGATTACAGCACATGGCATGTTATTGATTATGATATGAGTGACGGTAGTGTAAGACACAGAAATACACACCAGGGATATTCTGACAATAGTTCATGGTCTCGCGGACAGGCATGGGGTATATACGGATTTGTAATGTGTTACCGTGAAACAAAAAATGAAAAATACCTGCATCAGGCAGAAAAAGCACTAAATTTTATCGCCGAACATCCGAATTATCCTGATGACGGAGTCCCTTATTGGGATTTTGACGCCCCAGATATACCTGATACTTTTAGAGATGCATCTGCAGGAGCTATTCTAGCATCAGCGCTTTATGAACTGTCTGCCTATTCCAATCAGAAAAATTACAAAACTTGGGCTGACAAAATATTAACATCCCTTGCAAGTCCATCTTACCGTGCAGAAGCAGGTCGGAACGGAAATTTTCTACTGATGCACTCTGTAGGTAGCCTGCCGCATAATTCAGAAGTTGACGTTCCTCTGAATTATGCTGATTATTATTTTCTTGAAGCTTTAAAACGAAAGAGAGATCTGGAAAAACAGTCTGAAAACTAACAAACATTTATATCGTTCATTATCAAACAGGCTTTTTTAATTTTTTGACCTTCGCTACAAATATATTAAGATATCCTGTAATCAGTGAATCAGTGAATTTGTTGGTAAATAATAATATTTTCATCTATTTTAGACAACAAAACATAGCTCCATATCGAAAAATAAATTTTATCGTAAAATATGATATCCATTAAACTACAGCTACTTAAAAAGGAATTCCGTGTTGTCAGAACAGGCTCAAATATAAAAACTCAATAAGAATTATGAAAACAAATTATCAATTGCGTTATGCAGCGCATCCCGAGGATGTAAAATCTTATGATACACAACGTTTGCGCAAGGATTTTTTAATAGAAAAAGTGTTCAGTGCAGATGAGGTAAACATGGTATATTCCATGTATGACCGCATGATTGTCGGAGGCGCGATGCCGGTGAACGAGTCTTTGCACCTTGAGGCGATAGAACCTTTGAAACAGGCTGTGTACCTACACAGCCGTGAAATAGGTATCTATAATGTAGGAGGTAAGGGTAAAGTTAAGGTAGGAAATGATGTTTTTGAGCTCGATTACAAAGAAGCGCTGTATCTGGGTTCAGGAGACAGGGAAGTTTATTTTGAAAGCGACGACGCCAAAAAACCCGCGAAGTTTTATTTCAACTCGGCCACCGCTCATCGTAATTATCCCGATAAAAAAGTGACCAAGGCCGATGCGGAGGTTGCAGAAATGGGCTCCCTCGAAGGCTCAAACCATCGGAATATCAATAAAATGATTGTAAACCAGGTGCTCCCGACATGTCAGCTGCAAATGGGGATGACAGAGCTCGCTCCGGGAAGTGTCTGGAACACTATGCCTGCTCATGTACACTCCCGCAGGATGGAGGCATATTTTTATTTTGAAGTACCGGAAGACCAGGCTGTATGCCACTTCATGGGAGAACCATCCGAAACGCGTCACATCTGGATGAAAGGCGATCAGGCCGTACTCTCTCCCGAGTGGTCGATACACTCTGCCGCTGCTACAAGCAACTACACCTTTATTTGGGGTATGGCAGGAGAAAATCTCGACTACGGCGATCAGGATTTCTCAAAAATTGTGGAACTAAAATAAAAAACATATGATGGTTAATTTTTCATTAAAAGGAAAGATAGCCCTGGTAACCGGGGCTTCTTATGGAATTGGCTTTGCCATGGCAACGGCTTTCGCGGAAGCAGGAGCCAAAATTGTGTTCAATGACATTAATCAGGACCTGGTAGATAAAGGCCTCGCCTCTTACAAGGAGAAAGGTATAAAAGCACACGGTTATGTATGTGATGTAACCGATGAGGATGCGGTAAACAAATTTATTACCCAGGTGACGGAAGAGATAGGTGTAATAGATATACTTGTTAATAATGCGGGTATCATCAAACGTATCCCCATGCATGAGATGACAGCCGCGGAATTTCGTCAGGTTATTGATATTGATCTGAACGGGCCTTTTATTGTTTCGAAGGCAGTTATTCCTCACATGATCGAAAAAGGGCATGGTAAAATTATTAATATCTGTTCTATGATGAGTGAACTGGGACGCGAAACCGTTTCTGCATACGCAGCAGCGAAAGGAGGGTTAAAGATGTTAACGAAAAATATCTGTTCAGAATACGGAGAACACAACATACAATGCAACGGGATTGGACCGGGATATATTGCAACCCCTCAAACTGCTCCTTTAAGAGAAAGGCAGCCCGACGGGTCACGTCACCCTTTCGACTCGTTTATCATTGCCAAAACACCGGCAGCCCGTTGGGGAACACCGGAAGATCTTATGGGACCAGCTGTTTTTCTGGCTTCTGACGCATCAAATTTTGTAAACGGGCATATCCTCTATGTAGATGGCGGTATTTTAGCTTATATCGGCAAACAACCATAGAACGGAATAATAAAAAAAAAGCAAAGACAATGTTCCAACCCTTGCAATGCCGGGGTTGGAATGCTTAAATAATTGAAAGGTATGGGAACAAGGAATATATTACTCTATTTGTCGATCCTGACCCTTCTCGGTTGTAGTGCCGGGAAAAAAGGGCTGCTCATGAACATCAGTAATCCGGGTTCTTTCGACAGGGACAATGAAATGGTGGAAGTAGCATGGGCAGATGTGCGGCAAAAACTCTCTTTATTGCCGGATCAAACAATCATCGTTACTAACGATGCAGGTAATCAAACCCCTTGCCAGCTTATAACAAATGGGACCAAAGAAGTAGAATCGGTCATATTCCCGGTTTCACTGAAAGCCGGGCGGACAGCCTTGTATCACATTTCTGTCGGTAAGCCCGAATCTTTTGAACCACTTGTTTATGGCAGGCTGGTACCTGAAAGGAAGGACGATTTTGCATGGGAGAACAACCGTACAGCTTTCAGAGTGTATGGCCCTGCCCTGAAAGCATCTGGCGAGATCAGTAACGGTATGGATTTCTGGGCAAAGAGAACCGATTCGTTAATCATTGACAAATGGTATCGAAACGATTTGTCAGGCATAGCTTCTTATCACGAAGACCACGGTGAAGGGTTGGATTTTTACAAGGTGGGCAGAACGCTTGGATTAGGAATGACAGCTCCTGTTTATGACGATACTCTCTGTATGGGAGACAACTTCGTGACCGCCGTGATTCTCGACAAAGGACCATTACGTATAAGTTTCAAACTTACCTACGCTCCCTACACTGCCGGAGGTCGGGAGGTACGGGAAACGCGTATTATCTCGCTTGATGCCTACAGCCTTTTCAACAGGGTAACCAATATCTTCGAGACAGACACTACAAAACTGACAATCGCAACCGGTATCGTAATGCCTGATAAAAATACCGAAGCAAATGCCCCAATCATAACCTTTGGCGACAACACCGGAATCATTGCTTACGAAACTCCTGGAAATGAAACAAACGGCACCATTTATACCGCAGCCATTCACCCGGAGGGGTTCGGCATCATAAAGGTTTCAAACGGGCACTTTCTGGGGCTCAACAGCTATCAGCCCGGAACACCTTATACTTACTATGCAGGTGGAGGATGGAGTAAGGCCGGGTTCAACAGTTTTGATGAATGGACAAAATATGTGAAACAAGAGAAGCAGAAAATAGATCAACCTTTAATAATTAAAATAGATTAATAAGATGCAGAAAATAGTGACTTTTGGCGAGATCATGCTGCGCCTTGCCACACCTGGCTATAAAAGATTTATCCAGTCCGGCAGTCTTTCTGCCACCTTTGGCGGAGGGGAAGCAAACGTGGCAGTTTCACTTGCAAATTATGGTATTCCAGTGGAGTTTGTAACCCGGTTGCCGGAAAACGAGATAGCTGAATGGTGCATTTCCGATCTCAGAAAATACAATGTAGGGACCCGGAATATTCAGCGTGGAGGTGAACGTGTGGGGATCTACTTCCTGGAAACTGGAGCTGTAGCCCGGCCGTCTAAAGTAGTTTACGACAGGGCATACTCATCAATTGCGGAAGTTCAAAAAGGGATGTTCAACTGGAAAGAGATACTGAAAGATGCGACCTGGTTTCACTGGACAGGAATCACTCCTGCATTGTCACAGGGAGCCGCTGATGTTTGCCTGGAAGCAATAAAAACAGCAAATGAGCTGGGAGTGACAGTTTCGTGCGACCTTAACTACCGGAAAAATCTCTGGAAGTATGGGAAGATAGCAGCGGACATTATGCCCGAACTGGTGGAAGGGTGTGATATCATACTGGGCAATGAGGAAGATGCAGAAAAAGTGTTCGGCATCAAGCCCAAAGGATTCCGGGTGGAGCATACCGGAGGTGAAGTGGATGCAGCCGAATTTGAGTCGGTATGCAAGCAGCTGATGCAACAATTTCCCCGGGCAAAGAAGGTGATCATCACGCTACGCGGATCCATCAATGCCAATCACAATACGTGGGGCGGATGTCTCTATTCCGACAAGCTCTATCAGTCAAGAAGAT
>ENA-UOOI01004023-UOOI01004023.1-fermentation-metagenome-genome-assembly--contig:-NODE-4023-length-10183-cov-9.518464_pt1 | contig 10183 bp, 9 predicted proteins | sample MGYA00245779_ERZ724027 | MGnify/ENA primary metagenome ERZ724027 (study PRJEB28704, sample SAMN03018318) | fermentation metagenome | biome: anthropogenic terrestrial biome; feature: soil; material...
GTCCCACCACCGGCACCAAAAAACGGGATCGGCGCTTTTGCGCCGGTTCCATTTTCTTCGTGTGGTGGGCGAGAACCCACCGGCGCAGGTTGGGAGAAAGTGCGGGCCCTTTTGGAGCGGGAAAAAAGGGGGAGGGACTCGCGGAACGCGGGAAGATACTGCACTACCTTCGAGTCCCACCACCGGCACCAAAAAACGGGATCGGCGCTTTTGCGCCGGTTCCATTTTTTCATTTTGCAGATGAAACGTGGGGAAACGATCTTTTTGTGGTATAATTGATAAAATAATTTTCTATACTTTGTTTTTTCGTTCCCAAAATCAACGGCGATAGAATCCATGGGAGGAAAGGCGTTTATGAGGAAAGACGTTCATCACGACAGCGTCAAAACATTTATAAAGCCGATTCGATGGTGCCGTTATATCGTGAATGTCGGTTATGCCACAGCCGCCCTTATGGTCCTGGCGCATGTGATCTGGTTTTTTGCGGCACGAAGCGTCCTCGCCTTTCCGCCGGACATCTATCTGCGGGATTATATTATCTTGCCGGCCGTCGGCTTTTTCACTTTGATGGCGCTGATCGACCTGTCCGTTCGGTCCCGTCGATTTACGCTTCTCGTAAAGGAGTATTTGTCCCTTTCGGTCTTTATCCTTTTTTCTTTCTATCTCTGCCTGACCCATGCCATTGCCACGGTTTTGCTGGGTTCCTTTATCCTGCCGATTTTCGCTTCCACGATCTTTTCCAATGTGAAAATGACCCGCTGGATGTTTGTTATGAGCAGCGCCGCCGCCATGCTGACCGGCGTCAAGGCCTGTTTGCAGGGCAAATTAGACAGCAGCATGCTGATGCAGATCTTTGTTGCGTGTTTTATGTTTCTCTGTTCCTATCTGCTGTCCAATGTCTTGATCCGGCACAGCCATGATCACCTTGCGGCGCTGATTTATTTTGATAACCAGCAGCGGCATATGCAGGAGCAGCTGAAGCTGGACTTGTTTACCGGCCTGTACAACCGGAAAACCTTTGAGGACTCTCTGCGGCGGCTTGCGGAAGAATGCGGGAGCGCCAACCAATTCCTTTCGCTGGCCATGCTTGATGTGGACCATTTCAAATGCGTGAATGACCGCTATGGACATGCGGAAGGAGACCGTGTGCTGCTTTATCTGTCGCAGCTCTTGAAAAAAACCCAAAATGAAAACATTGATGCATTCCGGACGGGCGGAGATGAGTTTGCGGTTTTATTCCAAAATTATACCGAGAAGGAAGCGTACCGTATCTGCGAGGACCTGCGCACTCGTATGGAATACGCTTCTCTGCGGAACATCGGCGGAAAGGCCGTTACGTTCAGCTGCGGGCTGGCCTGCGTGATTCCGCGGCATATCGATCTTGACCGCTTCAAAAAGGCTGCCGATTCCGCGTTGTATGAGGCCAAAAACAGCAGCCGGAATCGGATCGTGGTGGATCATGGCCTGACTCCGCGCGTCGGCCGCAGCCCCGACGGTTGATTTTAAACGACGGCCTGGGATGAAATTTGCCTTCCCCGCTTATGCCTCGTGCGAGAACTGGCTGTTGTAGAGGTCGGCGTAATATCCTTTTTTCTTCAGCAGTTCCTCATGACTTCCGCTTTCCACAATATGTCCTTGATCCATCACGAGAATCCGGTCCGCGCTGCGGATCGTAGACAGCCGGTGCGCGATCACGAAGCTGGTCCGTCCCGCCGTAAGGCGGGTAAAAGCCCGCTGGATTTTCATTTCGGTATAGGTGTCGATGTTGCTGGTGGCCTCGTCCAGAATCAGCATGGGCGGGTTTGCCAGCATCACGCGGGCGATGGTGAGAAGCTGCTTCTGGCCTTCCGAAATGTTTTCGCCGTCCGCCGTGATTTGGGTATCGTACCCGTTTTCCAGCCTTCGGATGAACCCGTCGGCGCCGGCTTCCTTCGCCGCCGTGACGATTTCTTCCATGGCGGCGTCCGGCCTTGCGTAGGCGATATTGTCGCGGATGCTGCCTTTGAAAAGCCAGGTGTCCTGAAGTACCATGCCGAACTGGGCGCGCAGGTTGTCCCGGGCCAGCCTGCGGATATCGATGCCGTCGATCCGGATGCTGCCGCCGTTCACGTCGTAAAACCGCATCAGCAGATTGACGAGCGTCGTTTTTCCCGCCCCCGTTTTTCCCACAATGGCAATACTGCTGCCCGGTTCGATGTCCAGCGTGAAGTGCTCGATCAGTTTCCGGTCCGGGCGGTAGGAAAACGAAACGTCGTCGAACTCCACTTTGCCGGTGCAGGTTTTGAGCTTTGCGGCGCCATCCGGGTCGGGCGTTTCCGGCTCCAGGTCGAGGATGTGGAACACGCGCTGCGCGGAAGCGACCGCAGCCTGCATCTGCGTGAGCACGTTGGTGATGTCGTTGAAGGGCTTGGAAAAAACGAGGGCGTAGATCAGAAAACTGGAAATGTCCCCCGCCGTGAGGAGGCCGCGGATTGCGGCTACGCTGCCGCAGACGCCGACCACCGCGTAGGCCACGTTGTTGACCACGCGTGCGGAAGGGTTGGAGAGCGACGAGATAAACTGCGATTTCACGCCGGTTTCATACAGCTTCGCGTTGATCCGCCGAAACTCTTCCTTTGCCCGGGACTCATAGCGGAAAGATTTTACGACCTTCCGGCCCTCGATCATTTCCTCCGAATACCCGTTCAGCCGGCCCAGCCAGGCGGCCTGCTCGCGGAAAAGCTTCTGCGACCGCGTCGTAATGAACCTTGCGGTAAAATAGGACGCGGGCGCGGAGAGAACGACGATCAGCGTCATGCCGGGGTTGAGGGAGAGCATGAACGCGATGGCACCCAGGATGGTAAAGACCCCCTGCAGCAGGGCCATGAACCCTTGCAGAAGCCCGTCGGAGATGATGTCCACATCGTTGATGAAGCGGCTCGAAGTGTCGCCGTGCGCGTTCCGGTCGTAAAATCCGAGGGGAAGGACGGCGAGCTTGTCGAACAGGACGGTCCGCAGCTGATTGACCGTAAGATAGGAGATCCGGTTCGTAAGATAATTGAGCAGCCAGAGGAACAGGCTGCCGCACAGATAAATGCCTGTCAAGAGGAGCAGCAGACGGGCGCTGCCGGACAGATCGATCCCCTTTGCGGCGACCATGCCGTCGATGGCGCGCCCGATGAGGAGCGGCGCGTAGAGCGTGCAGGCGACGCTGATCACGGCGCTCAGGACGGAAAAGGCGATGAGCGCTTTATATTTTCCGACATATTCCAAAAGCCTCGCGACCGTTTGCCTCATTGCCGCGCCTCCTCGCTGGAAAGCTGGGAAAGACAGATTTCCCGGTAGGTGCCGCAGGTTCGGAACAGTTCGCTGTGCGTGCCGATTCCCGCGACCTTTCCGCCTTCCAGGACAAGGATCCGGTCGGTATTTTTGACGACGCCCACCCGCTGGGATACCAGCAGAACGGTCTGGAACCTGCTGTTTTCCCGGATGGCCCTTCGCAGCTTGGAATCCGTCAGGAAGTCCAACGCGCTGGACGCGTCGTCCAGGATTAAAATTTCCGGATTCGCGGCGATTGCGCGGGCGATGGTCAGCCTCTGGCGCTGGCCGCCGGACAGGTTTGCGCCGCCGCGCAGCACCGGAGAGTCATATTTCTGCGGGAGCGTTTCGATGAATTCGTCCGCCTGGGCGATTTCCGCCGCTTTTTGAACCGCCCGCCTGTCCGCCTGCGCGTTTCCCCAGCGGATATTCTCCGCCACGGTACCGGAAAACAGAAGCGCGTGCTGGGGCACGACGGCCACTTTTTTCCGCAGGATCTGCAGGGGGTACCGTTTCACCGGCACGCCGTCCACCAGAATCGTGCCGGACGTCGCGTCGTAAAAACGGGGGATCAGGTTCACGAACGTCGTTTTTCCGGAGCCGGTTCCGCCGATGATTCCAATGGCTTCGCCCTTTTGAACCGTTACGCTGACGTGTTCGAGCGCGCGGCCGCCCTTGCTGTATCCGAAGGAAACGTCGCGGAATTCCACTGCCGGCGCGGCCGGCACCGCCGGCACGTCGCCGGCACGATTTTCCATATCGGGCCGCGTATTCATGATTTCCTTTATCCGCGCGGCGGACGCCATGGCCTTTGTCAGAAGGATCACCAGATTCGACATAAAAAGCAGGGCGATCAGGATTTGGTTGGCGTACTGGATAAAAGCGACGATCTGGCCCTCGGCGAGCCGGCCGGCCCGGATCTGAAAATTGCCCGCCCACAGGATCAGAACGATCACGATATTGACGACCAGCGAGGTCAGGGGATTGAACAGGGAGGAGATCCGGCCGATGGCGAGGCCGTTTTCCGTCAGCCCGCCGTTCGCCCGGCGGAAGCGGTCCGTTTCCTGCTTCGTTTTGGAGAAGGCGCGGATGACGCGGACGCCGGACAGATTTTCCCGCAGGATCACGGCGAGCCCGTCGAGCTTTTTCTGGTAGGAGCGGTACAGTGGGGCCGCGTTCTTCGACACGAAGTAAATAATCCCGGCCAGCACGGGTGTCGCGGCGAGCAGGATCCAGGCGATCCGGGCATCCAGAAAAAACGACATGACGATCGACCCGATGCAGATGAACGGCCAGCGGATCAGCAGGCGAATCATCATGGCCACCAGCTGCTGGAGCTGGTTGATGTCGTTCGTGATGCGGTTGGTCAAAGTCGGCGCGCCGAACCGGTCCGCCTGGGAATAGGAGAAGGACAGGATGCGGTCGAAAACCGCGTCCCTCAGATCGGTCCCGAAGCCCTGGGAAGCGCGGGCGGCGGAATATTGGCAGACCAGCGCGCAGCCGTATCCGCACAGCGCCAGCACGACCATGAGGCCGCCCATCCGGAGCACATAATCCGTATCCCGCCGCGCGACGCCGTTATTGATAATCTGAACCATGATGGTTGGAAGAAAAAGCTCCAGAATCGCTTCCGTGAATTTGAAGATCGGGCCGATGATGCATTCTTTTCTGTATTTTTTCAGGTACGCCGTCAGTTTGAACAAGCCCATTCCCCCACAACTGTTTGGGTTCTATTATAAACCCGACGCGTTTCGATGCAAAGTATATTTTAGCCGGCCTGCAATATTATAAACGTCAGGTTCGTAGTGCAAATTGCGGCCATGTAGAAAAAGGCGGCATATTTCCTCCGCCGCAGCGGTTTGCGGAGCCGGGTGAAGCGCAATTTCATTCCCCGTGGAACCCCTTGCCGATAATTTCGCTGGTATTGGCGATGAGGATGAACGCGTCCGGCTCCTCCTGCCGGATGAACCGGCGGAGCTGCACCGCCTGCGCGCGCCGCATCGCCGTAAAGACGATGTAGTTGTGGCTGTGGGAAAAGGCCCCCCGCGCGTCGCAGACCGTGGCGCTGCGGTGCAGTTTTTCCGTGATGAATTTGCAGATCGGCTCCGGTCGGGAACAGACCACGTTGAAATATTTGCTCAGGTTGATGTTTTCGATCGCGCCGTCGATCACGAGCGATTTCAGGATGAGGCCGAGGCAGGAAAACAGAGCGGTCTTGATGCTGAAAACCAGAAAGGACGAGAGCGTGATCAGCAGGTCGCTCAGGAACAGGGCCCGCCCGATGTCCGCGCTTGTGTGCCGCTTCAGGATCATCGCGATGATGTCCGTGCCGCCGGAGGACGCCCCCGTGTTGAACAGGACGGCGGAACCGACCGCGGGCAGAAGGACGGCGAAAATCAGGTTCAGCATCGGCTCGTCGGTGAGCGGCCGGGAAAGCGGGCACAGCTTTTCCAGCGCCGAGACGGAAAGGGACAGGACCAGGCTGCAGTAGACGGTTTTCACCCCGAAGCCCCGCCCCAGAAAAACGAAACCCGCAGCCACCAGAACGAGGTTCAGAACCAAGTTCGCGGTTCCGGGCGAGATGCTCGAAACCCGGCTCAGGACCACGGAAAGCCCGGAAACGCCGCCGAATGTGAAATCGTTCGGAAATTTGAAAAAATAAATGCCGACGGCAATCACCCATGTGCTCGCGGTGATGACCGCGTACTCTTTGACCCGTTCCTTTGCCATAACGTGCCTCCGCTGTTTCAAAGACGGCTTCCTTGTCAGTATTCCCGAATTTTCCCGCCGCCTGCCTTTTGGAAAAAACCGGCCGCGAAAAAATTTTGGAAAGCCCTTTACAAAACCGTGCGCGTGTGCTAACATGAAAACAATAAAGATAATTATTACTAACTTGCTGGGGGTGACAACATGGATTCAACCGAAAAAAAGCGCAACTTCAGCCGAAAGCGCGAGGCAATTTTAAAAGCTGTCCGATCCACGAAATGCCACCCCACGGCGGAATGGGTTTACCGGACTCTGAAGCCGGATTACCCGGATCTTTCGCTCGGAACGGTCTACCGCAATCTGGCGCAGTTCAAAAATGACGGCACCATTGTCAGCGTGGGAACCATCAACGGGCAGGAGCGCTACGACGGCAATGTCACGCCGCACACGCATTTTGTCTGTTCCAGCTGCGGCGCGGTGATCGATATCCCCGGCAGGCTCATCGATGAGGCGCAGGTGGAGAAAACCGCGGAAGAGATGCATCTGCGGGTCGATTCGTGGGACGTGCTGATGCACGGCATCTGCGCCAAATGCCTGCACGGAAAGTAAACAGTTTTTGTGCGAACAGGGCTTTGCCTTTTCATGTATTTTAATTAGGGGGTATTCTGATGAAAAAATTCGTCTGTTCGGTATGCGGTTATGTTTACGAGGGGGATGAGCCGCCGGCAAAGTGCCCGCAGTGCGGCGCCCCGAGGGAAAAATTTGTGGAGAAAAAGGAAAGCGTTTCCTTTGCCTGCGAACACGAGGTCGGCATTGCCCAGGGAGCCGACAAGGAAGTTTATGAAGGTCTGAAAGCCAACTTCCAGGGCGAATGCTCCGAAGTCGGCATGTACATTGCCATGGCGCGCCAGGCGGACCGTGAAGGCTACCCGGAGATTGCCGCGGCGTACCGGAAGTACGCGTCGGACGAAGCCGACCACGCTTCCCGGTTTGCGGAGCTGCTCGGCGAAGTGGTGACCAACAGCACCAAGAAGAACCTTCAGCTTCGTGTGGAAGCGGAGGCCGGGGCCTGCGCGGGCAAGCTGGAGCTTGCCAAACGCGCCAAGGCGCTGAACTACGACGCGATTCACGACACCGTTCATGAGATGGCGAAGGACGAAGCGCGTCACGGGCGCGGGTTCCAGGGCTTGCTGAAACGCTACTTTGGGGAATAACGGTCCCTGCTTTTCCAGTTGGGACAGAAAAACGGCCGGTGCGCAAAATGCGCACCGGCCGTTTGGCGTCACCGGTCCAGAAACCGGGACAAAAATTCCCGTGTCCGTTCGTTTTTCGGGTTGCCGATGACCTCCTGCGGCGTGCCTTCCTCGGCGATGATCCCGCGGTCCATGAAAACGACGCGGGTCGAAACGTCGCGCGCAAAAGCCATCTCGTGCGTGACGATAATCATCGTCAGGCCTTCCGCCGCCAGGTCGCGCATCACCGCGAGGACTTCGCCCACCATCTGCGGGTCCAGGGCGCTCGTGGGTTCGTCGAAAAGCAGGATCTCCGGTTCCATGGCGAGGGCGCGGGCAATGGCCACGCGCTGCTGCTGCCCGCCGGAAAGCTGGTTCGGCTTGGCGTTGATATACTGCGCCATGCCGACCTTCCGGAGGAATTTCAGGGCGGTTTCCCGCGCGGATTCCCGGTCTTTTTTCAGGACCTTTTCCATGCCGACCATGCAGTTTTTCAGGACGGTCATATTGTGGAACAGATTGAAGGACTGGAACACCATGCCCACTTTGGCGCGGTAGGCGCTCGGCTTTCCCTCTTCCAATACATTCCTGCCGTGGAAGAGGACTTCCCCTTCCGTCGGGGTCTCCAGCAGGTTGATGCACCGCAGCAGGGTGGATTTTCCGGAGCCGGAAGCGCCGATGATGCAGACCACGTCGCTGGGGTAGGTTTCAAAATCGATGTCCTTCAGGACTTCGTGCCGGCCGAACTGCTTGCGCAGATGGCGCACCTGGAGAATGGGCTCCCTTATTTCCCCCATTTGTGCATGCCCCCTTTGGACCCGGACGGGTTCCGCCCGGCCGGGTCCGCCATCGCGTCCAGGTCGACCAGCGTGTAAAAGCCGGAGCCGTCGATTTTCCGCTCCATCCAGCGCAGCAGCCGCGAGCAGGTGAACGTCATGATAAAGTAGATCACGCAGATGAGGAAAAAGGCTTCAAAGTAACGGTAGTACACGCCCGCGGCGCTGTTCGCCTCGTAATACAGCTCCGTCACGCTGATGACGTTCAGCACGGAAGTATCCTTGATGTTGATGATCAGGTTATTGCCGATCTGCGGCAGGATAACCCGGAACGTCTGCGGCATGACAACGCTTGCCATCGTCTGCCAGTGCGTCATGCCGAGCGCTTCCGCCGCCTCGGTCTGTCCGGCGTCGATGGACTCGATGCCCCCGCGCACGGACTCCGCCATATAGGCGCCCGTGTTGATGGATACGACGAAAAACCCGGCGAACATCGGGCTCATGTCGAAGTGGAGCAGCGACATGGAGCCGTAGTAGAGGACCATGGCCTGAACCATCATCGGCGTGCCGCGGAACACTTCTATGTAGGCCGCCAGAAGGAACTGAAGAATCCCGTACAGCATTTTCAGCAGAAGATTGGTTTTCTTTTGAGGTTTCGGGATGGTTCGGAGCACGCCGACCAGCAGCCCGATAACGCAGCCGATCAGGGTGCCGACCAGCGCCAGCAGGAGGGTGATCAGGGCGCCCTGCAGGAACAGCGAACCGTATTCGTGAAGAAGAGTGCCCGCCCAGTAGAAAAAGCTGTCGTTGTTCTGCGGGATCGTGCCGTTCGAAAGGGGCTGGTCCTGAATGGCCTCATCCATGATCTTCGCGCGGTCTTTTTCGCTGATCTGCGCGAGCGCCCGGTTGATGGAGTCTTCCAGCTCGGCGTTGCCCTTCTTCACCGCGATGCCGATGTCCATCTGCTCTTCCGGAACTTTCAGGTTCCGGTCGCTGCCCAGGTCGATCTTGACCAGGCCTTTGTTGGCGTACACCGCCGCGAGCGCCGTGGGCTTGTCCGTCAGCAGGGCTTCGCATTTCCCCGACTGGAGGGAGACGATCATGGACGTCACGTCCGCGAGGGCGGGCTGGATCCGCGCGCCAGGGATCTGCTTCAGCAGATCGTACCAGATGGTGCTTTGCTGCGACGTGCACACCGCGCCTTTGAGGTCGCGGATGCTTTTCGCCTTTTCATATTTACCGCCCTGCTTCACCAGGGCGAAGATCGTCGCCTTATAATAGTTGTTGGTGAAGTCGACGGTTTTTTTCCGGTCCGCCGTGGCGCTCATGCCTGCGATGACCGCGTCCAGCTTGCCGGAAGCGACGCCCGGCGCGAGGCCGTCCCATTTTGTTTTGACGATTTCCAGTTTGTAGCCGATGGTGTCCGCGATTTTTTTCGCCATCATCACGTCGTAGCCGTTGGCGTACTCGTTGCTGTTGCTGATTTTAACGGCACCGTTGGCGCTCGTGGCCTGCGACCAGTTATAGGGGGCGTAACTGCACTCCATGCCGACCCGCAGCACTTTCCGGCTGCCGGAATTCCCGGAACACCCCGCCAGAGTGCCCGCCAGCAGCACGGCGGCGGCCGAAAGGGCCGCGATTTTCCGAATGGTTTCCTTCATGCATCCCTGTTCTCTTTCATTTCGATTTTTTACAGGCCGGCCGCCGGCATTTCCCTTCCGCGCCGGACCCGGATGCCATGCGAAAGCATACGCTGAACTTAGATAATCGAAATTATAGACTGCGGGGAAGCAAATGTCAACCGGGCGGAAGGATCGTCCCGCGGCTCTGCCGGGGACCGGCGGAAGAAATAACGTATAATTTGTGATAATCTATGGAAAAATTCTTAATTTTATAAAAAAATTAGGAAAAAATCAAATTATTTTTCAAATAATCCAAAATACTGCTTGACAAAAAAGAAATTCTGTTATAAGCTATGCTCGTAAATTGAATGTGCCCCAGTAGCTTAACGCAAGAGCATTTGGTAAAATCCAAAGGTTGTCGGTTCAACTCCGTCCCAGGGCAAAAAATTTCACACAGAGTGAGGTAAAAATTATGTTCGAAGACAAAACTTTAGTCTGCCAGGAATGCGGGAAGGAGTTTGTTTGGACTGCCGGTGAGCAGGAATTCTAC
>ENA-UOOI01004024-UOOI01004024.1-fermentation-metagenome-genome-assembly--contig:-NODE-4024-length-10183-cov-3.974822_pt1 | contig 10183 bp, 6 predicted proteins | sample MGYA00245779_ERZ724027 | MGnify/ENA primary metagenome ERZ724027 (study PRJEB28704, sample SAMN03018318) | fermentation metagenome | biome: anthropogenic terrestrial biome; feature: soil; material...
GACATGAAGCCAAGCCCGCCTATCTGTATGAGGATCATAATGACTGTCCTGCCAAAATAATTCCAGTTCGTATATGTATCCACAGTTACGAGTCCTGTAACACAAACTGCGGATGTCGCGACAAACAAGCAGTCCACAAACGGCGTAAGCCTCCCGCCGTTGGACGAAATTGGCAGTGAAAGAAGCACCGCTCCTGAAAGAATGACTAACGCAAAGCCGATAGCTAAAATCTGCACAGGTTTTAATCTTCTTTTAGAATTTAATTCGATCTGCATATCCCCACATCCAATTAATTATTCTACATAAAAAACCAAAATAGATTCCCATAGAAGCAAAGCTTATCCATGAGTGATAATTAATATTATATTCTTTTAAATTTTACAGTCAATACATTATTGCAATTTAATGTATATTCTATATTTAATGAATATTACTTCAGCTGCTAATGGGCAGGGTACATCAAGAAGCTAAGAAAAAGCCCGTTGTTTTCGCATCAATTACCGGTAACATATAAAATCAAGGGGCATATTATAAAAATGGTAGTTTGATTTGGGAGGAAATACTTTGTCTATCAACAATTATAAATATTACATTCATACATTCTGTCCTGTAATTTATATGATACCATATATGCCTCCAATGGCTGAATTCGATGAATTCGGTAATTCAGGTGATCAAATGACGAGGCAGCTATCCTGCGATACGGCAAGGCTTCTTTCGCTTTTCGAATCGGAATCTCCCGAAAGCTTTACAGAGCTTTCAAGATACAGAATGCCCAAATTCTTTGTAAGACGGATTTTAAAATCGGTAATAGGCTATGTTTTAAAAAATGCAAATATGTCTGAACATCCTTCCGAACCTGCAGAAAGGTACGCGGAAAAATTGCTTGCCACTTTACTGTCAAGGAAACCTATATTCCAGCGCATATTTTTGACTTTCGGAGTTCCTGTATGCGTCTTAAGAGGCATACTTCTCAAACTCATTATTTTTGTGCTGAAAAACATGAAAGTAAAAAATTCAATTGACCCTGCAGTAGACAGGGTGCTTAAAATAGTTGAAAATACTACAGATGTATTTGTAATCTTAAACACATATGGTATATCATTATACGAATCACGATTGGCTGTAACCTCAATAGCCGAGCATATAATTAAAGAAATAACCGGAAAGTTATCTTCCGCAAATATCGAGGAGAATCTTCCAAAAACAATCGATGAAATCATAAACACGACAGATATCTATAATGCCCTTATTTCAAAAGGCATACCGGATTCAAAAGCAAGGGATATCATAAAGACCACCGCCTATGTATCGCTAAAGCAGGTAATATAAAGTGGATATATATTTGAAGAACATTATGGAAATAGCAATTAGCGGAAAGTCTTTAGAGTCTGTTAACTTTAGCTTCAGGATAAGCAGAATCAATGCCTGAACTTAAGTGAGTTTTGATTCTGCCCTGAACAAGTTTATGGATTCTTAAGGCTGCGGCCTTAGAACTTACAAAACTTGAATCTGGGAATGAGTGTTCAAAATAACATAGAGCCCATATTACGAATCGAAAAACCGTTTTAAAACATGAATTGATTAAACAAATTTTTAATGTTATAATTATTCTGTAAAAGCTTATTTTTTTGTAGATTTTGTGCAATCGTTTGCATTTATATTTGCATTAATACTGGAGGAAAAAGTATGAACCAATACCTGGAAATAGATGAATGGAATATTGTAGAAAATGGTTTTCATCCCGAAAACAATAGATTCTATGAAAGTATAATGAGCCTCGGCAACGGCCATATGGGCATCAGGGGAAATTTTGAGGAAAATTATTCAGGCGATACATTGAAAGGAACATATATTGCGGGGGTATATTATCCGGACAAAACAAGAGTCGGATGGTGGAAGGTAGGCTATCCCGAATACTTTGCAAAAGTAATCAACGCACCGAATTTTATAGGAATAGGCGTTTTGATTAACGGCGAAGATTTAGACCTTGCAAAGGCAAAGGTTATAGATTTTAAACGCATACTAAACATGAAACACGGCTTTCTTTTAAGGAAATTTACCATTTCGGATTTCATGAATAAAAAATACAAAATCGAAGTAAAAAGATTTTTAAGTGCCGTGGATTTTGAAACAGCGGCTATATCCTACAGCATAACACCTCTTGACTGTAACAGTAAAATCACATTCATCCCATATATAGACGGAGACGTATCCAATGAGGACTCTAACTATAATGAAAAATTCTGGGAAGAGCAGGATAGGGATGTAAGTTATGGCTCAGGATATTTGACCATGAAAACTAAAAAGCTTGATTTCTATGTTTCATCGGCAATGGCATACAGCATGATTCTGGATAACTCCCCCATCGATGGCAAAACTGATATAATCACTAAAGAAAAATACATTGCAAACAGGATAGGAGCCGATGTAAAAAGCGGCAGTACAATTACATTATATAAATATATAGCCGCTGCCAGCAGCAGGTACCATGCTGTTTCCACACTTTCAGATACTGCTTTGAAAATGGCATCCAAAGCCCGGGAAAAAGGATTCAATACACTTTTTGATGAGCATTCCAGAACCTGGGAGGACCGCTGGACTGAAAGCGACATATCGATTGAAGGTGATGCCGCTGCACTTCAGGGGATAAGGTTTAATATTTTTGAACTCAATCAAACTTATACAGGAGATGATCCCGAACTTAATATAGGTCCTAAAGGGTATACAGGGGAAAAATACGGAGGGAGCACTTATTGGGATACGGAAGCCTTTTGCCTTCCTTTCTATTTAAGTACAAGAGAAAAAAGCATAGCAAGAAATCTCCTCATGTACAGATATAATCAACTTGGAAAGGCAAAAGAGAATGCCAGAAAATTAGGGCTGAGCGGCGCTTTATACCCCATGGTGACGATGAATGGCGAAGAATGCCACAATGAATGGGAAATAACATTCGAAGAAGTACACAGGAATGCTGCAATATCATATGCAATATTCAATTATGTTCGTTATACAGGCGACGAAGAATACATTGTCGACTACGGTTTTGAAGTTCTTGTGGAAACAAGCAGATTTTGGGCTTCGAGAGTTACCTACAACCCTTCCAAGGGCAAGTACATGATACTTGGGGTTACAGGCCCCAACGAATATGAAAACAATGTGAATAATAACTGGTACACCAACACCATGGCGGCATGGAATATTGAATACACACTAAGAGTCTCCGATATTTTAAAAGGAAAATACCCGGAAAAATATTTGATGCTAGTTAAAAAGCTTGGCTTATCGGATGAAGAGATGAAAAAATGGAAGCATATTTATTTAAATATGTACTACCCTTATGTAAAAGAACTCGAAATATTTGAACAACAGGATGGATATATGGATAAAGAGCAGCGACTTGCATCGGACATACCGCCGGAGGATCTGCCCATAAACCAGCACTGGTCATGGGATAGGATATTAAGATCATGTTTTTTAAAGCAGGCGGACGTGATAATGGGATTATTTTTATTGGGTGACAGGTTTGATATGGAAACCAAGAAGCGCAATTTCGATTTTTACGAGCCAAGAACAGTACATGAATCTTCCCTCTCCGCTTGCATATATTCAATAATGGCAGCAGAGATAGGTTATGAAAAGAAGGCTTATAAGCTGTATCTTCGCACGGCAAGGCTGGATCTTGACAATTATAACAACGATACCCAGGATGGCCTGCACATAACCAGCATGGCAGGCACATGGATGGCCATAGTTTACGGATTTGGCGGTATGCGGATAAAAAATAATACATTATGTCTGAATCCGTTTGCGCCGGAGGGATGGAAAAGTTATTCCTTTAAAATATTATTCAGGGAACACCTGCTTAAAATAACCGTGGATCAGCACAAAGTTACAGTAAAACAAGAAAAGGGGTCTCCCTTTAATATAAATATGTTCGATAAAGTTTACGCCATGCCGCAGCATGGCATCTTAACCGTCAATGTTAAGAAAAACAATATTATATAAAAATATTATCAAAGGGACATGTAGCTCCGGTATATATCCGGTACATTGCTCAAAAGTGTCCCTTAAGCTTGGAGGGATAAGATTGGTTAAAAATGGTTTACCCACAGTTGCTTACTTTTCCATGGAATACGGACTTGATTCTTCATTCAAAATTTATGCAGGCGGACTTGGAATACTCGCAGGCGATTATTTAAAAGGCGCTAAAGATTATGGTTTTCCCATAGTCGGCATAGGCATCAAGTGGAAACAAGGATATACTGATCAAAAAATAGATAGGGATGGGCATCCCTATGATGAGTACCATAATTATAACTATGACTTTCTGAAAGACATAGGTATAAAGGTAAAGGTAAGCATCAGAAAGAGAGATGTTTATTGCAAAGTATGGAAGGTGGACTGCTTTGGCAATGCTCCTCTGTACCTTCTGGATACGGACCTTCCTGAAAATGAGGACTCATGGATCACCGGACAGCTCTATGGATGGTTCGGTGAAGAAAGAGTTGCGCAGGAAATGGTCTTAGGCATAGGTGGCGTCAGGGCATTAAGAGCCCTTGGGATAAAGCCTGATATTTACCATTTCAACGAAGGCCACGCAGTATTCGCCGGCCTGGAGCTTATCAGGGAAAAAATTGAAAAGGGCATCCCCTATGAGGAAGCTTTCAAATCCGTCAGAAACAGGATAGTATTTACCACCCATACTCCGGTAATCGAAGGAAATGAATCGCACTATATAGACAGGCTTTTGTATATGGGAGCAAATGACGGACTTAAAGCCGATAAACTCGTTGAAATAGGCGGCGATCCATTCAATATGACAGTCGCCGGGCTCAGGCTGTCTAAAATCTCCAATGCCGTATCAAAGCTTCATATGAAAACGGCAAACATAATGTGGGCAAATGTTAAAAACAGGTCTGATATCATAGGCATCACAAACGGTATTCACATACCTACATGGGTAGATCCGGATATGCTGTCTGCTGCAGCAGGCAATGGAGATATTTTTGAATCACACATGAAAAATAAAAACAGGCTCATAGGGTTTGTGAAGGAAAGAAACGGCATAGAGCTAAACCCAGACTGCCTGCTTATAGGTTTTTCAAGACGAGCGGCTCCATATAAAAGAAGCAACCTTATATTTAAGGACAGCTCAGTGATAGGGCCCCTTTTAAATGGCGGAAAGATACAGATGATATTCTCAGGCAAAGCCCATCCCTTGGATGATACGGGAAAACAAATAATAAGCGATATAGTAAATATATCAAAACAGTATCCAAAAAGTGTTATATTCCTGGAAAACTACGATATGACTATAGGAAAGATGCTTACGAGGGGATGCGACGTATGGCTGAATAATCCTGTAAGGCCCAAGGAGGCCAGCGGTACTTCAGGCATGAAAGCTGCAATGAACGGCGTACTCAACTTAAGCATACTTGACGGATGGTGGCCTGAAGCCTGTCAGGACGGAATCAACGGCTGGCAGTTTGCCGGCGGATACGAGTCTGAAAATGAGTCGGAACTTTATGAGCATGATTCAAAAGCCCTTTACAGGGTGCTTCAGGAAAAAGTTATACCCACATATTACAGCAACCGTACAAAATGGATTGAAATGATGAAAAGCAGTATATTAAGCACAAAGGATAAATTTTCTATAAAAAGAACCCTTGAAGAGTATTTTGAAAATATGTATGAGATTTGAAATCCATTAATATAAAATATGCTAAAATTGCAGGGCACAAAGAGTTGAACTAACTACCGTGCCCTGCAATTTTACCTTTTTATAAGCTGAGTCTTAACTATATAATGATTTGTTACCATTTTTACATTCTCCAGCTTTTCAATGAGCAGCCGTGCAGCATTATATCCAAGCTCCTCTGCATTTATATCCACCGAGGAAATAGGTATAGGCTGATATGCGGCAAGAGGTATATTATTAAACCCTACCATTGGGATTTTGTCCATGCCTCTGTCCTTTACGGCTTTCATGGCGCCAAATGTAAACAGATCATCTATTGCGACCACCGCCGAGGGAATTTTATAATCCAATATTTCATTCATGGCAGCATAGCCACACTGCTCCGTGAAATTATTCTCCTGGACTATCAGCTTTTCATCGATGGATATGCCGTTAGTACTTAAAGCCTCCTTATATCCCTTAAGCCTGTCCCTTGACATGGTCATATCCTGGGGCCCGCCTATAAACCCTATTGCCGTATGCCCCTTTTGTATGAGGAAATTGACGACCGTATACATGGCCTGGAAGTTATCATTGTCGACCCACAAAACACCTTCCGGCTCCTCCGGCCTCCCTATTACTGCAAACGGATATTCCTTCTCCTTTAAATATTGTATGCACTTATCGCTGTGCCGTGCTGTAAGCAGTATTATGCCATCCGTAAGCCTGCTTGAAATATAGCGCTTTATATGGCTTAATTCTTCTTTTTCACTTTTACCGAATGCATACATAATATAGTATCCTCTGCTTTGGGCATATATGCTTATGCCGGTCATCGCCTGTATGAAGAATGGGTTTTTAAATAAATCATCGGCTTCATTTGGAAGAATTATGCCAAGTATCCTGGTAGCTTTATTTGCAAGGCTCCTCGCAATAGCATTCGGATGGTAATTCATTCTTTTTATTATATCGGTGACTCTGTTTTTAGTCTCTTCGCTTATTTTAGGGTTATTTGCTATTACCCTCGAAACAGTAGAGGTAGAGACATTTGCGGCTTTGGCAACATCCTTTAATGTGGCACACATAATCTATCACTTCCTATATCCAACTTTTTATTTGTCTGTTCGTCTTTTATTTAGTGTGATTTTGCAAATATACAGCAGCAAAATTACAGCCAGCGATACAGCAGCAATAGGCAAGATTACTATCGGATAATTCGTATTGCTGCTTTTACAACTCAGTATCCTTACCCCTAAAGGCTCAATTTTGAAATTTAGAGTGCCATCTTTGATATTTGCCCTCTCTGAATCAAGCAAATCAGAAACGGCGCCATTTTTTATGCTTAACTCCGAAACTTTTATGCTTACATCTTTTTCACTGTCCGACGTATTAAATGCTGCTGTTATTGTATTGCCTTCGAAACTTCGCGAATAACACAGGATATCGCTGTCTGTCTCCAAAACCTTTATATCGCCTCTCGTTAAAGATTTGTTGTTTTTCCTTATGGAGGACAATTTTTTTACGTAATTCATTATCGGCGACTTTACGGACCATTCCATATCCCTTCTGTTGTCTGGATCTTTACCGCCATCCATCCCGATTTCCGTCCCGTAATACATAATCGGAATGCCTGTGTACGTCATCATAAAAGCTAAAGCTTGCTTTAATTTTTCATCCCTGTTCTTATCTATATCATTTATAAACCTTGGTACATCGTGATTATCTATAAATGTGCCAAGCAGATATCTATTCTTATAACTGCCACCCTTATTTATCACATCCTCAAGTTTCATCTCCGGACTGCCGTTTTTAAACACATCCGTTATTGCAAAATAAGCAGGATAATCCAGAAGCCCATCTACTCCGGTATTCTGGTAATCTGATACATAATCTATGTTTCCGTCAAATACTTCACCGATTAGATAAATATCAGGATAATCCTTTTTAATCTCTGATGTAAAGTCCCTCCAGAAGCTCTTCGAGACATGCTTCATCGTATCCAACCTGTAGCCATCGATGCCGGTCTCTTTTATCCACCATTTTGCCATATCTATCAAATATTTTTTAACCTCCGGATTATCCTGGTTCAAGTCCGGCAATCCCGCAAGCCATCCGTTTTCGACCAACTTCTGGTCATTGTAATCTGATATATCGACATTCTCATGAAACCAGTCTTTATATTTTGGATCGTCTACCCACGGATGCTGCTGCCCTGTGTGATTTACAACAAGATCCACAATAACCTTCATATCCTTTGAATGGGCTTTTTGCACAAGTTCCTTTAACTTGTCGATAGTCCCCAAATGCTCATCAGTCTTGTAAAAATCCACTGTCCAGTATCCGTGATAACCTCCCGGCTGGTTTTTTACAACAGGTGTTATCCATATTGTTGTAAAGCCCAGGCTTTTAATATAGTCCAGCTTATCTATTATGCCTTGAAAATCGCCGCCGTGGTATGCTGAAGGGTCATTTTTATCCACATCTGCATCATTCGATTTATCTCCGTTAAAAAATCTGTCCGTCATTATAAAATATATCATATCATCCTGTGTAATTTTATATTTGCTACCTGAAGCATAAACACCTTTTACCGGCATCAGAAAAAAAGCAATAATTATAAAGCTTGCTATCCTTCTTGAATAACTCTTTTGCACCTTGCCTCCCCCTTTTTAGCCTATACCGATTCCAACTACAGCAAAGCAGCCTTCAATATTTTTATGCCATTTCCCGGAAGCTCTATATTATTTTCAATATTTACCTCTTTGCCGTTTAATAAATCCAGATAACTTCCGGCAATACCCTCTATTCTTACTTTTAAATCATCATCGCTGTTATTTAAAATCACTATTATCTTTTCATTATTCAGCATTCTCTTAAACGCAATAATATTTTTATTCTTATATATGGTTTTATAATCTCCATACACCAGCGCTTTGTTCTCTTTTCTTATATGGTTTAATGTCCTGTAAAATTCCAGAAGCTCCTTGTTCTGTTTGCTATCATCCCATATCATGCATTTTCTGCATAAAGGATCATTTCCGCCCAACATGCCCACTTCATCTCCATAATATATATAAGGCATGCCGATATAAGTGTACTGGAATGCGACGGCCAATTTCATCCTGCAGACATCCCCCCCGCATTCAGTCAGGAATCTCGGGGTGTCATGGCTGTCTAAAAGATTCAATAAATTCATATTTATATTTTTCATATATAGGGCCCTTGCAGCCGAGAGCTCATTATCGAATTTCTCTGCGGTAATTTTACGCTTTGCGAAAAAATCGTTCATTACTTCTTTGAATGGATAATTCATTATACTGTCGAGCTGATCACCCTTAAGCCATGAACATGCTTCATGCTGTATTTCACCTACAATAAATGAATCCGGCTTTGCCTTCTTTACGACCTTTCTAAATCCCCTCCAGAAGGAATGATCTACCTCGTCGCATACATCAAGCCTCCATCCATCTATACCTGTTTCTTTTATCCAGTATTTTGAGACATCCAGCAAATATTTCTTTACCTCGGTATTGCCGGTATTCAACTTCGGCATGGTGGACACGTTATTTGCAAATGTCACATAATTAATTTTGTCTGTCGATACGGGGAAACTTTTTATGAAGAACCAATCTTTATATGCTGATTTTTCCTGCTTGGAAAGCACATCCGAAAATGCAAAAAAATCGCTCCCGCAGTGGTTGAATACCGCATCGAAAAGAACCTTAATCCCGAGTTTGTGAGCATTTTTCACTAATTCTTTTGCAATTTTGATATCTCCAAAGTGGGGATCTATTTTATAATAATCCTTTGTATTGTATTTATGGTTTGAAGACGACAGAAACACAGGGGTAAGGTATAATATAGTAACTCCCAAATCCTTAAGATACGGAAGCTTCTCCATTATGCCCCTTAAATCCCCTCCGAACATAGATTTACGGTCTACAGCCCCGCCCCAGGGCAAAACCCCCTCAGGATCATTTCCCTTATCCCCGTTATAAAATCTGTCCGGAAAAATCTGATAGATGATCCCTTCCTGTGCCCATTTCACTTTCTTGTACACATCAGCCGGGGAAATGAAGGGAAATTGAAATGCTCCTCTTTCCTCTTCGGGCTCTTTGCTGAATCCTCTCTCATTATAATAAAAAACTTCTCCATCTGTCCCCTCAATTCTAAAATTATACCTGTATCTGTTTCCATCAACATGTATTTTCGTTTCAAAATAGTCAAACAACCCGTCGCTGTTTTTACATTCCATATCTTCAATGTGAAATGGATTTTGCCAGTCATACCTGTCTTTATATAAAACCTTGCAGCTTTTTAAATCCCCTTGAGAAGCCCTAAGCATTAAAAATAGATTATTTTCATCTTCAGCATAAGCATATGGTACATCGGTTATATGAAATATCGCCTGTTTATTCATTTAAATTCTCCTATCCTTAATTTTTATCCCTTAAGTGCTCCTGCAACCAATCCTTTTGCTATAAACCTTTGCAGCATCATAAA
>ENA-UOOI01004025-UOOI01004025.1-fermentation-metagenome-genome-assembly--contig:-NODE-4025-length-10182-cov-4.245976_pt1 | contig 10182 bp, 7 predicted proteins | sample MGYA00245779_ERZ724027 | MGnify/ENA primary metagenome ERZ724027 (study PRJEB28704, sample SAMN03018318) | fermentation metagenome | biome: anthropogenic terrestrial biome; feature: soil; material...
CATGTGATAAAGGGTTACATCTCAATATTCTCCATGCTGCCAGCAGACTACCCTTAAAGGCACCATACTTTTGGATTGCCTCCAATCCATATTGAGAACAAGTAGGAATATAAGGACACTTTGTTCTCTTAAGTGGTGACAAATATTTTTGATAAAACCGAATCAACTTAATTAATATCGTCTTCAATTTTCTTACCTATAACATGATGTAACTTACCAAGATGGTAAATTGCACGCTCGATCTCATGGTACGTACAGTCCTTAGCATTTACCCTTGCTATAATTACAACATCAATTCCCCTGCGAAATGATTCTTCCAATAAACGGTAGCTTTCCCTGATTAATCTGGCCAGATGATGTCTCACAACACTGTTTCCGACTTTTTTGCTAACTGAAATTCCGATACGATTCTCATCTGTGTGATTCTCTCTCACATACATTACCAGATATTTGTTCGCTTTCGATGTTCCACACCTGTAAACTATCTGAAAATCTTTGTTCTTCTTTAAGCTATCTGAATAGTTCATAGTCTGTAATCACCTGCATTCGACAATTTTCTTGTTTTAAAACAAAAGACCACATTTGAAATGCGGCCCTTATTTTATGCTGACAGTTTATGTCTTCCTTTTAATCGTCTAGCAGCTAAAACTTTTCTTCCACCTTTTGTACTCATCCTTGCTCTGAATCCATGAACTTTGGATCTGGATCTTTTTTTTGGCTGATATGTCATTTTCATAGGAAAGGCACCTCCTTTATATAATTTAGTATCAGTATTCATACCGACACTATAAGTTTAATCTTTCAGATATGAAAACATCATTTCAATTATATTCATAATGAATTACAAAGTCAAGCATAATATGGGGTTTTTCACTCTTTTTCTCAAGAAAATAATACCAGAACTAGAGGGTCATGCAGTTTACACCTATATCACAGAACCTGAATTTTATGAATGGTTGACGTAATATTATCCACAATGTGTGGATAACTTGTGGATAACTCGTTTATTTTATGTGTATATCTTGTCCGACAAAGTCAAAAATCCTTGATTTATCCAGTGTGTAAAATGTGAATCTATCATTTTATTTATTCACATTTGGTTTTAGAATTCTTTTATGAAGGTGAATACTCTTATTATTTATTCCACATTATCCAGAAAGGTTAAAACATGCATAAAACCTTATTTTTTTTACTCATTATTTGTTCGTCACACTCATTTTTCACAATCTCTCACATACTTATCCACACATTTATTCAACGTCTTTTATTCTTATCCTGAGAATGATTATTAAAATGTGAATAATTTTTACTCCTGTCATCTCGCACTTGATTAATCCACAAATTTATTATAATATATAGTAGAGTTATTATGATTGTAATGGTAATGTAGCAGAAGTGATATCGAAAGCGGAGACGAATATGAATCTTGTAGAACAGAACTGGACAGAAATTCTGAATAGAGTTAAAGAGGAGCATGATATTCTGGATGTTTCATTTGAAACCTGGCTTGCTCCTTTAAAAGTATATAAAGTTGAGGATAATATTGTGACAATTCTTGTGCCATCCCAGCAAGTTGGCCTTGACTATGTCAGTAAAAAATATAAATTGCCTTTAAAAGTAGCAATTGCTGAAATAACAGGAACAAACTACGAGATTGAACTGCTTTTGCCTGAAGAGATCGAACGCAGACAGAAAACTGAGGAAGATATAATCACTTCTTCAAATGCCGGTTTGAATCCAAAATATACGTTTGACACTTTCGTAGTCGGAAGCAATAATAAATTCGCCCATGCCGCTTCTCTTGCAGTTGCAGAATCTCCCGGGGAAATTTATAATCCTCTATTTATATATGGAGGTGTCGGACTCGGAAAAACTCATCTGATGCATAGTATTGCACACTTTATTTTACACAACAATCCAAAATCCAGAATACTATATGCAACGAGTGAAGAGTTTACGAATGAACTAATCGAGGCCATCCGTAACGGAAATAATACGGCAATGAGTAAATTTCGAGAAAAATATCGTAATATCGATGTACTGTTGATCGACGATGTTCAGTTTATAATAGGTAAAGAATCGACACAGGAAGAATTTTTTCATACCTTTAATACTTTACATGGAGCAAAAAAACAGATTATTCTTTCTTCAGATCGCCCTCCAAAAGATATGGATATTCTGGAAGACAGAATTCGATCACGTTTTGAATGGGGTCTTCTGGCTGATATCCAAAGTCCGGATTATGAAACAAGAATGGCAATCCTCAGAAAGAAAGAAGAACTTGACGGCTATAATGTCGGAGAAGATGTAATTGATTATATTGCCACCAATATTAAATCAAATATCCGGGAACTTGAGGGGTCCTTAAATAAGATTATTGCATATGCAAACCTCGAAAAACGAGAAATCAATCTTGCACTGGCCGAACAGGTTCTAAAAGATATGATTTCTCCAAATGAAAAAAAGGTAATCACACCCGAATTTATCATTAATACCGTAGCCGAACACTTTAATCTTTCTCCTTCAGACATCATCGGAAGTAAAAGATCAAGTAAAATAGCCCATCCTCGACAGATTGTTATGTATCTGTGCCGCGAATTTACCGGAACCAATCTGGTACAGATTGGCCAGCTCCTTGGAAAGAGAGATCATACCACAATCATGTACGGCATCGACAAAATAGAGGCCGAGATCAATAATCCTTCAAATACAGTTACAGAAGAAGAGATCGATATCCTGAAAAAAAAGATTAACCCGCCAAAGTAATTCACATTACTCATGTGGAAAGTCCGTGTACAAAAAATGGAAAGCATTTTACATTCAAACTTATACACATAACATACACAAGTCATACATAGGAAATCAACACAGTTATTCATGTTGATTTTTCCTTTAACTTCAAGGAGTTGGAGGCCATATCCACTTTTACACAACTCCTAAGAAGACTATTACGGATTCCTTTATATTTTATTATTTATGAAGGTCTCCGGCTATGAAAGGAGTTATACACATCTCATGAAACTTAAGTTTGCCAAAGGTAATCTGTTAAAAAGTGTCAATATTGTTATGAAAGCTGTACCCTCAAAAACTACCATGCCAATTCTAGAATGTATTCTAATTGATGCTTCATCCAGTATCATTAAATTTACCTCGAATGACATGGAACTAGGTATCGAAACAATTGTTGATGGAACAATTGAAGAAAGAGGAATTATTGCACTAGATGCCAAAATATTCTCAGAAATCGTAAAACGTCTGCCAGATGGTTATGTAACAATAGAGACAAATGAAAACCTGGAGACTATAATTACTTGTGGAAAAGCAAGATTTGATATACCCGGAAGATCAGGAGAAGAATTTTCCTATCTGCCAATGATAGAAAAAACAGATGGCATAGAAATTTCGCAGTTTACATTAAAAGACGTGATAAGACAGACAATTTTTTCTATTGCTGCAAATGAAAATAATAAGATTATGACAGGAGAACTTTTTGAAATTAAAGATAACTGCCTAAAAGTTATCTCATTAGATGGACATAGAATTTCAATTCGAAAAATTGAACTTACTCATTCCTATGAAAATAAAAAAGTTATTGTTCCGGGAAAAACTCTAAATGAAATCAGCAAGATATTATCCGGTGAAATGGATGATAAAGTAAATATATTCTTTACAAACAATCATATTCTTTTCGAGTTTGATCAGACAAAAGTAGTATCCAGATTAATTGACGGTGAGTATTTTCGCGTAGATCAGATGTTGTCCAACGATTATGAAACAAAAATTAAAATTAATAAAAGAGAATTTCTAGATTGTATTGATAGAGCAACTCTTTTGGTAAAAGAAGGAGATAAAAGACCCGTTATTATCAATATTGAGAATGAAAGTCTCAAACTTCATATGGATTCCGCTATGGGTTCGATGAACGAAGAAATTGGAATTGAGAAAGAAGGAAAAGACTTAATGATCGGATTCAACCCAAAATTTCTCATTGACGCTCTCCGCGTCATTGATGATGAGATAATTTCGATTTATCTGGTAAATCCGAAAGCTCCTTGTTTCATAAAGAATGAGGAAGAAGATTATATTTACCTGATTTTACCTGTAAATTTCAATTCTGTCAGATAAAAAGGAAAAAAATGGATACGATAAGAATAAAAGACGAATTTATAAAATTAGGTCAGGCTATGAAACTTGCCGGGCTGGTTTCGGAAGGTGTGGATGCAAAATTCCAGATACAAGAGGGAAACGTCAAAGTTAATGGTTCCGTTGAGATACGCCGCGGAAAAAAATTATATATTGGTGACGTATTTTCTTTCGAAGGTAAAGAAATAAAAATTGAGCAAAAATGACCCTAATATTTTATGTCAACCAACAAAATATTATGTCAACCTAAGACAAGAAAGAGCTGACATCATGTATGTGAAGTCTTTGGAATTAAAAAATTTTAGAAATTATGATTCTCTGTGTGTTTCCTTTGACCAGAAAACCAACATTTTTTACGGGGATAATGCCCAGGGAAAGACAAATATTCTTGAGGCTGTCTATCTTTGTGGAACCACAAAATCTCACAGATCAAGTAAGGATCGGGAAATGATTCAGTTTAACAAAGATGAGGCACATATCAGGATGCAGATCAGCAAAGCTGAGGTTGTTCACAGAATTGATATGCATTTAAAAAAAAACAAACCAAAAGGAATTGCAATTGATGGTATTCCAATACGCAAAGCTTCAGATTTGTTTGGCATCATTAATATTGTGTTTTTTTCTCCGGAAGATTTAAATATTATTAAAAATGGTCCCTCGGAGAGAAGAAGATTTGTGGACAGTGAACTGAGTCAGCTGAATCATATATACCTGATTTCTCTGGCCAATTATAATAAAGTGCTCATACAGCGAAATAAACTGCTCAGAGAACTAAAAGATACAAGATCCCTTTTGTGTACGCTGGATGTTTGGGATGAACAGCTGATAAATTATGGAAGAAGCCTGATTGAAGAGAGAACGAAGTTTATTGAGCAGCTAAATGAGATATTGAGTGATATTCATCTGCAGCTGACAGGTGGCAGCGAGCAGATTCGTTTGATTTATGAACCAAATACAAAAGCAGATGATTTTTTTCAGAAGTTAAAAGAAAATCGTCCAAGGGACCTGCAGCTTAGGACATCAACTCTTGGACCTCACAGAGACGACCTGTGTGTAGAAATAAATGGGATAGATATCAGAAAATATGGCTCTCAGGGACAGCAGCGTACGGCTGCTCTTTCCATGAAACTTTCAGAAATCTACCTTGTGAAGAAAATGATGAAGGATACACCAATTTTATTACTGGATGATGTATTATCCGAGCTTGACAGCAGCAGACAGAATTATCTGCTGAAAAGTATAGGTGATATTCAAACCTTTATAACTTGTACTGGCTTAGATGAATTTATGGAAAACCAATTTGATGTAAATAAGGTTTTTAAAGTTGCGGAAGGCAGGATTGCAACATAAGTAGGAGGAATTACATGAGTGAAGAAAACACAACAAATGTAGGGTCAAATATTGAATATGGAGCTGATCAAATCCAGATCCTTGAAGGATTGGAAGCGGTCAGAAAGAGACCCGGTATGTATATTGGCAGCACTTCCGTCAGAGGACTGCATCATCTGGTATATGAAATTGTAGACAACGCAGTAGATGAAGCTCTGGCAGGATACTGCAAACATATAGATGTAACGATTAATAAAGATAATTCCATCACAGTCATCGATGATGGACGTGGTATTCCTGTAGGGATTAATCACAAATCAGGTCTCCCGGCAGTGGAGGTTGTATTTACAATTCTTCATGCCGGTGGAAAGTTTGGAGGTGGAGGATATAAAGTCTCCGGAGGCCTCCATGGCGTAGGAGCTTCCGTTGTAAATGCCCTGTCGAGCTGGCTTGAGGTTACGATTTATAAGGATGGAAAAGTTTATCGTCAGAGATTTGAACGCGGGAAAACAGTTTATAAGTTAAAAATTATCGGTGATTGTGATAAAGATAAGACTGGAACTATGGTTGAGTTCCTGCCTGATGATACAATATTTGAGGAAACCGTCTTTGACTATGATACTTTACAGACGAGTATACGGGAAACTGCATTTTTGACTAAAGGATTAAGTATTACTTTAAGAGATATAAGATCGGAGAAACCTGTAGAGAAAAACTTCTGTTATGAGGGTGGAATTAAAGAATTTGTGAAGTATCTGAATCATAGCAAAACATCTCTTTACGATGAAATTATGTATTTTGAGGGTATGGTAAATGATGTTATGGTGGAAGTTGCCATGCAGCACAATGATTCATATACTGAGAACACATATGGTTTTGTCAATAATATTCATACACCGGAGGGTGGTACACACATAGTTGGTTTTCGTAACGCTCTTACGAAAACGTTTAACGATTATGCACGTAAAACAAAAATTCTGAAGGATAATGATCAGAATCTGAGTGGTGAAGATATCCGCGAAGGACTGACAGCTATTATCAGTGTAAAATTAAAAGATCCCCAGTTTGAGGGTCAGACAAAACAAAAACTTGGAAATTCCGAAGCCAGAGGTGCCGTTGATAGTCTGCTGAGTAAAAATCTGGAATTATTTCTGGAACAAAATCCAACGATTGCAAAGATTATTGTTGAAAAATCATTGATGTCACAAAGAGCCAGAGATGCAGCCAGAAAAGCAAGAGATTTGACTAGAAGAAAATCAGCACTCGATGGAATGTCCCTGCCCGGAAAACTTGCAGACTGTACAGATAGAAATCCGGAAAATTGTGAGATTTACTTGGTAGAGGGAGATTCGGCCGGTGGTTCTGCAAAATCGGCAAGAAGCCGTGATACACAGGCAATACTTCCACTGCGCGGCAAAATACTGAATGTTGAAAAAGCCCGATTAGATAAGATTTATGCAAATGAAGAGATCAAGGCTATGATCACGGCATTTGGAACAGGAATTCAGGATGATTTTGATATTACGAAACTACGTTATCACAAGATTATTATCATGACAGATGCCGATGTAGATGGCGCTCATATTGATACACTGATGCTTACATTCATGTATCGTTTCATGCCGGAATTAATTAAACAGGGATATGTCTATCTTGCGCAGCCGCCGCTCTTTAAAATTGAAAAAAACAAAAAAGTATGGTATGCATATGATGAAAAACAGTTAGAAGATATATTAAAAGAAATAGGACGTGACAATAACAATAAAATTCAGCGTTACAAAGGTTTAGGTGAGATGGATGCGGATCAGCTCTGGGAGACAACGATGGATCCGGAACACAGAGTGTTAAAAAGAGTAACCTTTGATGAAGAAACTGCGGCCGAGATAGACCATACATTTACCACTCTTATGGGTGATAAAGTAGAGCCCAGACGGGAATTTATCGAAGAAAATGCCTATAAGCTGGATATTGAAGATCTGGACATCTGATGATACCAGGTTTGCTATTGAGAGAATGCGGAGCAGTCCGTGGTATCAGAACAAAACTTTTTACAGAAGTTGATTGGAGGAAATAATGGAAGATAATGTTTTTGATCAAGTCCATGACGTAGACCTGAAAGAAACAATGGAAAAGTCTTATATAGCATATTCTATGAGTGTCATCGCTTCGAGGGCGCTGCCAGATGTCAGAGATGGTTTAAAACCTGTACAGCGAAGAATTCTATATTCTATGATAGAACTTAACAATGGACCCGATAAACCGCACAGAAAATGTGCCCGTATCGTCGGTGATACAATGGGTAAATATCATCCACACGGCGACAGCTCTATCTATGGCTCACTGGTCAATATGGCGCAGGAATGGTCAACTCGATATCCTCTTGTAGATGGTCATGGAAATTTTGGCTCTGTGGATGGAGACAGTGCAGCTGCCATGCGATATACAGAGGCTCGTCTGAGTAAAATTTCGATGGAAATGACTGCTGATATAAATAAAAATACCGTAGATTTCAGACCTAACTTTGATGAGACGGAAAAAGAGCCAGTTGTTTTACCATCTAGGTATCCCAACCTGCTTGTAAATGGTACATCTGGTATTGCCGTGGGAATGGCTACAAATATTCCGCCTCACAATCTGTGTGAGGTAATTGATGCAGTAGTGAAAATTATTGATAATATTATTGATCATGACAGAGATACAAACATGGAGGAAATATTAGATATCGTAAAGGGCCCGGATTTTCCAACGGGGGCTGAGATATTAGGTACAAGAGGAATTGAGGAAGCTTATCGAACCGGAAGAGGTAAGATTCGTGTTCGTGCTGTCACAAATATCGAGACACTGCCTAATGGCAAAAGTCAGATTATAGTTACAGAACTTCCATATATGGTAAATAAAGCCAGATTGATAGAAAAAGTTGCTGATCTGGTGAAAGATAAGAGAATTAATGGAATCACAGCTATCAATGATCATTCAAGCAGAGAAGGTATGAGAATCTGTATTGAACTGAGAAAAGATGCCAATGCAAATGTCATCTTAAACAAATTATATAAGCATACACAGCTTCAGGATACCTTTGGTGTTATTATGCTTGCACTCGTAAACAATCAGCCAAAAGTATTAAATCTTCTGGAAGTACTGAATCTATATCTGAAACATCAAGAAGAGGTTGTCACCAGAAGAACACAGTATGATTTAAACAGAGCGGAAGAGCGGGCACATATTCTGGAAGGATTGTTAAAAGCTCTTGATAATATAGACCGTGTGATAAAAATTATCCGTGGATCTGCAAACACACCAGAAGCAAAAGAAAATCTGATAGATGAATTCGAACTGTCAGATGCACAGGCTCAGGCAATTGTAGATATGAGACTGCGGGCACTTACCGGACTGGAACGAGAGAAACTTGAAAATGAATATAAAGATCTGATGGAAAAGATAGACAAATATCGTGCTATCTTAGGAGATCGTAAATTACTTCTCAAGGTAATCCGTAAAGAAATTATGGAGATTTCTGACAAATACGGTGATGATCGGAGAACTTCAATAGGTTTTGATGAATTCGATATTTCCATGGAAGATCTGATTCCGAGGGAAAACACGGTAATTACTATGACTAAACTAGGTTATATTAAACGAATGACCGTCGATAATTTCCATTCTCAGAACAGAGGAGGTAAAGGAATTAAAGGCATGCAGACGATTGATGATGACTATATTGAGGAACTCCTGATGACAACAACTCATCATTACCTGATGTTCTTTACAAATATGGGAAAAGTCTATCGGCTAAAGGCATATGAGATACCAGAAGCGTCAAGAACCGCCCGTGGAACAGCGATTATAAATTTGATTCAGCTTCAGCCGGGTGAGAATATCACTGCAGTGATTCCGATCCGTGAGTATGAAGAGGGTTATTACCTGTTTATGGCAACTAAGAATGGACTTGTAAAGAAGACTCCAATTACTGATTATGCGAATGTGAGAAAAACCGGACTTGCGGCAATTGCTCTGAGAGATAACGATGAATTGATTGAAGTTAAATCCACGGACAGTAAGAAGGATATTATTCTGGTTACGAAATTTGGTCAGTGTATCAGATTTAAGGAAACTGATGTGAGAAGTACCGGACGTGTATCTATGGGAGTGAGGGGAATTAATCTTCTGGATCAAGATGAAGTAATCGGCATGCAGCTGAGTTCGCAAGGAGATTATCTGTTGTTTGTATCTGAAAAAGGACTGGGCAAGAGGACCTCTATGAGTGAATTCACGCCTCAGATTCGCGGCGGAAAAGGTGTAAAATGTTATAAGATTGCAGAAAGAACGGGAAATCTGATTGGTGTAAAGGCAGTTAATTCTGAAAATGAAGTTATGATTATCACTACTGAGGGTATTATTATACGTATACAGTGTGATGATATATCTGTGTTGGGAAGAATTACATCGGGTGTTAAACTTATGAATCTGTCAGAAAATATATACGTAGCCAGCATTGCAAAAGTCAGAGACAAGAAAGATGGTGTAGCGGCAGCAGTATCAGAAGAAATAATCGAAGAGATGTCTGAAGAGGAAACCGATACAGATATAGATGATTCAGAAACACCTGAGCCATAAATGATGAGATTACAGGATTGTGTATGAAAGAGAATAATAAGTAACATTATCATAATAAGAGGTTGGGGTCAAAAGTAATTTGACCCCTTATGATAC
>ENA-UOOI01004026-UOOI01004026.1-fermentation-metagenome-genome-assembly--contig:-NODE-4026-length-10181-cov-66.740075_pt1 | contig 10181 bp, 3 predicted proteins | sample MGYA00245779_ERZ724027 | MGnify/ENA primary metagenome ERZ724027 (study PRJEB28704, sample SAMN03018318) | fermentation metagenome | biome: anthropogenic terrestrial biome; feature: soil; material...
TGCCTGATTCATATTCCGGAGCCCTGAAATTGCGAACTTCTCTTGACACAGCCCCAGATTGGTCGCACCCGGACCGGAGGTCGCAATGCAAACCCCGGTTTTTCCACTGGAACGCGCATAGCCATCGGCCGCATGGGCCGCGCCCTGTTCATGTGCAGTACGAATATGGTTGATTTTGTTTTTGTACTTGTAAAGCGCGTCGTAAATATTCAGGACAGCCCCCCCCCCGGATACCCGAAAACAGTATCTACCCCCTGTTCCAGCAGGCATTCCATAATAATTTCCGCTCCCGTTAACAGCATTCGAATTCCTCCTTAAAAATAAATATCTTCCTGTCAGTTCCCGTATCAAGCTGTCTGACGCAAAGAAAAAGCAAAAAAGCCTTCGCCTCTAAGTATAGAGGCGAAGGCTTCAACTTCGCGGTACCACTCTAATTCACCGCAAACGTGCGGTATCTCTGCGTGCATCCAACAATGCACTCCCTTTTAACGGTGAGAACCCGGGCCTGCCTAGTAAGCTCACAACTGTTCAGCCGCCTGCTCCGGGGCGATATCCTGCAAATTTCGCACCGTCTTACACCAACCAACGGCTCTCTGTAAGCGAAAAAAATACAATCTGTCCCCATCTTTGCATTTCATAATATTATATTATAGGATATTCCATTCCTCTGCCATTGTCAAGTAATTTTTAATAATTAAATACTAAATGAATTTCCTGTCGGGTAACAAAAGGGGCCGCCTGAAACAGTCCAATCTGATTCAGGCGGCCTTTATCTGGAGGAAATTTACAATCTTTATGATGCAACTGCGATATAGCAAAGGACAACCGGCTTTTGTCCCGGCAATGTACTATAAACCGCAGTCATGGTGCCGGCAGTGCCAACCGCTTTCACCATAAAGTAATACTTGTTTCCAACCTGTTTTACTGTGCTGCTGAAGGCTTTGCCGTTTCCGACCGCAAAGGACGGAACTGCTTTGCCGCTTACCGTCATGGCGAACGTATAGGTTTTTCCGTTCTTCACGCCAACCGGGAAGGTGGTATCGGACTTCACAGGATACGGATTGGTTGCCGCTTTCGGAAGAATGACATAATCCGAGCAGTGTGAAATCTTAACCGTCACATAACCGTATGCATCCACTGTGTATTCACTCTGCGGCAGCTGCTCCAATGCTTGTGTTGTGCTGTTCAGATAATACAGGTATACTTTCGAATTCGGAGTACAGCCTGCCTGATCTCCCACATAAACCTTGACTGTTGCAATTCCCGGGAGCAATCCTTGATGGCCGAACTTCAATACGACGCCGGGGGTCTGCCTGTCGGCGGTATTGTTCGCGACAACTGCACTTGCAGCCGCATCATTTTTAACCGGGACAACGTCCAGCGCAAGATTTACACCGGTAACGGAAGCGACCGAGTTCTTTAAATCTGTTCCCGAGAATGTCCAGGAATAGATCTGTTTCCCGGTATCAGAATTCGTCACCGCAAGGGTAAGATCTTTTTGTGCGTCTTTGGCCGCCTGCAAAACAGACGAATCCACACTGATGAGTGTTTTCGCATTGGAATTGGTGTTGTTTGCGACAGCCGCCGGAACCTGAATGGTCAGGTCAACCGATTTAACCGCGCTGTTTTTCAACTGCTCCGTTATGGAATCCGTTGGAGCTGCAATCTTTACTTCGGCTGGCTTTTCCACGGTTGCAGAGGCAATGGCAGATGCGACCTCCGCAGGAACGGTTACGCTGACTGCCGCACGGCTGCCGGTTACCACTGGAGTAGTGTCCGGCTTTGTGGTTACTGTCGCTACCGTTCCACCCTGCGCATTGGTGGTTGTTGTTACTGTGCTTTGGGAAGGCAGCGAATTGTTCGAACTTGGGGAAGAAGTACCACCTGAATGATGCGAATTTCCACTACTCGAGACTGTGACCGTAACCTTAACATCACTGTCCGGCATGACAAATGTGTAGGTATTCGCTGCTCCTGCGGTCACCGTAATATTTTTATTATCCACATCAGTAACGGTGATTTTGACCCGTTTGTTTGTCGAAGAAGGCTTTGCTGTCACCGTTACCGTTTCCCCTTCGACAGCAGTTGCTTTATCTGACGTAACGCTTACAGAATTGTGGTCAAAAGTAGCAAAACGAATATCCCAGTAATCTTTTGTATTTTCAGCAATTTGAACTGGTTCGCTTGATACCGTTTCACCTTGGTCAATTTTAACATTTGCGCGTATCCACTTTCCTTTGTAATTACTGTCAATCGTATACGTATTTGCAAAAGATTTCGGGATTGCAGTAAATGGCCCGTCTTGTGAATCGGATACCTGCCATCTGAATCTTGCCAAGTCAACATATTTCTCGTCAACATCAAAATTCACTTTCAGTTTATCCCCTGCAACAGGTGATGTGTGATGCGCCGTATTCACAATGGTTACATTCTTCGGAGTAACATCGCTGACATCTTCGGATTGTGTGTTTTCTACGAATTTTTGGAGTGTTCCATAGCCCAAAACCTCATAAATACGCACACAACTGTTGCCATCAGCAGGTTTTCCACTGCTGTCAAACTCGACGCCTTTGTCAACCTCTAACTTAATATAGCGCCCGACAGCTTTTCCGTCCTCGAATGTGTCTGTTGTTATAGAACTGGAATTGTCTGTAACCGATTTAATCTCTTTCCAGTTTGTTTTGTCGGTACTGACATAAAGTTTATAATCCCTGGTGTTATATGCTGGATTTGAATCAGCAGTATTCGCACCTGGTATTTTTTGATCTGTCGGTGCGGTAGCATGCCAAATCACAATCTTACTGAAATCATAAATGCCACGTGTATCAATAACAACGTATCTTGGATCACTGGGAGAAACGCCGTCTGCGCACCATTTGGTCAGGAAATTTCCATCAGTAAGCATCGGTCCGCTTTCTTCATCCTTAAACTGATGAGAAGCTACCGTCGGCTTCCCCTCCAAAATATCTTTTGTAGGATCGTTCAAGACAAGAGTTTTTTCAACTGAATCGCCTGATACATTCCCTTTGTCAACAGGAGTAACCTCAAATTTGACGGCTGCCATTTTAAGAGCGTCACTAGCCTTCATGGTCAGTGTTTTTTCAGTTTCTCCATCAATTGCTTTGAATTCTGCTCCGTCATCGCTCTTGTACCATTGGAAGGTTGATTCACCTTCCGTTCCAGTCATGCTGGAATTTACGTAATCATAACCGCCGGTGAAGGTTACATTCGAGGCGTCATCTTTGTCTATAACCGCGCTGACCGTCAGGTTTTGCGCGGAAGGCTTTAGCTCTGTAGCAGATGTACCCCAAGCCTGGAATTCATAGATTCTCGGACAGTTCCAATCACCGCTGTTCTGCGAAGCATAATAAGGGGTCAATTTAATGTACCTTGCGCTGATTGGCGATGACAAGACAATGTTAACTACGTTGTCCTTGTTATTGGTTATATCCTTAACCGTAGTCCAATCCTTTCCATTGTCACTTGCCTCAATTTTGAAATCTCGGGTGATATAATCTGCTTTTTCTGCGGCACCCGCGTTCACCAGTGTAAACTTGGAAATTTCCCATTCATTGGCTTCACCCAAGTCAACCTGCAAGTACACGCCATCGTGTCGGTAGCACCATTTTGTGCCGGTGTTCCCATCGCAGGCATTCTCGGGGCCTTCCCCACTAAATCCACCGGAGGCAGTGATACTCGCTTTAGGCACTGACAGAAATGCGTTGTCCAGACCTCCGGTCACAATATCCGAAGCATCTGAAAGCTCCGTTTTATTCGACGCAGCGTCAATACCAATCACTTTGTAAACGAACTCTCCGTGATAGGGAAGCGTATCGATACAACTATCGTGTGTGCCGTTTACTGTTCCTACATATGAGGCATCGCCTAAAGTAAAGTCTTCGGTGGTACCTCTGTAAACTTTGTAAGAAGTTATACCATCGGCTAAATCCCAAGTAACATTCACCTGATCACCCAAAGCGCTGTCACCGGTAACAAGTTCCGCCTGAACACCTGTGATTGCAGGCAGAGTTTGTTCCGCACTGGCAGTGCTTATTTTCATCGTCCTCAGGTAATCGCTGTCCGCCACGGAAATTGCCGCAATTTTCATGCCTGCGGCTTTCGGCAGTTCAATGGACTGAAGTGATTTTTCCGGATCAACAGGAATTGCGTACACAAACAAATAATTGTCTACCGTCATTCTGTCTGTTGAGCCATTGTGGAAATGGGTAAAGAAGTGTCCAACCTGATCCTTTACATACGGATAGATATCCGAATTTGTAAAGCGGTCCCAACCGGAAAGATTGGTATCCCAGTTAGCAAAAGTCAGGTCTTTGGCAACCGTCGTATCCTCCGACTGGTTCACCGTAAAGGTGCCGCTCTTTTCCCCGCTTCCGGCTGCCGCACCCAAGATATATACGTACTTATAATTTCCCTGTGGTAAATCAATTTTCTGGCCATTGGCCTGAATCATATTTTTGTAGCCGTCCTGAGATGGACCAAGGTCAAAATTCACTCCCTGAAATTGGACGGTATCCGGCCATAGTTCTGCGGGAATTGTGTCGCCTTTTCCGTCGTAGTTTCCGTCGTCCTTCTTCTCATTCGAGCTGACCGCATCAATATTATAATAATCGAACAGGTCGGCCTGTGCGTCTTTTAGCGCAACGTCGGCATCGCCATTATCATATGCTTCGAGATCAAGGGCAATGGTCGTTATCTCATATTTATTCATCTTAAACGAAATCTTATTGCCGTCAATGGAAATCGGTTTGTTCAAGTTGCTGTCCTCATACTCGAGCATGTTGACTTCTTTGGCAGATTTTACATTGGCCGGCAGGGAAATGGTTGCAGTCGTATTGTCTTTCCCTTGCGATTCATAAACGCGCAGGATCATTTTAGTCTTTGAATCCGCTGCGTCCGCAGGGGTTTTCAATGCGGAAATGATAACGTTATCCGCTGATGATTCCGCAAAGGAATAAGATGTTCCAAGCCCTCTGTCTGCGTGTGAATCCACTTGGATTGCTTCCGCTTTGTAGTTCAGTTCATCACCTTTGTGAACAGAATCAGCATCTTGCCATGTGCCTGTGTGCGGATAAATGGAATAAGTGAAATTGTGCTCCGTTTTATCAATATTATATGCCTGCGGGGCCCAGCTGGTGGGCTTTCTTACACTGGCACCAATTGGGGAACGGAGTGCCGTCAGGCGAAGCCGGGTCGCCTTATTGCCGCTGGTATCACTTACTTTTAAAGCATCCCAGCCATATTTTGAATCATTCAAGATGCTTGTTCCGAAGGTTTTGCTGTCATCTGTTACGTCTGCCCACTTATGGCCGCTAACCTCGAACTTTGCCGCATCAATAACATTGTCCCGTGTTGTCGGGCGTTCCACACTGCCATAAGCAATTTCATAAGTTGCATGATTTGCATCCGCAGCAAACGGGAATGCGATTTTCAGCATTCTGTTATCTTCATTCCAGTTGACATTCATTTTAACATCTACACGGTCACTGTCTGCACACAGGGTAATATCCTGTGTAAAAGCTGAATCTGACCATGTTCTGGAAACACGGACTACTTTCTTTTCCGGAGTGTCCTGAAGAATTTCAATGGAATCCGGCTTGGTGTTAAGAATTGCTACCGGATCAGCATTCATTTCATTCTTCATTACATTCCACGCCGGATAATCAGTGCCCCCGGTGTCTTTTAGAATCTGAAGTTCATTGCCTTCATAACCATTTGCAAACACTTGCCGGTTTCCGTCTTTTTTGTTGTAAATTTGCTTAATGTTACCAGTGGTTGCACTAATTTCTACCTTCAAGGATTCGTTTTCTATGGTAAAGATGTCCTTATCTTTCTGAACCGTTAGGCCATTTGCAACCGTTCCATCTTCCGCCCTGACATCAAATACCTTGTAACCCATGGAAGGAAGCTGCTTCGCTTCAAAGCAAACAGTTGCTTTTTTTGCTTCAGGGTCAGTTGATACTACAGAGGAAGCAACTTTCTCATTTGCTGCAACGTCGTATACCGCCAGATTTTTCGGAACGTCATCCGCAAAGTTTACGGAGATTTGAACCGTATCGTCCCGCACCCACGATAAGGGATTAAACACCATCACGGGGATTCCCTGAACATTTGTCTTGGTGTCCGCCCTGTAAGCGATTGCCTGCAGGCCGTTTGACTGAACGTTATTCAGCAGATTCTTCGCCAACTCTTGATTATTGTATGTAACCTGATACTGATAAGGAATGGAAGACCCGGGTAAAACATCATGGAACTGATTGATTAAAATCTTATCCCATGCCTTATTTACCTCATCACTGCCTGCATCCGGAAGCACACCGAGCCAATTCCCCAATGTTCCGGCTTTTTCCGCCTTTTCGGCAAGAACTTCATTTTTTCTGTTGTACTCCTTCACTTTGGCCCATGAAGTATAGGTGCCGCGATGATTTTCAAAGTACATTTCACCATTCACTGTGCGAACTTTATCGCTTGCAATATTATCTTTTTCTTTTTCGCTGACAGTGTTAAAGTACTCACTGATGGTAGCCAGCTTTACTTGTGCCCCATTCACGTCGGAAGTTCCGCTTTGAGCCAGCACATTTGCATACTCATTTTGATTCGGGCCGCCTCCGTGGTCACCGTTTCCCATTAAACCGAGGCCTTCTTTGACTCCGGTTTCATGGTTTGTCTGCTCGTTTCTTTTCAAAGCACCCACAATGTCCGAATTGGAATAAATATTGACATAATCTCTCATTGGAGCGTAGGCGAGCACCTGTGACCCATCAATCCCTTTCCACTTGAAGATGTCGGAATCACGTTCTCCATTGGTATCCTGCCAGTTCAGCTTGGTCGTTACAAAACTATTCATACCCGATTTTTTTAAAATCTGTGGCAGCTGACCATTGAATCCAAAGGTATCGGGTACATACCCAACCGTACTCATTTGATTAAATTCTTTTTGAAAGAACCGCTGTGCTTCCAAACTTTGACGTACCAGTGCCTCTCCACTCGGAAGATTCAAATCCGGTTCCACCACCTGGCCGCCCGGATTGTCCCACTGCCCGTTTTTGATCAGTGTTTTGATATCCTCGTACATCTCGGGATAATACTCTTTTGCCCATTCGTAATGTTTGGAAGCAGACATTGTAAATTTGTACTGCGGATTGCTTTTTAAAGCATTTACCGCGCGGCTAAAAGTATCACTGATGATATCTCGTGCTGTTTCTTCAAATGGCCACTGCCAAGCCGTATCAATATGGGCATTCGGAACCAAGTACATGGTCCAGCTGCTGTCAATTGTAGCGTTAGACAGCGGATTACCTGTAACCGCCATTGCTGTCGCAGGCGAAAACAGAGAAGCCACTGTCGCTCCCGAGAATACCAGAGCAACCATTTTTCTCCTGAAACCATTGTTCCAGATAGACATTTTATTCTCTCCCCTCATCTCTTTCAGATTTGGAAGGCCAAACCTTCCCTGAATAAAATTTAGTTTTTATCCCATTTCTTGTCACCTCATTTCAACACCCACTACCGTTCAGTAATGTATTATTAATCAAAACAGACGCCTTAAAAAGTTGCGGTCCGTTTTTTACCCCGTAATAATTTGCCGCTTAAACTGCATAGCCAACTGTTTTTACATAGTCGGACCATTTTTTGGTGTTTTCCGCCGTCTGGAGTTTGTCTTGTGTACCCAGCGCACCAGGATCCTGAATACCGCAAATATTCGCTTGTAAGGAGTTCTGCATTAAAAGCAGATAAAGCGTGTCCGAATAGTTTTTAACAATGCCTTCTATTTCCTTCGATCCGAACGATAGCTTTCGACTTTTGATTTCCTTTTCAAGCACATTTTTATTAATCAATCGGATCGTATCATCGGGATCGGAATTATTCTGACCTTGCGATAGATCTGCAAGCTTATTTTCATAGGCAGCCAGTGCTTCAATCATCTGATTGTCATCCATAGAAGCACCGGAAAAGCCCCAATAATTTGGAATAAATGACGAGCCGGAAAAATATTGACGCAGCACAGGTTCATTTTTCCCGAGCAGATTATTCATCATCTTGGTAATGTCAATGTTTTCGTGCGGTTTTTGCGCCATTAGATAATGAATCAGCGAATTTTCCTCACCCTTTTGGCTGGAAGCCTTTTCAATGGTATGAAGAATCAAGGGGACCTTCGTGTTATAATAAAATTCTTGCTGAGCAGACGTCATGCTGCCTTCCATGTCAGGAGACACCGCCATCATATTGGGATCTTTCAAAGAAAAATACAAATATCTCATATATTTACTGTTCATATTATCCTGTGGTTCTATGTCATAAATCTGTTTTAGCTGGGAGGATATCGCATCTGCCGAAGCGTCAACATAGTAGTTGGCAAGGCCGTCATACAGCCAATCATTGGGCTGATAGCGAAGATTACGAGCTGTTATCATGCTGTCAAAAAAAGCATGATAAAGGGTTCTGGACATCGTCTGGCAAGCATCCGGGTCTGACATTCCCAATGAGAGGGCCATATTTTTTCCGCTGACCCCGCCTAAAATGGTATTACCCTCATCACTATTACGCAACAAAACAACCGGGTAATTTCCCAACCCTTTGCCAAACACCTTCGTATAGTAGCTGCAAAATGACATAACCAAGTTTAAATCATTGGTATTCGCATTGGTTTTCACTGCTTGATCCAAATAAAAAGTGAGTTCTTGGCCTTCCGAGGAAGCCTTCAAAGGCTCAAAACTACCAAAGCAATAACTGGAATTGCTGATGTCATAAAAGTCATACCATGTGGGAGCGGGTATTTGGAAGGTTTTTTCCTCACTGTTGGTTTTTGCAAATGGAATAATTGCGTTCCATTTTTGGTTTCCTGTCATATTGAATTTTACATTTGTTATGTATTTTTCGGTGTACTCTATATTGGTGGAATCAAACCAGGGAATCATGAGCACATTTTTCCCTTGGAATACCAAAAGATCGGAATACAAATCACCATTTACCTGAGAATCTTCACCGGAATTTTCGCCGAGCTTAACATTGTAGCAAAAATTCACATAAGCGGTGCGATCGGTTATCGGGCCAATTTCCCAAACTCCGTTAATATCATTGACAGAGACTTTTTTGCCTTCATCGTCCGTACAGGTAGGTTTCGAAGTATTCACACTGCCATTATCCAAATACATCATTTTCTGAGGGGAAAGTTTTTCAGGCTTTAGCTGAATGGTAATTGACAAAAGCTTTCCATCGATATTTTCCGGCTGAACACGATATTCCACTGCAAACCGTGAAACACTTTCGTCTACCCGATTCACCTTATCGGTCTGGTAAACCCATACCGCGCCGGAGGAAATGACTGCAACCAGCAATATTGCACAAATACCGATTATTTTTCTTTTCATACATCCATCTCCTGTTACTATAAATTTGGTGAGAGGCACGACAGCCAGCCGTGCCTTTTTCCATCTTGTTGCCTAAGCTGTTAGAATGAAAGAGCGATGGGTCTGACGATCACCTCCAAGGACTAACCACGTCCGAAATTAAGTCAGTCAGCCGTCCTCTCATTCTGACAGCGTTCGTTTTATGCAGGTAGAACCGCCGGTTCGCCGGGGCGTTCGCGTCATCAAACAGATAGAATCGGCAATGAGGAAAGGATGGAGCCCTCGCAAACGAGGGGGCCAATTGCAAATCTGTTATGGGGAGAGTGTTTCATGAACGCAGTCGGCATTGATGTTTCCAAAGGCAAGAGTATGGTTGCCGTCGTCCGTCCCTTTGGGGAATTGGCGGTCAAGCCTCACGAGGTACGTCACACCGCCACCGAACTCCGGGAGTTGGCAAACTACCTGAAAAGCCTGGACGGCGAAACGAGGGTCATTCTGGAGCACACCGGGCGTTATTACGAGCCGGTTGCCCAAATGCTTCACGATGCCGGGATCTTCGTCAGCGCGGTCAATCCGCTGCTGATCAAAGAATATGGGAACAACTCCCTGCGCCGTGTCAAAACGGACAAGGCCGATTCCTTGAAGATTGCCCGGTACGGCCTTGACAACTGGGCCGATCTGCGTCAACATACTCCTATGGACACGATTCGTTACCAACTGAAAAACATGAACCGGCAGTATGGCCTGTATACCAAGAATAAGACCGCCTTGAAAAACAACCTGATCGCTTTGCTTGACCAGACATACCCCGGT
>ENA-UOOI01004027-UOOI01004027.1-fermentation-metagenome-genome-assembly--contig:-NODE-4027-length-10181-cov-3.993877_pt1 | contig 10181 bp, 8 predicted proteins | sample MGYA00245779_ERZ724027 | MGnify/ENA primary metagenome ERZ724027 (study PRJEB28704, sample SAMN03018318) | fermentation metagenome | biome: anthropogenic terrestrial biome; feature: soil; material...
TCTTATAATACAATATCCGAAATAAATAAATTATTAAACATCCAATGATTTTAGACCAGCAAAATTATAAACAATAATTGAAATAACAAAATTCAAAAAAACTTTCACAATGAAATATTAAGAAATATATTCTAATATTAACTAAAAAAGAATATCTTTGCAAGTAAATATTAACTATTAAAATAAAATATCATGAGAAAGATTATTGCATTATTAGTAATTACGTTTAGCATTTTTAGTTTTTATTCTTGTAAGGAGGATAAAGATAATACTTCAACTTCAAAGCCTTATACCAATATTTCATTACAAGATGCAAAGCGATATGTTGGATTAGATTACAATTCAGTTAAATCAGAATTAGAGGCAAAAGGATTTAGATTAGGAGATTATTATCCAGAAGAAGCTAATATTTATGGATATACTAATGCTGATACTACTTTGTCATATGCTTTATTTATTAATTCATCAAATATTATTTATAGAGTAAACTATGGCAAGATGAATAAGAATATAGATAATAGCTTATCTAATTATGAATTTTGTCGAGGAGAATGTATTAATGAAGTTAATAATAGTTCTGATTTTTCTTATATGGCTACAAATAATATATTGTTTGGAGATATTTTTGATTCACAAGAAGAATTTCAAAACTATTTTAATCAAAATAAATACTCATTGTTTTATTGTTTAGAAACATGGCAATCTGACAGATACATATACGGTGTAGAATTTATCAATTTCAAAAAAGAAGAACAATTTGAAGTCAAAACAAGTAGCAATACTACCACGACACCTACAACGCCAGAAGAAGAACAAACTTACACAAACCCTTATGGAGTTGGAGTTGTATATATAGATAAATCATTAGCTCCAGAAGGAACATTTGAAAAATCAAATCTTATCCGCAGCACAGGATTTATTTACCTCCAAAAGCAATAAAGACGATAAGCGTACCACACGATGTTTTGTGATTACAAGTAACAAACTTAACAATTGAATTATTAAACGGAGTCAAATTTATATTTAAGATTATGAGAGTATTAAAAACTATCCTTTCAGGATTATTATTTATTGTATGTTTTGTTTCCTGTGATTGTATAATAGAGAAAAATGTGAAAGTGATTGATTCAGAAACAAAATTACCAATAGGAGAAGTTAAAGTAATTGTAGATTCTGATGAAGATCAATATTTTTATACAGATAGCCTTGGTCAATATTTTTTATCTCGAATTATAGGATGTAGTTGTAAATGTGCAACATTATCTTTTGAAAAAGAAGGATATAATAAAATTACACAAGAATTCAATACCTCTTCTTCTGACAACATTACTATTATGCTTTATCCTGTAAATTCTAAGGGAAATATTAAACCCTTCTAAAGATGAGTCGTTTGTTTTAGATTGTAATAGCATAGTTAAGTAAAATAAAATTCATCCACTACCAAAAACAATATAATTACTCAATACCTTACTTCTTAAATATATTTTTAAATTTGCTAATAGATTAAGGTTACTTTGAGAAAAGTCAAGTATAATTTACTCAAACAAAGAGTTAAACAATTAAAACCTTGTTTCAATAAAATGGAATAAGTACATAATTTGGAGTTGTTTTGTGCTAATAGTATATCACGTAAATATATTTACTTATTATATAATAAAAAGAAAATGAAAAGAACTATTACATTATTGCTTTTTATAGCAATTGGACTTATTTCTCAGATAAGTATGGCTGTTCCAGCCTACAAAGGATTGGTTCAACTTTCTCAACCAGATGGAACAGAAATATCTGCATATCTTTTTGGTGATGAAAGATTAAGTTGGGTCGAGTCAGAAGATAATTATACATTAATGTATAATCAACAAGGCTATCTTGAATATGCAATAAAGAACAAAGATGGAGATATGATTCCATCTGGAGTTATTGCAAAAAATCAAAGTGAACGTTCAATATCAGATATTAATTTTCTTTCAACCATTGAAAAGAAATTAAGATATTCAGAATCTCAAGTTAAAATAATGCTGCAAATGACAGAAATGTTAGATAATTCCAAAGCACAAGGAATAGATGGATTAACAATTGGAATTAGAAAACTTTTGGTTATATTGGTTCAATATTCAGATAGCATACCAGGAGAAACAAGATTTACTTACACAAGACAAGATTTTGAAAACCTGTTCAATCAAATAGGATATTCAGCAAATGGAGCAACAGGAAGTGTAAGGGATTATTTTGCAGCAAACTCATTTGGTAAATTAGACCTTCAATGTACTATAGTTGGCCCAGTTACCCTACTAAATGATAGAGCTTTTTATGGAGCTCGCACTGCAAATGATAATGATGCAAATGCTGCACAAATGATAATAGATGCTTGTTATGCAGCTGACCCAGAAGTAGATTTTAAAACTTTTGATAATGATGGTAATTTGACTGTTGACGGAGTGCATATTGTTTATGCAGGAAAAGGAGAGCATAATGGAGGTGGAAATAATGCAATTTGGGCTCATCGTTCAAAATTAAATCTTCCTTTAGTATTAGATGGAGTAAGAATTGTTGACTATTCCTGTTCATCAGAAAAAAATACAAGAAATGAAATTTCAGGAGTTGGAGTCCATTCTCATGAGTTTGGACATGTTTTAGGAGTTTTAGATTATTACGATACAAATAAAGATATAGATGGAGTTTCAAAAACTTTAGGAGATTTAGATATAATGGATGCAGGTACATATAATAACGATGAAAAAACTCCACCTTTATATAATGCTTTTACACGTGTTTACTTAGGTTGGGCATCTCCTTATGTAATTGATTCAACTATGCTTATGGATATTACTTCAATCCCTAATCAAGACACAGCCTTAATATTTAAAATCAACACTCCTAATGAAGGAGAGTATTTCATATTAGAGAATATAAATTTTTCTGGATGGAATTCCTTTTTGCATACTTCAATAAATTCTTTTAGAAATAACACTGGCACTAATAGTGCAATTAGAGCATTTCATATTGATGAATCAGCATCAGCAACTGGTTGGGGATTATCTATTCCGGGAGGGAATTGCGTTAATTGTGTGGCTATAAAAAATAATGTTCTTCTAATGTCAGCAGACGGAAATTACAATGGAAATCAAACAGGACAAATAGGTAAAATGTCTTGGTATTATACCAATATGGCAAATATGTTATATCCTGGTTCGCAAAATATAACCTCATTAACCGATACAACAACAACCAACTTAAAATCTTGGGGAAATCAAAACTCAAATGTTGCAATTACAAACATAACAAGACTTGCAAACGATAATATCACTTTCAAAGTCAATGGAGGAGCAGCACTTGGAGTTCAAGTACAAACATTTGCTCCTACTCAAATTACATTTACTTCTGCAAAACTTTCTGGTTCAACTCAAACTTCTTTACAAGGAGATACTACTGTAATTGAAAGAGGATTTGTATATAGCGTTGACCCTTATCCATTGGTTTCAAACAATAAATTAATTGTAGCAGGAACAATTGGGAGTTTTGACACAACACTAACAGGACTTGTAGAAGGGAAAACATACTACTACCGTGCTTATGGTATAAATGCTAATGGAGTAGCTTATGGAGAACATTTCTCTTTTATAACAAATTCAGATCCAATTAGTAATAATCTAATAGTAGATAGTAATTTTGCCGCATGTGAAACAGGCGAAATGCCAACAATACTTGGCTCTGTACCTCAAGGAGGTAGTGGAGAATATACATATCGCTGGTTGGAAAGTACAGATAATATCAATTGGACAATAACTCAAAATGCAGGAATTAGAATGGACTACACCCCTTCAACAATGGATGTACCTATGTATTTCAAAAGAGTAGTATTATCAGCCGACAAAGTTGATACTTCAGTTGCAAAATATGTTCCAATAGTACCAGTAACCGTTGTTGGAACAATAAGTAAAGAAAATGATACTATTTCAGAAAATAGTTCAACAGGACTAATAACTTTAAGTGGTCAAGTTGGAGATGTAATTGTTTGGCAAAGAAAATTTGGAACACAACAATGGGAACGAGTTGAAAACTCTGCTTTTCAAACATCTATTTCAGAAGTATTAACTCAAGAAGGAGAATATCAATATAGAGTAAGAGTAAGAAGTGGAGCATGTCCTTCCAAAAACTCTGAACCTGTAAAAATTGTTGTAGATAATATTGGATTATATGGTATAGAATTAGACCAAATCAATTTCAATATCTATCCAAACCCTTCAAAGGGCGAGTTTACCTTAGACCTTGGAACAGGAAAGAAAGTTGATATGCAAATTGTTGATATTTTAGGAAGAACAGTTTACATTAAGAATAACCTAACAGAAAGAGTTGAAATAAATGTTTCAAACATAGAAGATGGAACATATATTTTGATTTTGAAAGAAGGAGATAAAATAGTTGGTAGAAAACAATTAGTTATTACCAAGTAAACTTATCCAAAAATAGACTAAGGTTATTTGAAAATATCCTTGATATATTTTGATAAAAGCTAAGGATAATTTTACCCAAACAAAGAGTTAGAAAATTAAAACCTTGTTTCAGTAAAATGAAATAAAAAATCAAATTTGAAATTATGAGAGTTATAAAAACAATAATTTTAGGATTATTAATAGTCGTATTTTTTGTTTCTTGTGATTGTGTAGTCCACAGAAGAGGAAGAGTTTATGATTCAGAAACAAAATTACCTGTTAAAGATGTAAAAGTTCATATTGTTAATGCAAAAGAAAGAGATGAATATACAGATAGTCTGGGCTATTTTGAAGTGAGGAAACTTTCAGGAGGATTTTATTGTAATGGTGATATGACATTATCTTTTGAGAAAGATGGTTATAATAAAAGTAGCCAATTCATTGAATCGACTTCTGATAGTATTATTTACCTTACCCCTGATAAAAATAAGAAAAAAATCGAGTTGAAACCTTGGAATTGCAAGAAAAGAAATGGAAATTGTGAAGATGAATGTAATTTCTTAAGCGACTTTATTGAACATGGTAATATTAAGATTGATACAACCAAACTTAAGGATATTGAATATTATAAATCTTTTATTTTAAATTCCTTTCCAAGTGAGTACTTTGATAAAGAGAATTTTGTCTTTGGTAAATCAGTAGAAAGTATAAAGGAATATGGAAAATGCTATATTGGAGAATTTAAGTTTATTAACCATTATGGAGTAGACCAAGGAAGAGTATATGTAATGTTAAACCCTTCTAAAGATGAGGTGTATGTTTTCTATTTTTATAAAATAGTAATAGAAAAGAATTCTACTATAAAACTATACTTTAATACAAGAGGGAAAATATCTCAAAGAAATATCAAATATTCTCCAAAAGATAAGTCGTTTGTTTTAGATTGTAACAGCATCAAATAATATTAAATAAAACTCATCCACTCAAATAAACTTACATATTCAAAAATTATGAGTTTTCATGTTTTTGATTGACAGAATAAAAAAAGAGAAGCACCAATTTAGGTGCTTCTCTTTGGTTTTTGCTTTCTTTTTTTGTTATTATTTCATTATTCTTTTTTGAAAGCATTAAGGGACCCTTCCCTTTTTAATACGCTATCTTTTGAATAGCGTTGAAATTTCAGAAATACCTACTCCTGACTATGGAGCAGTAATTTCAGTTTCTGTGGTTGACGGCAATCCCTTGATGTCTAAATCAAGAAATGTCGTTTTTGTTTCCCTTAGCTTTTTGTAAAACCTTTTTGAAGGGCGGAAACGTACATACTTCCTTGTTATGGTTTCTGCAGTTACTTCCTCTAAGGTATTAACAGCTTTGGCGCTAATCTTGAAATAAAACTTTCCAAGATCACCCAACTCTACAGGATTTCCCTGCAAAAGTTGCCATGTTACAACAGTTTCCAACTGTCTTAGGGCGTTAAGGATGTCCCCAGCTGAAAGTGTAGATGTTTCTGAAATAATTTCTGCAATTTTTTCGAAACCAACAGTTTCATTGTGAAAAATCCTTGCCAACCACTTCTCACCAGGATTTGATCCTGTAGTGATTCTTCTTTTGACTTTGATTATTTTTGCCATATTATATTTATTTATGATTAATTTTCGATTAAATTTAATTGATCTCAAGTTAAAATATAACTTAATTATAATTTAAAATAATCTCAATTGTCAAATATTATATACCAAAAATTAAAAATGTTTCAGTATTATGATTTATAGAGATTTAAAATTTGCTATTTTTAATTAAAATTAATAATCCCAATTATCTAATTTTTGCCTTATCATAAAAGAAAAAAATAAACTTAGTCCTTGCATAAAATAAACTAAGTCCTTAGGGTCGGAGGACTAAGTCCTTTAGCACAGAAAGAACTAAGTTTATTTTTGAGATTTTTTAGCTTTTAGAATCCAGTTATTTAAGACTGCTTTTTGAATAAATTAATGATGTTTTTATTTAATAAAAGTTCAATTTTCTATTGATAAATAATAAATTAAAAAACGGTCAACTTTATTTTTTCATTTTATTAATTAAGAATGGTGCTATTTTTCCCATTATTTCTTCTATTGTTTCATCAATCATTACTTTTGTTATTTTAACTCCATCAGGATGATTGCCAAGTGAATTTTGTATTGCATTTCCGATCAATTCATTTATATGATATTTATCTTGCCTATTTAAGCCAATAGCAATGGTATGGTCAAAAGAATTTTTTATTTTTTCAAATGGTATTATTTCTTTATTAGTAAAGAAATCGAGCAAGGTATTTCTATCATAGTCTATTTTTACATCTCTTTGAATTTTTTTAGTGTTTATTAAATCAAAGAAATATGTATTTATAATGTCTGTTCCTTGATAATTGTCATTTAATAATATTAAATATTTAAATGTATTAAAGTAATCAACATAACAATACAAAATATGTTTTTCCTTTTTCCCAACTAAATGAATTACATGTGAACATTCTTCTTTATCTAAATCATAAATTTTATCTTGGTAATGCATACATACAACTTCTTTATCTTTCTCCCCTTTAATATAAGGGATGAGGTGTTTAATTTGTGAAGCATCACCTTTAGAGAAAATATAAAAATTTATTGCACACTTACATACTGCTCTAAATACCTCGTTACCTCCAATATTGTTTTGAAATTTTATAGGTGTGTCTAAATATTCTTCATGCAATTTTGCATGTTTCATGCCTTCGTCAATATCAAAATGATTGTATTTTTTTGCATAGCCATTTAATATTTCTCGTAATTCTTTTTCACTTCTAGCTATGATTGAAATATTTGTTTTATCTCCATCAGTTGTTTCATCAATTTTAGGTTTATATAGTCTTGGTTTGCCTCCTACATCAAGAAAATATTTCTCTCCAGTAGATTGGTTTTCTCCAATAATAGGTTGTGGTTTCCCCCTATGCCTATTAACCATTAATATATTTGATATATTATTGAGTTGTTTAGCAAGAATACTATCTATATTCTCACCAAATACAGAATTACAATTTTTGCAAATCAATTTTTTGGATTTAAGTCGTCCACCAGCTGCGTTGATGATTATATGTTCATCTGTTTCATTTGCAGCGGTAATTTCTGTATCACAAACATAACATTTCATAATATTGTCTTATAAATTTGCCTTATAATAATTTCGTGTAAAAAATATTATGGATATATGACCTTGTCAATATAAGGTGTAATGGGTTTGTATCTCTTATAAAATGTTTTATACACAAAGTTAATTGGTATTATTATTTATTCATTAATAACTGGTACTTCAAAAATCATTGGAACATTTGATTTTAGTGCTTTGCCTGCGATGATCGCTTGTCTAAACTTTAAGTTTGACAACATGTTTGCAATACTTTGTCCAAAATAATTAGAAAGAAAGTCGCTACTCGTTTTGTCAAACTCTTGGAATGAAATAATTGTATTACATTGTGTTAAAACTGTTTTTGACACATTTGCAGTGCGTTGAGCTATAACCAATAATCCAATATCATACTTCCTGCCTTGCAAAGCTATCTGGGCAATACTATTTAAAAGTGATTGAGAAGATTTGTCAGCAATACCAACAAAGTTCCATTCAGGGATTATTGTATGTGCCTCTTCTAAGACAATACATACTTTATGACCAAAGCATTTATCTTCTTTCGCAATTGCAAATAATGTTTTAAAAAGCTGCCTTGTGTATTCCAATATACTTGATGTGTTAGAAACATCAGGTAATTCAAATATACAAATTCTTGAATCTTTTGATTTGAGAAAATTATCGAGCGATTCTTTTAGTGTATTACGAATAAATTCATCAGCCTTTTTAAGTTTTTCTTTGTCTTGTTGATTGCCAAATTTATCCAATTCATTGGATATCCATTCAAATGTTTTATACAACTCTGCTTCTTTTATATCATCCAACATTTTTACAGGTTTTAAATCTGTAAATTTTTCCTTATATTCGCCTGTAAAATCAATGCAAATAACTTTAATTACATCATCTTTTAAATATTCTCGTATTAAATTTCTCGAAAATACTGATTTTCCTGTACCTGTAATCCCAATTATTGCTGTATGATGGGTTAATGCTAAATTCTTATTGATTATAACTGGAAAGTTTGTATTTGGTATTTGCCCAATTATTAATTCATTATCTAAGATTTCAACTTCTTTAATTTTTGATGAAATATATACTGGCGAATTGATTTCAGGTACCCATCCATATGGTTCAAATTTAACATTTTCATTATCCCACATTCCAAGTTGAATTGCTTCCCCAAAAATTAATCCTGTTTCATTTTTATTTTCTAATTGTTCAATCTTTGTAATCCCATTTATTATTTGGTAGAATACTGAAAGCTTATTTGAACCAATTTTAACTTCTAATAATTGTCCTTCTTGAATTAGATTTTTTGAATTATAAATAAATCTAATTTTATCTATTGTAGAATTTTCTGTAACAATACCGATGAAAGAATTCAAATATTTGTTATCTGGCACATCCTCTATTTTGTATACAATATCATCTGTATAATTATTGTATGCTTTTTTGTTTTCAAAAATATGATCAATCTCGTTTGTAGTTAAAACTTTTATCCACTGCTGTTCGTTGAGTAAATATGTATCTAAAATTAATCCCTTTCTAATTTTACGTTTCTCATCGATAGAATATATAAACTCTACATAATCGAATATTTTTATTGTTTCTTTTCTTTCGGGTATTAGCTTTACTAAGAAAGTATTTTTTGATTGAACTCCAAATATTGTACCTATTGCATTTTTATTTTTAATATTTTCTGTTTTTTCAAATAACTTACTTATAATAGTTGCAATTGTAGGAATACTGAAAATCATAAATATTGCCCAATAAAGTAATAAAGCGTTAAATCCATCACTTGAAACTCCAAATTTGTTTATTGCTCCCCATAAAAAGAATGTGGAAAATAATGTTTGTGGTTTCCCAATCTCATGACAAATACGTGATAGAAATTGGATAAACTTATTTTCGTTATGTAACGGTTTCCTTCTTAACCACATCAAAATATATGAACTTATGATAAGAAATAATGTTAATCCAAGAAATATGTAAAAAATCCAATTTCGATTAATTTCAGGCACTAATAATAAAGATATACCTGCTGTAACAGCATTAATAAATATATTAGAATCTTTTGAAAAATGAGGTTGGTCTATTAATGAAAGGAGAATTAACATTAAGAAACCAGATGTAAACCAAAAATCATTTAATAAAAATTGAAAATTTCCGGTCACAAAACGACCTACTCCAATTAAAATAATCAGAGAAAGACCTAAAAATATTAATCTTGTTCTTTTATTCATTGTTTAATAGTATTTTTATTAATTCTGAGCTTGAGTATTATTACATTTTTATATGATAGTTAATTAATGTTTAATATTCTATTTGAAATTTTTATAAATCCAAATCATTTTTTTTGAGAAAAATATTTTTCAAAGATACAAAACATTTATTATTAATAAACAAATTAAAATAAATTTTAGTTATTAATTTTTAAATATGTAAATGAGAAGTGTTATGTTCTTCTCAGAATATATTTTTAATTAAACATATTTTCAATTCGATTAATTATAATATTTTCAAACACTAATAAAAACAATATAATCCACTCATTACCCCACTCTCAAAATATATTTGTAAATTTGTCGCTATAAATTTTGTTATTGT
>ENA-UOOI01004028-UOOI01004028.1-fermentation-metagenome-genome-assembly--contig:-NODE-4028-length-10178-cov-240.315717_pt1 | contig 10178 bp, 10 predicted proteins | sample MGYA00245779_ERZ724027 | MGnify/ENA primary metagenome ERZ724027 (study PRJEB28704, sample SAMN03018318) | fermentation metagenome | biome: anthropogenic terrestrial biome; feature: soil...
TTCTGCGTCGTCACCGTGCGGCCGTAGCGCCGGGGGCGAAGGCGCCTTTTCCCGCGCAAAGAGGGCGGGGAAGGGCGCTTTTTTTGCCCCGGAACTTGCAAAGAAACGGCGATGGTATTATAATAATCGTATTCTTGGAGATATGAATAACAGGACGAAAATTCGGAGGATTTTAATATGGCGACCATTACGAAAGACATGCTGATCGGCGACATCCTCGATCAGGACCCGGAGGCGGCGGAGTTCTTCTTCGCCATGGGGATGTACTGCGTCGGGTGCCCGGCTTCCCGCGGCGAGACGCTGGAGCAGGCGTGCCTGGTGCATGCCGTCGATGCCGACGAGATGGTGCAGGAGCTGAACGCGCGCCTGACATCCGTTCCGCAGAAAGCGGAAAAATAAATGGCGACGGCTGACTGCGGCCGCCCGGCTGTCGTTCCGCCGGGCGGCCGTTTGTCTGGAGGGCGGAAGCCGTGAGCCGGCCGCTGTTTTCGCTGGGAGAAAGGCTTTCTCTGTGCGCCGCCATGGTCCGCCCGCAGACGGCGCTGGCGGACGTCGGCACGGACCACGCCTACCTGCCCGTGTGGCTTGCCCGGAAAGGGCTGGTCCGCAGCGCGGTCGCCGCGGATGTGCGCCCGGGCCCGCTCCAGCGGGCGCGGCGGAACATCGCGCGCTACGGCGTGGGCGGCGTCGTGACGGCGCGCCTTTCGGACGGCCTGGACTCCGTCCGGCCGGAAGAGGCGCGGGACGTTGTGATGGCCGGGATGGGCGGCCTGCTGATGGCGCGCGTCATCGCCCGGACGCCGTGGCTCCGGGAAGGGGACCGGCGGCTGATTCTGCAGCCGATGACCTCCGCCGAAGACCTGCGCCGCGCCCTGTCGCGGCAGGGCTTCGCCGTGCTGCGGGAGCGGTGCGCGCGCGAAAACGGGCATGTGTACTGCGTGATGCTCTGCGCGTACGACCCGCCGCGCTGCGGCGGCTGGGACGAGCGCTTTTTTTACACCGGCCGCGTGTCCGCAAAAACGCCGGAAAACCGGCAGTACCTGCGCCGGCAGACGATTGTGCTGAAGAAACGCATCCGGGGCGCGCGCCTGGAAGGCCGGCCGGAAGAGGCCGAAAAACTTTCGGCCGTCCGCGCCCAGATCGGCGCGCTTCTTCAGCGCGAGCGGATTTTGAGAAGGAGGAAACGGATTTGACGACGGTAGGGGATATTTACCGGTTCATCGACGGCTTCGCTCCGTTTCGCACCGCGATGGATTTTGACAACAGCGGCCTTCTGGCCGGGGAGCGGGAAACCGGGGTCCAGACGGTCCTCCTTTCCCTCGACATCACGCCGGACGTCGTGAAAGAGGCCGCCCGGCTTCCCGCGCAGCTGATTGTGAGCCACCATCCGGTCATCTTTCACCCGCTGCGTTCCCTGCGCCCCGGCACGGCGCCCTATCTTCTGGCCCGGTGCGGGATTGCCGCAGTCTGCGCCCATACCAATCTGGACCTGGCGCCGGGCGGGGTCAATTCCTGCCTTGCCGCGCGCCTGGGGCTGCACGGCCTGCGGGCCGTGCACACCTGCGGCGGGACCGGCCTGGCCGAGGCGGTCGCGGGCGAAACCGACCGGGCGTACGCGCCGCGGGAGTTCGCGGAGTTCGTCAAGCGCGCCCTCGGCTGCGATGGGCTGTTCTATGCCGACGGCGGTCGCCCCGTCACGCGCGTGGGGCTGTGCGGCGGCTCGGGCTCCAATTATGTGTACGAAGCGGCGGAGCAGGGCTGCCAGGCCTTTGTGACGGGCGAAGCGAAGCACCACGAGCTGACGGACGCCGAGAACCTCGGCGTCACGCTGGTGGCCGCGGGGCATTACTACACGGAGGACGTGGTGATTCGCCCGCTGCTGGAGCGGCTGAAAAAGGCGTTTCCGGGCGTGGCGTTCCGCCGCGCCGAAGCGTCGCACTGCCCCGCGAAATACCTGTAAGGCCCGGGAGGAACGTGCATGGCTCTGGACGGAGCTTTTCTGCGTCATCTGAAGCGCGAGATCGAAGAGAACGCGCTCGGCTCCAGAATCGATAAAATCTATCAGCCCGCGCGGGACGAGCTCGTCTTCTCGCTCCGGCGGAAAGACGGCTCGCGCCGCCTGATGGTTTCGGCGCGAGCGGACAGCGCCCGCATCCATTTTACAAAAATCATCCCCGAAAACCCGAAGCAGCCCCCCATGCTCTGCATGCTGCTGCGCAAACGCCTGACGGGGGCCCGCCTGCGCGCAGTGCGCCAGCCCGGGCTGGAGCGGCTGCTCTGCCTCGACTTTGAGACGGTCAGCGAGCTGGGGGACCCGGTCCTCCTGACCCTGATTGTGGAGGTGATGGGCCGGTACAGCAATGCGATCCTGGTCGGGAGCGACGGCAAAATCATCGACGCCCTGCGGCGCGTGGACGCGAGCATGTCGTCCGAGCGGCTGATCCTTCCGGGCGTGGCGTACCGCCTTCCCCCGCCGCAGAACAAGCTCTGCCTGCTGACCGCGGACCGGCGGGAAATCATCGCGCGCGTGCGCGCGATGCCGGCCGGGACGGGGCTCGCCAAGGCCCTGCTCGCCGCGCTGCAGGGCCTTTCTCCGGTCGTCTGCCGCGAGCTGCAGCACCTCACCGGCCGCGGGCAGGAGCTGCGCGTGGGCGGCATGACGCCGGAACAGTTCGACCGGCTCTCGTTTTTCCTTTCCCGTTTGGCGGAAACCGTAAAAAATGCAGACGGCGCCCCGTATCTGGCGGCGGACCTTTCCAGAAAGCCGCTGGATTTTTCGTTCCTTCCCATCACCTACTACGGCACCGCCGCCGTGGTCACGCGCAAGGACGGCTTTTCGCAGCTGCTGGACGATTTTTACGGCGAGCGGGACCGCCTGGCCCGCATCCATACGCGCTCGCTGGACCTGCTGCGCGTCCTGACCACCGCCTCGGACCGGCTGAGCCGCCGCATCGGCGCGCAGCAGGCGGACCTCAAACGCTGCACCCGGCGGGACCGGCTCCGCATCTTCGGAGATCTGCTCAACGCGAACCTTTACAGGCTTAAAAAAGGGCCCGCTTCCGTGACGCTGCCGGATTTTTACCGGGAGGGCCAGCCGCCCGTCGCCATTCCGCTCGACCCCCTTCTGACGCCCGCGCAGAATGCCCAGAAGTATTACAAAGAATACAGAAAGGCAAAAACAGCAGAGAAAGTCCTTTCCGTACAGATTTGGAAAACCCAGCGGGAGCTCTCTTATCTGGAGACCGTGTTTGACGAGCTGAGCCGCGCCTCCGGCGAACGGGACCTGGACGAAATCCGCGCCGAGCTGACGGAGCAGGGGTACCTGCGCCGGCCCAGAGAGGGCAAGAAAGACAGGCGCGGCGGCGGGGGTCAGCCGCCGCTGGAGTTCCGCTCCAGCGACGGGCTTCCGATTCTGGCGGGGCGGAACAACCGGCAGAACGATTTCCTGACCCTGAAGCAGGCCAAAAAGAACGACCTGTGGTTCCATACGAAGAACATCCCCGGCTCGCACGTCATCCTCGTCCTTCACGGCAAAAAGCCGACCCCCGCCGCCATTTCAGAGGCCGCGCAGGTCGCCGCCTACCACAGCCGAGGGCGGGGTTCCTCCAACGTCGCGGTGGACTATACCCCCGTGCGGTTTGTGAGCAAGCCGCAGGGCGCGAAGCCCGGCATGGTCATCTATGTGGGCAACAAGACCGTGTTTGCCTCGCCGGACAGGGCCGCCGTGGAAAAGCTGAAGGTGAGCCGATGATTGGCAAGGTCCCGCAATCATGGTATAATATAAAAAATTCGGACAGACAGGCAAGGGAGGTGCGCCCATGACGGCGGAACATCTCGGCACGGGAAACAGTTTGAGGAACACGGTGCTGTTTGGCGCCTTCGCCGTTCTGATGCTGGTCGCGAACCTGCTGGCGGCGCTGGGCGGAGCGTACCAGGAGACCGCCGTCTGCGTGATGTTCGCGGCGAACGCGGCGCTGAACGTCGCCGTGCTGGCGGATGTGTTCGCAAACATCCGGCGCGATTTTCCGCTGCTGGTTTTCACCGCCTCGTTCGACCTGCTGCTGCTCGGGCGGGTCTACGTTTCTTTCTTTGGCGACTATGAGCATATCCTGTACCGGCTGGAGGCCAGGGACTTCGGCACGCTGTTCGACGCCCTGCAGATTGTCACGCTGGCCTTTTTTTTCGTCTACGCGGCGTACAAGCTCTCGGCGCCGCTGTTTGTGCGCCGGGAAGCCGCCCTGCGCGAGAAGCGGAGCGGCGCCGTGCGCAGGAACGCGCTCCTGCCCGTGATCCGGCAGATCTGCGTGGCCGTGCTGCTGGTCAGCTCGCTCGCGTTCTTTTACACGCTCTTCCGCAGCATTCTGTATGTGTTCCGCCACGGGTATCTCGGCTCCTACATCCAGCAGGCGGAGGACGACGTCCCCTCCGCCATCAGCCGCCTTTCCACGCTCTTTGCGCCCGCGTTCGCGACCTTTCTCGCCACAATGCCGAGCAGGCGGCAGATGAAGCTGCCGCTGGCCGTTTACGGGGTCTATATGCTGGCTTCGCTGTTTACGGGCAAACGGAACACGTTTGTGTGCGAGGTGCTGATGCTCGTGATTTATTTTGTGCTGCGCGACGGCCTGCGGGCCAGAGAGAACCGGCTGTTCCGGAAGCGCACCGTGCTGTGGGCCGTGTTCGGCGCCGTGGCGCTGATGTATGTGCTGGAGCTGGTCGCGGAGATCCGCGCCGGCCACGGGGTCCGCGCCAGGGGCGTCTTCGACTCGCTGGTCAGCTTTGTGTATTCCCAGGGCGCCAGCTTCCGCGTGATTATCCAGACCGTCAACAACTGGGACCTGTTCGACCATTCCCAGGCCTACCGGTTTCTGTTCTATCCGTTCGAGCAGTTTGCGCACAACAATATTTTCATCCGCACAATGTTCGGCCTGAACCCGATTGTGGAGGTCCAGAACACCGAGTTTGTCCAGACCACCTCTAATTTTGCGCATGTGCTCACCTATATGGTGGACCCCGGGCGCTACCTTTCCGGGGGCGGCTTCGGCACCTCTTTTGTGGCGGAGGCGTTCGTGGCGTACGGGATGGCCGGCGTCGCGGCGGTCAGCGCGCTGGTCGGGGTGGCGTTCCGATTCTTTTCGTCCCTGCTGACGCGGCACTGGGTGGTCATCGCCCTGGGTCTGATTGCCCTGAAGGACTTTATCTATCTGCCGCGCAATTTCGCCTTCCTGTGGGTGACGAACACCTTCAATTTCACCTACCTGTGCTTTTTTGCCGGGGTGTACCTGCTCGCCCTGCTGTTCGTCAGGCTGGGCGCCCACGTGCGCCGGGCGCCGGGCGGCTTCGCCGCACGGCCGGCCGCGGAGGAAAAGACGTGAAGATTCTGCTTTTGCTGACAACGGCCTTTCCCTGCGGAAAGGGGGAGGAGTTCCTTTCGGCGGAGCTGGAGCGGGCGCGCGGGTTCGACCGCATTCTGGTGTGTCCCTGCGGCGCCGGCGCGGGCGGCGCGCCGACGCGGGCGGTTCCCCGCGGGGCGGAATACGTCCCCCTGCCCGCCGTGAAGTCGGGCCGCGCGGCATACCTGCGCGTGGGGGCGCGCCCCTGCGTCCTCGGCGAGGCTTTCCGGCTGCTGCGCGCGCGCCGGCTCACCGCAGGCCGCCTGCACGAGCTGCTGTTCTTCATGAAGAACGCGGACCGCATTTTCCGCGGGCTCAGGCGCCTTCCGCTGCCCGCGGCGGACGAGGTCGTCATTTACAGCTACTGGTTCTACGACGCGGCGGCGGCGGGCGCGCTGTTCGCCCGCTTTCTGCGCCGCAAGGGCGCCGCGGTCCGGCAGATTTCGCGCGCGCACGGGTTCGACATCCACCCCGAGCGGGCAAAATACGGCTACCTCCCCATGCGGCCCTTTCTGCTCCGCCGTGTGGGGCGGGTCTACGCATGCTCGCAGGACGGCGCGCGGACGCTCCGGGCGGAGTTCCCGCAGGATGCCGCAAAGATAAAAACGGCGTACCTCGGCACGCGGGACTGCGGCCCTGGCCGGTGTGCGCGCGAGCCGTTCCACGTGGTCTCCTGCTCTTACATGGTGCCGGTCAAGCGGCTCCATCTGATTGCGCAGGCCCTGCGGCAGGCGGATTTCCCGGTGCTCTGGACGCACCTCGGCTCCGGCCCGGAGGAAGGGCGGGTCCGCGCACTTGCGGAGCGGTTCCCGCCCCATGTGCGCGCGGAGTTCCTGGGGCAGCGCCGGAATGAGGAGATTCTCGGCTACTACAAAAAAACCTCCGTCTCCGTGTTCCTCAACGTGAGCGCCAGCGAAGGGATTTCGGTCTCGATGATGGAGGCCTGCTCGTTCGGTTTTCCGATTCTTGCGACCGGGGTCGGCGGGACGGGGGAGATTGTGTCCGACGGGGCCAACGGCTTTCTGCTGCCGGCGGATTTTACGCCGCGGATGTTTCTGGACGCCCTGCGCCGCATCCGCGCGATGAAAGAGGAGGAGTACCGTTCCCTCTGCGCCCGGTCGCGCGGAATCTGGGAGGAGAAATTCGACGCGGCGAAAAATTATGACAGGTTTTACGGGGAGATCGGAAGATGAAACTGATGTACCTGACTTTTCAGGAGGAGGCTCCGCTCTACCTGGGCGTCGTCCGGAAAATCGGCTGGCAGGCGGAGGCGTTCCGAAAGCTCGGGTTCGACGTGACCTATACCTTATGGAGCGGCCGCTCCTTCCGCTTCATTACAAAAGGCGGGGCCGAGGCGAAGACCATCTCCGGCGGGCACGGCATGATGCGGAAATTTTCAGAGGCCGCCCGGCTGTACCTGAATTCCCATCCGTTCGACGTGCTCTATCTGCGCCTGGACCGGATCAGCTTTGACGTTCTGCGCCTGTGCCGGGCGGCCAGGGCCAACGGCGCGAAGACCGTGGTGATAGAGCTGCCGAATTACCCGTATCTGCGGGATTATATCGGGAGCGCCGACGGGGTCCGGCCGCTTTCCAGACGCCTGGCGGTGAGGCTCCGCATCCTCGGCACCGTGGCCGAAGACCGTCTTTCGGCGTTGGGCCTGCGCAGGCTGGTGGACGCCGCCGTGCTGATCGGCAACCGCGCGGACCGCTTTTTCGGCGTAAAAGCCATCAATATCAGCAACGGGGTCGACGTGGATGCCATGAGCGCCGTCCCCCCGAAGAACAACCCGCGCGAACTCGTGCTGATCGGCGTGGCGGGGACCCTCTGGTGGCAGGGGTACGACCGCGTTCTGGCCGGCATGCACCGGTATCAAAAAGAAAAACCGGCGGCGGGCCCGAACATCCGGTTCATCCTGGTGGGCGGGGACAGGAAGGAAATGCCGGAATTTTTGAGCCTGGTGCGCCGGTACGGGCTGGAAGACAGCGTGGAATGCCCCGGCTTTCAGAGCGGGAAGGCGCTGGACGCTTCCTATGCACGCGCCGACCTGGGCGTCTCCACGCTGGGGTGCTATCGGCGCGGCCTTCGGTCGTGCTCGTCGCTCAAGGCCAGGGAATACTGCGCCAGGGGCCTTCCGTTCCTCTACGCCTATGAGGACGCCCTGCCCCCGGACGCCCCGTTCGCGCTGAAACTGCCCAACGACCCCTCCCCCGTGGATATGGACGCCGTGGTGCGCTTTGCGGAAAACTGCCGCCGCCACCCCGAAATTTCAGAGCGGGAGAGAGCGTTTGCGCGGGAGCATTACGACTGGAAAAACATCATGAAGCGCGTGCTCGATTTTGCACAGGCCGCTGCGGTTTAAAAACATTAGGAGGCTTACCGATGGAACTGTTTGTGAGTTTTTCAGAGATTGCCCGGTATTTCCGGCGAAACAGGCCAAAATTCATCCTGGTGATACTTGCGGCGGGGATCGTGTGCGGCCTGCTTCCGCTCAAATTCGCCCAGCACACTTACAGCGGGAACACCACCCTCACGTTCACCTGCCCGGTCCCCGAAAATGCGGAAAGCGACTACCAGCTCCAGTACACCAACGTCCTTTACAGCCGGGTGCAGGCCGCCGTGGCGCTGGCGGAGGAGAACAAGCTGCTGACCGAAACCGCCCGCCGGAGCGGCGTGGACGAAGCGGACATCAGCAAGATCACCGCCGAGCAACTTAACTCCTCGCCCGTGGTCAAGGTGACCGTCTACACCTCCAACGCGGGCAAGGCCGCCCTTCTCTCCGACACGGCCGCGCAGCTTCTCGCCGACGATATGGAGAAGCAGTTCCCGTCGCCGAAGCTCACGGCGAGAATCAGCGATCCCTCCATTCCCGCGAAGCCGCAGTCGAAAAAATCGGCCATGGTGAAGTCCGGAATCCTGGGACTGCTCCTCGGCTTCGTCCTTTCGCTGTGCTACGGCATCATCCGGGTCCTGAGCGACCACACGGTCCGCAACAGCCGCTTTGCGGAGGAAGCGCTGAAGACGAGCCTGCTCGCCGAAATCCCGGCCGGCAACAGCGGCGATGCGTTCCGCCGGATGCGCTCCGCGGCGCTGCACCAGGCCCCGGACGCCGGGATTTTCCTGGTCACGGGCGTCTGCAGCGGGGACGGCGGGGACGCCGTGGCGGCGGGCTTTGCCGCCTCGCTCGCCCAGACGGGCAAAACGGTGCTGGCGGTCGACGCGGACCTGCACGACCCGCAGCTTGCTTCGCGGGCGGGTCTTGCGGTCGGCAAAACGCTCGCCGACGTGCTGGGCGGCTCCTGCCCGCTGGAGCAGGCCGCGGCCGCCGTCCCCTCGCAGCCTGGGCTCAGCGTCCTTGCCGGCTCGCCGGTGAAAGACGCCAGCCCCGCGGATCTGTTTGCGGGCGAAAAGTTCCGGAAGCTGCTGGCCGACGCCGCCGGGCGCTACGACTATGTGGTCCTCTGCGCGCCGGCCGACGCCGACTACCCGGACGCCGAGAACCTCGCCGGGCGCTCCCAGGCCGTGATTCTCACCATCCGCTACGGCTCGACGCCGTTCCAGAGCATGAAAGAGGCCTGCCGCCGCATCGCGGTGGCGGGGGGCCGGCTCGCGGGCTTTGTGACGACCGACGCATAGCCTTCCTGCGGTGCAGGGGCGTGGTATAATCGCCGTTTTCCGGAAGATACTAAACGGCGGTGATAAAAGATGGCAATCTCCTTTGTACGCACCCTGCTGCTGTACATAGTGGTGGTGGCAGCGGTCAGGCTGATGGGAAAACGGCAGATCAGCGAGCTCCAGACCAGCGAGCTGGTCGTCACGCTGCTGATTTCAAACCTCGCGTCCGTCCCGATGCAGGACACGGGCAAGCCCCTTGTCGGCGGCCTGGTGCCGATTGCGGTGCTTGTGATATGCGAGATTTTCGCCTCCGGCCTGATGGTGAAAAACGGGCTGTTCCGAAAGCTCATCTGCGGCCGCCCCATCATCGTGATTTACAACGGAAAAATCCAGCAGAGTGAGATGCGCCGCCTGCGCATGACGACGGAGGACCTCTGCGAGCAGCTTCGCCAGAAGGACGTGTTCAGCATCCAGGACGTCGCGTATGCGATTGTGGAGACCAACGGCAAGCTGAGCGTGATTAAAAAACCGGACAAAGAGCAGCCCACCGCCGGGATGCTCAACGTTGTCCCGCCGGATACCGGGCTTGAGACCGTCGTCGTGAGCGACGGCGTGATTTCGGACGTTTCACTTGCCCTCAGCGGCAAAAACAGGGCCTGGGTCGAAGGGGTCCTGAACAAAGAGGGGCTTCTTCTGCCCGACATCTTTCTGATGACCGCCGACATGAAAGGCGATTATTTTATCGTGAGGAAGGATGAGGGCAAATGAAACGCGTATGGTGTGCGCTGGCGCTGCTCGTCGTGGTGATTCTGGTCTCCGTGTTCGGCATCCTCCATACCCGCAGGGTCACGGCCCAGATGGCGCAGGTCGTGGAGCAGGCCAAGGACGCGCAGGAGACGGGCGACGAAAAAAGCGCCCTGCGGCTGAGCCGGCAGGCGTCGCAGGCCTGGAAGGATGCGCACCCCGTGCTCTGCGCCTATATGGAGCACACCACGCTGAGCGAGGTCGACCAGCTTCTCTGCGGCCTGCCGGAGCTTTGCCGCAACGGGGCGAAGGACCAGTTCCTCTCGGACTGCGACAAGGTCCTCGCCCAGTTCGATTATATGGCGGAATCCGAAATCCCGGACGTGAAAAATATCTTCTGACCCCATGGGAAGATACGGGAGGGGCCGC
>ENA-UOOI01004029-UOOI01004029.1-fermentation-metagenome-genome-assembly--contig:-NODE-4029-length-10173-cov-149.035877_pt1 | contig 10173 bp, 8 predicted proteins | sample MGYA00245779_ERZ724027 | MGnify/ENA primary metagenome ERZ724027 (study PRJEB28704, sample SAMN03018318) | fermentation metagenome | biome: anthropogenic terrestrial biome; feature: soil...
TTGTTTTGTACGCTTCCGAGTTCAACTGATTAAAGCCTACAGTAAATTAACAGAACATAAGTATAATATACTTATGTTCTGTTATAAAATTTAATGATTTACTGCCCAAGCATAGCAGACATATCCGGCATTAAATAAATTGTCAATATTATAATCTTCTCTATCTGTAGTATGATATGTTAATAGTATATCCCCATCTGATTCAATTTTTGTTACTACCGTAGAATGACCTATATGAAATTCGCCATCGTCAGGATAAATATCCCATTGCACAATATCTCCTTCTTCTAGATCAGCAGTTGAATATACTCTTCGGACGCTATTACTCTGATTTTTTAAATGATAATATAAATTGTGTGCACCCCCCCAAGTATAACTTGGTTGATATAATCCTGTTCCATTATTATAATACCAGTTTTCTTCTGCCTGATAATTTATTCCCAAAACGTCAATTTCTACCTGAGGAATTCCTCCGCCTTCATATAATACTTGAGAAACGAAATTAGTACAATCATTCATCCCATCATAAAAATCATAATCCGGATTACGTAGAGTTTTTCCTTCCTCACACCACAAATGTGCATATGCTATAGCTCCATCAACATCATATGAACTTGCATCTAATGAAGTCTTCACTTTATCTTTTTCCTTCTTTGTACTCCGTAATGTTGGCCTATCAAGCTCATCAACTTTGGTGCCCTTTATAGTTAATTTTGCTATTTCATTAGTAAACTCATCTATTTTCTTTATCAATGGATCTTCGTTGTCTAAATCAGTTCTGATACCAAGCTGTATTAACTTTCCATAATAATTTAAATTAAAATTATCATCGTGCGATGTTATTGCCTCATCTTTATATTTTGTTTTAAGAATTTTATCAATTTCATCAATCGTATCTTTATATTTAGTCAGAATATCCGGCGGAATTTCGCTGACAAACGTTTCGTTATTATTTTCATAAAAACCTTTCATTTGTTCATTTGAAGCAACTTTATTGGAATTGCTTTGAGCTGCAGAACTTACAGATGTTAAAGTAGTAGTTATAAAAATTGCTAGTAATTATATAGAAAAAGCTAAAGATCCCTTTATTAATGTCCCTTCCTTTTTCACAAAAATCTTTAAATTCTTAAGTATAGTCTTCAATATATTTCCCTCCTTATTAAACTGGTTACTAATTTATCCTTTAAAATACCCTCATAAAATCACCCCCCAACAATCACCAGATCTGTTAATATATGGTATTATATCGCAAATAAATCAATATGTCAATACCTGTAAGAAAATTGTAAGATTTTAATACATATTAACATATATATAAATGTCACGGATGAAAAAAAATCCAAAAATCATTCCGATACACTTTTTAAATTGTTTTTTTATCCTATTGTAACTGGATTCCGTTAAAAGTATATACCGTATGTATATTTGCTCTGATTGCTACCTTTCAGTATATACATTATATGTATTTTACCCCCATATTACATATTCATAGCAGGCAAACATCTGAGTTGCAGCTATCCTTATTAGAAATCATATTTCTGAGAATACTAAGAAGAGAAAAAACATACCGGGAAAGTAAAATGCGCAAAGCAGCGCAGAAATGAGGTTAAAAATGGAGAAGGAAGAAACCGATTATATCATTTATGATATTTCGGATTTTGCTGCTTACCTATCGGACCGGCTTTGCATCAATCAGGAGCAAACATTATTTCTGGAAGAATTGATTCTCGATTATTTTCAGCAAAGCAAACAGCGTGATAAAAATTGTCGTGACAAGAACAGCCTTACGCTGCTCTTAGATCCGCATAAACCCACGCAGAAGGAACTGGAACTGTTTTGGAATAACTAGCATTATACAGGAATAAATAAGGTAAAGCAGGCAAACCGATCGTTAGAGCGTATTTACACGGCTGCATTAAAAAGGCAATGAGCATAAGCCCATTGCCTTTTTTAGGGTACTAAACGTTACCCACCTCTAATTCAATTTTCAAAACAACCATCCCCTTTCCTTCTTTACTGACCGGTCAATTGTATTATCGCACAGCCGGTATCGAATAGATAGGGAAAAAACTAGTATAATTATTTTTTCTTATAAACTATTTTCTTAATCGTATCTTCTCCGAGATGAAATTCTTCGGCTAATTCCTGAATGGAAGCTCCCTGTAAGAATAAATATAGAATCCTCTGATTCCTCTTATCAATCGCCTGACGGGCACCGCTTAAAGACCCCCAGCCTGCCCTGCCGCTCTTCTTAGGAATATAAACGAGACTTCCGTCAACATATTTTTGAATTTCCTTTAGCAGGTGGGCAGGTAATACTTCTGAACCCTTTTTGTAATCCAAATAGCATTTCCTCCATCATTAAGTTGTTCCTGTGTAATAAACAATTTAAGCTTTTCATAAAAAGCCCACCTCCTTAAATATTTTTCTATCTTGTTTCTATATATCAACATATCATATAAATAGATATGAATCAATTACTATTTCCAGATTTATTCATGGTTACGTTACTGTTCACACCCTAATAAAGTCTATCCTATGATTTCGACAAATGATATCCGATAAGGAGTATTTGCATTCGTCGGTACTTTGGCTCCGTATTTTGGAGCCTTATGTACCGCTACGTAATGCAACTAAGCGAAAGCGTCTCCGATTCGGATACATTTGACGAAATCATAACATGGTATATAGGATGGGTGTGAACAGTAACTACTTTCCATTGGTGTCCCAATTTTCCTCCGTGATCGGTTTGATCCGGTGAATCAGCATGTCAATGGCAACGTCATTTAAACCGCCTCGGGGAATGATGATATCCGCATATTTTTTATACGGCTCGACAAATTGTTCGTGCATCGGTTTCACCGTATTCGTATATTGGGCAATTACCGATTCGAGGCTTCTTCCCCGCTCATTCACATCCCGAATGATTCGCCGGATCAGCCTTTCATCGGCATCCGTATCAACGAACACTTTAATATCAAATAGATTTCTTAAATCTGCATTTTCAAAAATCATAAAACCTTCTACAATAATAACTCTCGCCGGGTTTACCCGTACCGTTTCCGGTAATCTGGTATGCAATTGGTAGGAATAAACCGGCCGGTCAATTGCAGTTCCTTGTTTCAGACACTTAATATCTTTGATCAGCCGCTCGGTATCAAAAGCATTGGGATGATCATAATTCAGCTTTGCTCTTTCTTCGATTGGCAGATCATCATGCGGTATATAATAGAAATCATGGCTTAATAATACCACACTATCCTTGCAAACCTCTTTCAACCGATTGGCAACGGTTGTCTTACCTGAAGCAGAACCTCCTGAGACTCCTATTACGACGCTGTTTGTCATACCTTCACCTCCGTAATTTAGTTTATCCTAAACACTATATTCCAGATTATCCATAGATAATCATCATCATATAAATAACAGCGATCGAAATCAATACCTGGATCGTCGCAAATCGGAACATAACCTGCGTATTGGACCATCCCCAGGCTTTTCTTACATGATCGTGGAGAGGTGTTTTGACATTACGTAATATTCTGATTTTTAAGAAACGCAGCAGTGCAACCTTTAAGAGGCCCAATCCGCCGTCCAGGATCAGCACAAAGGCAACCGGAATATAGAGTAATGGGCTGCCGCTCTTGATAATTGCAATACTGATGAAGATACCCATCGCTCTTGATCCCGCATCCCCCATCATCATAATGCTCGGTGTAATATTGTACCAGAGATACGCCAGAATACACATACAAAACAGCAGGATTAAGTAACTAAAATCACCGGCGATTCCCTTTATTTCATAGATGAAAAAGATCGTCATCAGGGTAACAATGGATAAAAATCCTGACAAACCGTCCACACCATCGGAACAATTTGTTACATTAATCGATACCCATATCAGGATGACGGCTAAAATCACAAAGAGCACCGGCGGTATCGTCACATTGCCGCCAAACGGCTCCAGATTAATTGTGCTCGTGTTGAAGCGCAGATAGGATACCGCAAGTGCGATTGCAATGATCAAATCCAAAAATCCTTTTTTGTATTCTCCCCAAGGTGTTTTGGAACAGTCATCAAGAAATCCGGTAATCATCGCCGCTGCCGTATAAATCAAATATACAATTATTTCCCTTTGAATCGGGATAAACAGTAATGCAGAAATAATAAACACAATAATAAACAGGAATCCCGCACCTCTTGGTTTCCCGGCGGATAATTTTCCGTTATGTGCGAAATCCCTGCCCATATCCTTTGGTAATAATTTGCCTAAGCTGTACAATGATATGCAAGTAATTGCAAATGCAAAGATAATTCCTGCAAATGCTATGTACTTATGATTGCTCGCATTAAATAAATAATAGATCATTTGTCTTACTTCCTCTTTTAACTATGTAGTATTTTGTCTTTCAGGAGTTAAAAATCCCTCCTGTAATAATACCATACCTGATAAAAATAATCTATTATTTTTGTCCCAAAACAGTTCGAAGGGATGCATCCGCCAAATCCAGTTGCTTTCTTATCCATCCGGTCAGCGTATGGGTCTCATCACAGCAATATTCCCAGTACATCATCCCAAGCAAGCCTTTCTCTGCCACATATTTTGCTTTTTCTCTTAAGGACTCCTCATCATCATAACTTATGAAGGTTTCTCCGTTAAATAAATAAGGTGCCTTTGCCTCATCATCCCAATACCGGACATATCCGTTCTTATTAATATAATCCCGTACAAGGCCGGAATAGTTCGGGCCATATCCTCCGGTCGTTCCCGCCATCTGAAACAGTCCATGATCGATATCCGGTACTTTCCCCCATTTCCTGGAATAAAAGGCTGCACCGATGATCAGCTTCTCCTTTGGCACTCCGGCCCGGGTGAAGCATTCGACCGCCTTATCCGTACTGGACGGATATAAGTCCCTCCGGTTGGAATACAGGCAGGTATGATGGCCGGTAAAGGTCTGAAAGCCTCCCTTTAAATCGTAAGTCATCAGCTGGACATAATCCAGATACTTCTGTACTTTATCCATCTCGGTACAGGATGTAAAATAATCGTCTGCTCCTGCCGCAATGGTCAACATATATGTTTTATCCCCTGCCGCATCCAAAGTCCTTCTCAAGGTTTCCATTAGCAGCGTAAAGTTTTCCCGGTCTTTTTCATCTCCATCGATTCCTGCGACACGAGAGCAGGGATATTCCCAGTCGATATCAATTCCATCCAAACCGTATTCTTTTATAAGATCTACCGCGGAATCGGCCAGTTGTTTTCTGCCTTTCTCCGTCATAGCAGCCTCAGAAAAACCTCCGGCACCCCAGCCTCCTATCGACAAAATGATTTTAATATCCGGATTCTGAGATTTTATCCGCGCTAAATCCGCTTTGCATTCCGGATGGTTCCATTCCGCCCTGCCTTGCTGAATGTGTCCAAATGCTATATTGATCACATCCAGATGATTGATATCCTCCACGGTCACCTCATTTAATTGCGCGGTACCAACATATCCAATTAGTTTACCCATGATTCGTTTCCTTATCCTTCCTGTCTTCCTGTCATAAGTTTCAGTATAAGCTCCACACTGCCGACATTATATCCCGCACAAGCATAAGCGCCAACCAGCTCTTTCTGCATCAGAATCAATACCGGAAGCTTCTCTGTATCCACATGCATCTGTGCAGCCGCTTTTTCGCAATTATTCTGTTTATCATAATACAGTTCAATTCCATGAAGCTTCTCTAAAACTTTACACAGAGTTGCATTTTTCTGCTCTTCCGGTTCCCGAAGCACCATGATCATTCTGGCAGCGGTTTTGTTCCAATGGGATGCTGCATCCAGCAATTCATTTAAGACATGCTCGGTAGGCTCTTCCCCCACCCCGAGAAATGCCAGAATCGCAGGGGAATCTGCCACAAGCCTGGAAATTGCCGTTTCCTTCCCCGCAGTATCCTGAAGCGAAAAATCCGTCATGCTGTAATGTACCAGCATATCTTTTGCTTCCTTTTCCCAAAGCATCATTTCTATGGATTTCTGTTCGGCACGCTCCAGACGGAACACCCTCAACGAAGTATGCTGATTCCCGTTCGGCATACGTTTTGTAGTGATAATGCGGTAAATACCCGGCTCAAGCATAAGCTTCAGGGTACTATTTTCAAAGGTAATATCTTCGTAATTCAGCGTTTCAAAATGTACGCCCTCCAGCTTACCGATGGTCCAGGTCTTATAGTAATCCCATTTGCTTCCTTCCTTCACCTTCAAGGTAAGGGATGCCATATTCTCTTTTGCGATACTTTTTGCTTCCTGCTCTGCCGCAAAACTTTGGAGTGCGGTAAAGACGCCCTCCTTTCGGTATTCCGGCGCCAGTGTAACCGTGTTCAGTCTTGCCGGAATGTTCAGACTCCGACAGATCGACGCAAACAGGATTCTCTGTGCCATTGGATTGCCCTGCTTCATCTTCAGGCAGCCGATTGGAGTTGCGCAGATTGTCCTGTAATCCACTTCCTTATCATAATGAATGGTATCTTTGATATAGTTCCAGATCTGCTCCGGGTCCTGAATAAAACGTTCTTTCTCTTCCTCTTTAAAATATGCACGGATAAAGCTCCGGTAAGGGGTCAGTTCCTCATTATGGATTCTTGGGCAGAGCAGATACTTCTCATAGACTTCCCCGCTTAAGCTGCCCTGCTCACAGCTTAGATGATCCTCCAGAATGTCTGCCTTCAAATCCTTGTAATCTTTTACTGCCAGGCTGTGGAGCATTCGTTTTCTGTCCGGATTATCATCCTTTGTCAGAAAAGCGCGTATTTCCTCAATATTTTCACCTGCCGTACGGAAAATCTCCGATTCCTCCGGATATGCAGATGCCAGTTTTTCATCGTAGTAAGCCAAAAAGCGCTGCTCCCGAATCTGATTGGATTCCTTTAGACGTCTTGCCTTCCGATCTTTTTGTTCCTGCGTTTCCTTCTCTAAGTGCAGAGGATACTCTTCGGGCGCACAAAGTTCTGTCTGTTCCCATTCATCCGTTACCCAGTCCGGTTTTCCCGCACTACGCTCCAGTACCAGCTCCACATTCGCCGATTCTTTTACGGAAGCCTTCGTTTCCCCGAAGATTTCTCCCTTCCATGCCCTTACCCGAACATCGCCAAGCCCGATCGAGATATGCGCTTCTCCCTTACTGTCTGTTACTAAAGTAACTACAGGAGAATATTCTGCCATGTTAAGAATCTCCAATGAGACAAAGGCACCCTCCACCGGCCGCCCCTTCCGGTCTTTTACCGTGACCGTAAGCTCTCTCGTTTTGGCATAAAAAGGCGTATTATTATAATAGGTCAACAGCTCTTCTTTGCCAAGGCACTCTTCGGAGGGATCGGTCATAAAATCGGAAAAGGTGCGGCTGTGGATTAATACGGCACGATTGGCCGGCACGGTGAACCAGCCTTTATTCAATATCTCCTCCGGCTCACAGGCTCCAAGGAAATACCATTTTCCATGAAGATACACTTCCACCCAGGCATGATTATCATCACAGTGTGCCCATCTTGGTGTGTAGACCTGACGGGCCGGAATCCCAACACTCCGGTAAGCCGTAACCGCAAAGGTGGATTCTTCCCCGCAGCGGCCCTTCCCGCACCGGAACAATGTCATAGGGGAAGCGGTGCGTTCGTCTGTTGATTCATACACAGCATGTTCCGCACACCAGTAATTAATTTCAATGACAGCCTCTTCCAGGCTCATGCCCTGTATCCTGTCCTTTAGCTGCTCATAAAAGAATCTCCGGCAGTCACTGATATCTTCCGAATTAATACGGTAATACAGCACATGATGAACAAAGATCTCTTCCGGTAATTTCCGGCACCATTCTACATTTTTGCGAAGCCAAAGGGAATGCTGTACATAGCTTAAGAAAATAGAAAAGTCATATTCTCCCGCATCGCGCACAGGCATTGTTCCATAAAGAAAGCGCATCAGAACCGCCTCTTCCTCCGTACAAGCTTCTATATTTTCTTCTATTTCTTTCCATATAGAATCGTAATATTTTTTTCTCCCCTTATATTTTTTTAAAGCATATTCCTGCAAATGTGTTGAAAACATTTTCTATTCCTGCCTTCCTTTTGTTACTGTTCACACTCTGGGCAAAGTCTATCCTATGATTTCGTCAAATGATATCCAATCAGGAGTATTTGCATTCGTCGGTACTTTGGCTCCGTATTTTGGAGCCTTATGTACCGTTACGTAATGCAATTAAGCGAAAGCGTCTCCGAATTCGGATACATTTGTCGAAATCATGGTATACATGGTGGGTGTGAATAGTAACTTTTTTTGTCTACTCTTCCAGCTTATATACTCTGGCAATCGGCGCCACAGCTCTATCACCGCAAGGTGCTTTTACCATAATGCCGCCCGGTCTACGGGTAAATGAAACCTCCTCGTCGGTATCCAGCATGGTCACATGCTCCACTTTTCCTTCATAAGGAATCCATACCTCATCCGGAACAGCATCTTTTTCCTCTGCAAACATTTCCAGCGCATATACGGTTTCCCCTTTTCTGGTAAAGGCGATATTTTCCTTCTTATAGGGTGCACAGACTCTTGTGCCATAGATTGCCTCACCGAATACCTTCAGCCATGCTCCCATTCCCTTTAAGGAAGCGACCGCTCCCCTCGGAAGCCGTCCGTCCGGCTGGGGACCGACATTGATAGCCAGATTCCCGCCCTTTGCTACGATATCTACCAACAGGCAGATCACTTCTCTGGGAGATTTGTACTTGTCTTCATAGGCAAAGGAAAAAGAAGTGCCCAAAGTAATGCAGCTCTCCCACGGTACTCCCAAGGGTTCTTCCGGCACGCACTGTTCCGGTGTAATATAGTTCTCATAAGGACCGCCGACAGTTCTGTCCGCGCACAACATTCCGGGCTGCCATGTCCTGATTTCATCGATTACTTCGCCAAGGCGGATATCCTGCCCGTTCTGCGCACATACCTGACCGGCATCAAACCACATAATATCCAGCTTACCGTAATCGGTTGCCAACTCTTTGATCTGATTCTGAGTAAACTGAACAAATCTCTCCCATTCCTCCGGATGCTCCGCCGGAACATAGGAAGGACCTCTCCACATATAGTCTCCGCGCGGATAACCTTTGGCCCAGTAGCTGTCAATATGCCAGTCTGCCTTGGAGAAATAGGCAGCGATACCGATTCCTTTCTTACGGAAGGCCTCAAACAAATGCCCGCAGATATCCGCATATCGATTGGTATGATAAGGGCAATCCTCTCCTGTAATTTTATAGTCGGAATACTTGGTATCCCACATACAAAAGCCGTCATGGTGCTTCGTAGTAAAGATCATATAGCGAATACCAGCCTCCACCGCAATATCCGCCCATTTCTCCGGTTCAAAGCGGATCGGATTAAAGGTTTTATTCAGTCCGAAATACTGCTCTTTGAATTCCTTCCCGCTAACCTCCCAGTCAATTCCCGTTCTGGCCCAATCCGCATCCGCATCCGAGAGTGCCCAGGACTCCACAATTCCAAGCTGGGAATAGGGGCCCCAGTGCATCATTAAGGCCAGCTTCTGATCCTGGAACCACTCCAGTTTCTTAAGGACCTTCGGATCGGTCGGCCACACATATTCGTCAGCGGCACTATAATTGTGCACGCCCTTCTGTATTTTTTCTTCCTGTTTTTCCTCTTGGAGCTGTTCCGTTTCATTTTCTGCTGCTATTACCTCTGTACCATCCGTTTTTGCAGAGACTGCAGTCATCTCCTTATCCATATCCATATCCTTGTCCTTATCTTTGTCCTGGTTCCTTTCCTTTTCCATTTCCATTTCCATTTCTGTAACCCATTCCCGTACTGATTTAGCTCATAACCAAATTCAGTAGAGAGTACCCCTTTCCTTTTATACTCAATTTATACTTTAAGTGTTACTGTTCACACCCATCATGTATACCATGTTATGATTTCGACAAATGATATCCGATAAGGAGTATTTGAAGCGAAAGCGTCTCCGAATTGGATACATTTGACGAAATCATAGGATAGACTTTGTTAGGGGTGTGAACAGTAACCTTTACTATGACGTTACAATAACGTTCCCGCATGCTTTTCGCCGGATTAATCATTATTGGTCACAACTTCCCCGTGACCAAGATTGTAGGTAATCTCACCTTCCAGTTCTA
>ENA-UOOI01004030-UOOI01004030.1-fermentation-metagenome-genome-assembly--contig:-NODE-4030-length-10172-cov-3.266581_pt1 | contig 10172 bp, 4 predicted proteins | sample MGYA00245779_ERZ724027 | MGnify/ENA primary metagenome ERZ724027 (study PRJEB28704, sample SAMN03018318) | fermentation metagenome | biome: anthropogenic terrestrial biome; feature: soil; material...
TGATATTTGTTTTGCTCCTGCTTTTAATGTATGGCATCATGAAGCATTCTGCGGCAGAGCCGGTAACAGAGACAAAATTTGCGTTGGATACTATTTGCCGTATTACCCTTTATGGAACAGCTGATAAAGGAATATTCGAGGAATGTTTTCAAAAGCTTGAGGATATTGAGAAAAAGATGAGTGTGGATTTGTCGGAAAGTGAAGTTTCTGAAATTAATCGGAAGGCCGGAATCAGGCCGGTCAGGATTTCAGAGGAAACGTACAACGTGATTTGTGCAGGCAAGAAATACAGTGAAAAGAGCTCCGGAAAATTTGATATTACTGTGGGGCCTTTGGTCAGGCTTTGGGGAATCAATAAACCCAATCCAAAAGTTCCGGCAGAAACAGACATTCAGTCCACAGTAAAGCGGATAGGCTATGGAAAGATTGCTACGAACGACAAGGATAAAAGTGTTTTTTTAGAAGAGAAGGGAATGGCTCTTGATTTAGGCGGTATAGCAAAAGGCTACGCCGGCGATGCAATTGCTGAGATCTTAAAAAGCGAGGGCGTTCAGCATGCAATTGTGGATTTGGGAGGAAATCTGGTCCTGGTGGGATCGAAGCCGGATGGAACCGATTGGAAGGTTGGAATCCAGACGCCATTTCAGCCGACAGGCAATTCTTTCGCCCTGTTAAGTGTTTCAGACAGAGCGGTTGTTACGTCGGGAATTTATCAGAGGTATTTTAAAGAAGACGGACAGATCTATCATCATATTCTGGATACGCAGACCGGTTATCCGGTTCAGAATGGACTTGTGAGCGTCACCGTTATCTGCAAAAGCTCCATGGAGGCAGATGCACTGGCAAAAGCGTTTACCCTTGGTCTCGAAAAGGGGATGCAATTCATAGAAGCACAAAAAGATGTAGATGCCATATTTGTGACAGACAAAAATGAAGTGCATATAACGCCGGGGATTCGGAATGCGTTTAAGATTACGGATGAGACGTATAAACTGGTGAACTGAATCAACGGCGTTATCAGAAATTAAAAAGCAAGAAATAAAATAAAAATCCTTTGAATCTGTTGAATTCAAAGGATTTTTGTTTGGTACACCGTCGGGGTCTCGAACCCCGGACACCCTGATTAAGAGTCAGGTGCTCTACCAACTGAGCTAACGATGCGCATTGGCGTGCTCTGATTTGCACGTCGATATATTATAAAACATTATATAAGAGTTTGTCCTACATAACGTTTTTTATGCATTGGTACACCGTCGGGGTCTCGAACCCCGGACACCCTGATTAAGAGTCAGGTGCTCTACCAACTGAGCTAACGATGCACATTTGTATGAATAATTGGCACGTCCTATACTATAGCATTTTAAAGAGGACGTGTCAATATTTTTTTTGAAAAAGTAATAAAAAGCTGCCAGAATTAGGCAGCTTTCGTGGGAATTGCAAATATGATGTACAAATTCTCATTCGGTCTTTCATTTTACTTATTTGTTCCATAGTTTGTCTGCAACAGGATGCCATTCTTCCGCACAAGCCTTGCATTTGTCGGTTAGAGCATCCACATCTTCAGGGGTTTCCAAATCAGTTGATTTAGCACCGGAATTGTGCACCATCTCAGAAAGTGCTCCGGGATTATCCATTAAAGGACAAACGCGAAGAAGATTTTCATTAAAAGGCTGATGGTGTCGATATTCCATGAAAAGTGGAGATTGCAATGCTTCCAGCAAGGATGTATCTTTAATATTTGAATTGGAATAATGGATGAACGCACACGGATCAACATCTCCGTTGGCGTTGATGTGCAGATAACGTCTTCCGCCGGCAATACATCCGCCTACATATTCGCCGTCATTCCAGAAATCCATTGTGAAGATCGGTTTTGTTTTGCGAAATTCTCGTATCTGATGATATAGGAATTCTCTTTGCTCTGCTGTAGCCAGCAGCTCTGGTAAGGCAGTTGCACCAACCGGTACATAAGTGAACAGCCATCCGAATTTGCAGCCCTTTTCTATCATATCGTCAAAATATTTCTCACTGCCGATGATTTCTGCATTTTGTCTGTGGTAGCAGGTAGAAAAGCCGAAAGGCAGCTTTTTTTCTTTTAACAGCGCCATAGCCTCTACCACTTTTTGATAGGTTCCTTTTCCTCGGCGCATATCGGTTTCCTCTTCGAAGCCTTCAACGCTGATTGCCGGAACGAAGTTTTTTACCCGCAGCATTTCGTTTGCGAAAGCTTCATCTATAAGAGTCGCATTGGTAAAAGACAGAAAAACACAATCGTTGTGCTTTTCACACAAACGAATAATATCTTCCTTGCGGACAAGAGGCTCTCCTCCCGTATAGATATACATATACATGCCCAGCTCTTTTCCCTGACGTATAATGTCATCCAGCTGCTCATAAGATAAAGATAAATTATTCCCGTATTCGGTAGCCCAACACCCTTTGCAGTGCAGATTACATGCAGAGGTCGGGTCCATCAGCAAAGTCCACGGAATATTACAGTCGTATTGATCTTCAAGCTTTCTCCGAATTTTGCCGCCAACCAGAACAGAATGAACCAGGAAATTTTCAAAGATCGTTCGGCGAACGCCTTTATCAATATCCGTAAATAAGTTAATTAAAAATTTATGCCATACATCATTAGGATCATTTATCGCGCGCTCTCCTCGCTTAAAAGCTCCGGCATAAAAGTTGTCAGAATCAAGCTTTTTTAACCAGTTAAAAACCTTAGGCAGATTTTCTTCAGGATTAGAGTCTAAGTATTCCAAAATTCTTTTAATACCAAAAGCTTCAACCTTTTCTTTTACTGTACTCACACCAAGTCCTCCTAACAATTTTATAATTTGATTTATTTTATCACAAGCAGCCATTATAAACCATTTTTGAAAACATAATATTGAACATCTTCAATATTATGGAATATATTTTGGACTAATTTGCGTCCTTAATGAAACTTGTTTGCGCAATACTAAGCTTTTTTTAAAATAAATTGGCTATAATAAGCTTATGCAAGAGACAACCATTCATTCTTATAATTCCTCTTTTTGCCTAACATATTCAAAGAATTTATGTACACAATAATCACTAAAGAGGGATTAGATTATATCAAGACCTGATCTCTCTTCTAAATACAGAGCGGGAAAAACCCGCTCTTTTTGCTGTTTTTTGTGATAATTCTGTTGTTTTTAGTCGTTCTGGGAATTGCTATTGTTATAAATTTATTGTATAATATAAAAAGGTATATTCTGTATTCTTTAGGAAGGTGTATTTGAAATGATTACCGATTATGTGGTATCAACCATTCAATATATTGAAAACAACCTTCAAGTGGAGGCAATAGGCGCAGTTATCATAATCGCGCTCATACTTTTAGTGTTGATAAGTCTGATATTTTTGGCTTTTAGAGGTGTAAGGCTGTGGTATTGGAGAGTGAATACACAAGTGAAGGCTCTGGAGCACATTGATAAGACCTTAGAAGAGATCAAGCAAAACCTGCCTGAAAGTCTGCCCGAAGCTTCAAAAAAAGAATTTGAAGCAGCAGACATGGAAGAAAGCATCACCGAACAGGAAGTAGCATTGCCTGAAGAATGCACATCAGAAGCGATACATACGGAGGCACCGAATGAAGCACCTAAAATAGTTTTTGATAAAAGGGATAAAGACGAACGGACCATTATGAAACCGGGATATAACATCGGAAAAACAGGGAAAATTTATGCAGAAGAAACGCTGCGTGAGCAAATACAGTTTTAGAAAAATAGACTGGGAGGAAATCAATGTTTTGTAGAAAATGCGGAAAAACCTTGCTGGATGGAGATAGATTCTGCAGCTATTGTGGTGCGCAGGTAATAGAAAGACATGAAAACATGAATAATATGGCGGAACCGATGGAAGAAGTAGTATATAACCACGAAGTACCCGATTCTACCATAGAAAAACCCATTGGACAGGCAGAAAATATTGGGGCTCCCCGAAAGACTATAGCGCAGACGTGGCAGGATATAAACGAAAAAAAGACGGACAGGCAAGGCAGACCTCATTGGAATTTAGAAGGTTTTCCGGCACCGGGCGAAGAACATAAAAAAACCGAAGACATACGGGTGGATTGGAAGAAACGTGAATTGTTGAAATTCGATCCGATATCCGACCCGGAAGAACAAAAAACGAAAACAGCTCAAACGGATATGCAGAAGGAGATCGAACCGGCGGCTAAATTAGAGACAAAACCGGATATCTTCGAACTATTTGACAGGCAGATGCGGGAAGAAGAAGCTCTAAACAAAGAAAATAAGGACAATAAAGAAACGCTTATTTTTCGCAGGGGCGGTTCTGAACAGCCCAAGCAAAAGGAACCGGAGATTACAGAAGGCACTGATTTAGAGCAGGAACTGTTCAAACCAAAGATCGGCAGCAGTGAAAGTCTACATACGCCCGCAGAAGAACAAATCGATAAATTTTATACATTTAGCAAAAAGAATGAAGAGTTTCAAAAATTATTGGACAAAGAATATGACCGTTTAAAGAAGATGCCGGATTCGGTTTATCACGAACCGCTTAAAATGCCGTCCAATATAGAAAAGCTGGACTTAAATATTCCAATAAATTTGGATCCTTTTCCGGTTGATACGAACAATACCCTCGCCGAGAAGGCACCCGTAGGGCAAGAAGAAAATGGTACTGCGGCAGCTGCCGGCACCAACCTGCTGGAAAAAGAAGAAGAAATCAAAGAAGCTCCGGAAGAAGCATCCGGACAAGGCTCAAGCTATTCAAAGGAAGAGAACTCTCAAAAACTCGTTTCAACAATGAAAGCAACAGAGACAGAAGAAAAGACAAAAGACGAGGGAACAAAGGATGCGGCGGCTCAGGAGATTGAATCAGTATTTCAAGAGGAGGAGACAGAAAAGCCTGTCATACTTCCTTGGGATGGAATGGAGAGCCCTCTAACGGAGTTTGTCGATGAAGAGGCGGGGAAAAAGATTTCTCCCATAGCTGTCCTTTTAGGCATTATCATAGCCTTACTGATCTTTGAAATTACAATACTTGGAATAAAATGCTTCCTGCCGGAAAGCAGTGCAGCAGCATTTATAAATGATAAGCTGGGTGTTGCCGTGAACTGGGTGGATCGTTTAAAGAGCGATGAGAAGCAGGAAAAAGCAGAAGACCAGACGGAAAAAGAGAAAGCTAAAGAGGCCCAGAAAGTAAATGCCGCGGCACAGACTGACACGGCACCAAATGCAGATAAAGATGCCTTGATCAAAGAAGCGCTGGCTGGTACCAGCACGAATTTGAAATGGGTAGGGGCAGACGACAGCCTTTCTTATGTAGAAAATAAGGATTATGGCGATAAAAATATAAATAATTCCAAGGGAATTGAAAATAATATTTGGTATCAGGATAAGGATGGAAATTCGGTCTGCTATGATCAGGAAATCGTAAAAACGATTATTCAGTTCAATTCAGCATGGATCGACTATGTAAACAAGAAAGATCAAGCAGTTTTTCAGTTCCTTAAAGAAGGATCAGCTGCCTATAAGAGTACAAAGGATTTTTCAAAAGCAGGAAAGGTAACTGAAAGCTTTGATGTCCTGAAAATAGGAGAGATAAGGCAAAACGACGGAAATTTCTATTTATGGGTATATGAAGAGATCACCGTAACTGAAAACGGAAAGGCAAAAACAAATCATTATAATCATATATACCATCTTGAACCTGTAGATAAGAGCATGAAGATTGTAAGTTATATAACACTTTGATCGACAACACATTTCAGATAATTATTCAACAGAGCTGTATTTGAGCCGGTTTGGCTTACTGCAGCTCTGTTGGTTCAATAAATCCTATCGGAAATTTATTAATTTAAGGGTTTATTACATTAATTATATTCATTACATTATTTTTAAGTGGGTATTCGTATATACGAACAAGTGTATACGACCTGGCAGAAAGGGAGAGTTAAGAAAAATGGCAACGAGAGCTAACTTTAAGAGAGAACAGATTGGTAAAGGGAACAAGGCATTTTCCACATCCCGAACCACCATTGAGACTGCTTTTTATGGAAACAATGTGGAAAAGATTCTTGACCTGAAGCAGGCCTATGAAATGGCAAAAAATGCAACAGGTACAATTCAGACAGACATGCCGATCTATGAACCTGAGAAGATTGGCCTTCCGGAAAACGCAAAGATTTTACTGTTTAATGATGGAGAAACCGTCGGTAGATTTGCCGGAGCACGTGTGATACTGGGTGAAGCCGGTGTTGACGAGGCAGAAATGGCAAAGGTGCTCAGAGAAGCTACATACAACACCCGATACAAGAAAATGTATCATTCGGAAGCATACATAGGACTGGATAAGGATTTTATGGTAAAAGCGCATTTGCTTATTCCTGAGACCTATGAAAATACACTTTTAAATTGGCTGTTAAATTTCCAGTATAAGACGGCAGAATATAATGATATGTATAAGGAATCCAAGCAAATCGGAGATGAACCGGACATCTTTATTTTATCGGATCCGGATTACAAGCATCCAAAGTTTCCGAACGGGCTTGCTTACTTTGATCCGGAGCATAATTGTGCGTGCCTGCTGGGCATGCGGTATTTTGGTGAACACAAGAAGGGTACGCTTACCCTTGCATGGGGGATTGCCAACAGAAACGGCTATGCATCCTGCCACGGAGGCTTGAAACGCTGCATCAAGAAAAGCGGTGAAGCACATGTTCTGGGCGTATTCGGGCTGTCCGGTTCAGGAAAATCAACCTTGACACATGCTAAGCACAACGGAAAATATGATGTGACCATACTGCATGACGACGCTTATATTATTTCCAGTGAAAATGGTTCAACCGTTGCACTGGAACCATCGTATTTTGATAAGACGCAGGATTATCCGCTGACCTCAAAGGACAACAAGTATCTTTTGACCGTTCAGAACTGCGGAGCAACTCTTGACGAAGACGGAAAGCTTGTTCTTGTCACGGAGGATATCCGAAATGGCAACGGCCGAGCTATTAAATCCAAGCTTTGGGCTTCAAACCGGGTGGACAAGATGGATGAACCGATCAACAGCATTGTTTGGCTGATGAAAGATCATACCCTTCCTCCGGTTATAAAGATAGAAGACCCGGTGATTGCATCCGTAATGGGCGCATGCCTTGCGACAAAGCGTTCTACGGCAGAGAAGCTTGCCGAAGGGGTGGATATGAATGCACTGGTTTTCGAGCCGTATGCAAACCCGTTCAGAACCTATCCGCTAAAGCAGGATTATGAAAAGTTCAAAGCATTGTTTAAAGAAAGATCCGTTGCAAATTATATTATTAATACCGGACATTTCATGGATAAGAAGATTCCGAAGGAAGTCACCATTGGCATTCTGGAGAATATCATTGATGGAACGGCTGAATTTAAAGATTTTGGTATGATTTCACAATTTAAGACTATGAATGTAGAAGGCTTTATTCCGGACTTTCAGGACAAAAACTATATTGACGCTTTAAAAGGCGGCATGTTGGGAAGACTGAATTACCTGAACTCCTTAAAAGAATTTAAAGGTGGAAGAGATGATCTCCCGCAGGAAGCCAGAGATGCCATCGACACCATCATAGCAGAAATAAAATAATAAAAGGCAGAAATAAAATAATAAAAGAATGAAGGAGGGGAATTTTTGAAAAAGAGAAGTAACAAACGCCCAGGAATGATTTTACTGGTGCTTGTCATCTTATTTGGATTGTTTTTTAGCCTGATAGGATTTTTTACGGACTTTTTGTGGTTCAAGGAATTAAATTATGTCAGCGTATTTTTCACCAAATTATTTACGCAGTTAAAGATTGGTGTTCCTGCGTTTATAATCATTACCATTCTGGCATATTTATATCTGAAGGTGCTGAAAAGGGGCTACTTTAAAAAAGTGGCGTCTGATGATGCGGTGAATGAAAAAACACTGAACCGTACCGCATGGGGACTATCCGCAGTATTTGGTGCGTTACTTTCAACAACCGTAGCATCGAATCTGTGGTTCGAGATATTGCAATATCTGAACAGCACGAGCTTTGGCGTGAAGGATCCTCTATTTGGAAACGATGTGAGTTTTTATGTTTTTAAGCTGCAGTTTATAAGCGGATTGAACAGTATGGGTCTGGGAATAATCGTTGCCTTTGCGATTTTAACCTTTATTTTCTATACGGTGCTGCTTTCGCTCAGAAGACCGCAGGTCTTTGAACATACGCCGCCGGAACCGGAATCACCATATGATGAAGCCGACAATGTCAGGCAGGGAAATTTCGGAAGAAATACTTTTGGCGGGCCATGGGGCGATCTGTTCAATAAGGCAATGGGCAGACAGGCAAACAGCAGACCCATTAAGAAAAAGCAATTTGACAATAATAATCTAAAACAGCTTTTAAATATCGCGTCAAAACAGATTATGATTCTGGGCGTTCTGTTCCTTTTGATGGTGGGTGTGAATTTCTTGCTGAGGCAGTACACCCTGTTGTTTACCAACTCAGTCGGTATGGTTCACGGGGCGGGATTTACCGCTGTAAATGTGACCCTTTGGGTGTTCCGAATTCTCATGGTGCTGTCCGTAGTGGCTGCCGTGGTGTTTGCGATCGGGATGATCAGAAAGAAATATCGGGTTCTGCTTACAGTACCGGTTATTATGATAGCCATTGGACTGGTAGGCGTAGGCGCCACCATGCTGGTACAAAATCTTATTGTTTCCCCGGATGAAATCAACAAGGAGAGTCCATATTTAAAGAATAATATTAAATTTACCCAAATGGCTTATAACTTGCAGGATGTAACGATTAAACCTTTTGCGGCCAGCAACACCTTATCCAAGGATGATATTCTGAACAATATGGAAACCATTTCAAATATCCGAATCAATGATTATGATCCGGCTAAAAAATTCTATACTCAGACACAGAGTATCAGAAGCTACTACTCTTTTAACGATGTAGACGTAGACCGATACTTTGTGAACGGAGAATATACGCAGACCTTCTTAGCCGCCAGAGAAATCGATGAGACTCAGATCCGGGAAGAATGGCTGAACAAGCATTTGAAATATACCCATGGGTATGGCATCACCTTATCCAGAGTAGATAAGGTGACTGCCAGCGGACAACCGGACATGCTGATATCCGGCATTCCGCCGATATCGCAGGTCAATGAAATCGACATTACAAGGCCTGAAATCTATTTTGGTGAATTAACGAACAACTATGTATTGACAAATACAAATGAAGAGGAGTTTGATTATCCAAATGGGGAGGACAACAAATATACCACCTATAAGGGTAAAGCAGGTATAAAGCTTAATCCGCTGAACCGCGTTCTGTTTGCCATTCGGGAGCAAAGCTTGAAGCTGTTGGTATCGACCAATATTACAAGCGACTCCAGAATCATCATCAATAGAAATATTGAGCAGAGGGTTCACAAAATTATGCCCCATCTTCAGTATGACGACGATCCATATATCGTAGCTGCTGACGGGAAACTGTATTGGATGATCGATGCTTATACGGTAAGCAGGAACTATCCTTACTCAGAGCCTTTTGCGGCTACCGGAGAAAATTATCTGCGAAACTCCGTGAAGGTGGTTATTGATGCCTATAACGGAGACACCTCCTTCTATCTGGTAGACGATACGGATCCGATTGCCACAACGTATAAAAAAATCTATCCGGATCTGTTCAAGGACTTTAAAGAAATGCCGGAAAGCATTCAGTCCCATATAAGGTATCCGAATAAATTATTCAACATACAGGCAAACATTTATAAGCGATACCACATGAATGATGTAAAGGTATTCTATCAAGGAGAAGATCTTTGGGATATTGCCAATGAAATCTATGAAACGCAGGAAATCACCATAAAGCCAAGCTACTATATCATGAAGCTTCCAGGTGAAACGCGGGCTGAATTTGTAAATACCATTCCGTATACGCCGAGGAATAAGAAAAATATGACCGGCTTATTGGTAGCCAGAAACGACGGCGAAAATTATGGTAAGATCGTTCTTTATCAGTTGCCAAAGGATACCACGATTTACGGACCGATGCAGGTAGAAGCACAGATTGACCAGAACACCGAGATTTCAAAGGAATTTTCACTGTGGAATTCCTCAGGCTCTACCTACAGCAGAGGAAATCTGTTTATCATTCCGATTGAGCA
>ENA-UOOI01004031-UOOI01004031.1-fermentation-metagenome-genome-assembly--contig:-NODE-4031-length-10170-cov-35.568265_pt1 | contig 10170 bp, 7 predicted proteins | sample MGYA00245779_ERZ724027 | MGnify/ENA primary metagenome ERZ724027 (study PRJEB28704, sample SAMN03018318) | fermentation metagenome | biome: anthropogenic terrestrial biome; feature: soil; material...
ATTAATTCAGGCTATGTTAAAGTACAATGTTGATCTTTGAGCAATCCAAGTGAGCCTTAGAACTTATAAAGCGTGAACAGGCGAGCGGGATGCTCAAAGATCAACGCCTTTGTTTAACAGAGTCTGAACTTAGAGGTGGAGGAGAATTATGCTTATTCAAAGACTAAATGACAACTGGAAGATGAAAAGCATGAGTGATGAACAATATATTGATGCATCCGTACCAGGTTCAGTTTACAGCGACTTGCTTAAAAATAACAAAATGGAAGATCCATATTACCGGGATAATGAGCTTAAAGCACTAAAGCTCATGGAAAGTGATTATGAATATATAAGCAGTTTTAATACATCAAAGGATATGATGAGCTGCGAAGAAATCGTGTTGCATTTTGATGGATTGGATACTCTTGCAGATATTTATTTAAACGAGCAGCACATTGCGTATGTTAACAATATGCACAGGACATGGGAATTTAAAGTAAAGAAATATCTTGTGGAAGAAGAAAATAGGTTGAAGATAATTTTTCATTCGCCCACAAAATTTATCAGAGAGGCTGATGAAAAACAGCATATCGGCGGGTCACCGGATGCTATGAGAGGCTTTCCACAGATCAGAAAGGCACATTGCATGTTTGGCTGGGACTGGAGCTTAAGGCTTCCCGATATGGGTATCTGGAGGGATGTTTCCCTTCTTGGAATAAATAAAGGAAGGATAGAGGATGTATATATAATCCAGAAACATAAAGACGGGACGGTAACTCTTGGTTTTAAAGTGGACATGTTACGGACAATGCACAAACATGCATTGAGATTTCATGATGAAGAAAACAAGGCGGCAAAGCTTGGTTATTATTATGTGGTCACCATTACAGATCCTGACGGCAGGGAAAAAATTTATGAAGACTCGCCTGAGAATATCATTTTAACCGATCCAAAGCTTTGGTGGCCTAATGGCTATGGGGATCAACCCTTGTACAGTATAAAAGTGGAACTCATGTATGAGGGAGAAAAGCTTGATACATGGCGGAAACGAATCGGTCTGCGCACCATGACCATGCATATCGAAAAGGATGAATACGGCGAGAGCTTTGCCCATGAGGTAAACGGTGTAAAAGTATTTGCCATGGGTGCGGATTATATACCCGAAGACAATATACTGAGCAGGATGACCCCGCAGAGGACATATAACCTTTTAAAGCAATGCAAGGATGCCCATTTTAATGCGATACGCGTATGGGGCGGAGGCCACTATCCCTATGACGCCTTCTGGGATGCATGCGATGAGCTTGGGCTCATGGTATGGGAGGATTTCATGTTTGCCTGTGCAAACTATAACCTAACAGAAGAATTTGAAGAAAACATTAAAGCAGAATTCAAAGACAACATAAGGAGAATAAGAAATCACGCTTCTCTTGCCATTTGGTGCGGAAACAACGAAATGGAAATGTTTACGGAATCAGGGATTTGGGAGACTACTCCAAAGCTTAAGAGCGATTACATAAAGCTTTATGAATATATTATCCCGAAGATTTTGAAGAAGGAAGATCCTAAGACATTCTACTGGCCTGCAAGTCCGTCTTCAGGAGGAGGCTTTGATGATCCGAATGATGAAAACAGGGGAGATGTCCATTACTGGGATGTATGGCATGGAAATAAGCCTTTTACAGAGTACAGAAAGTTCTTTTTTCGCTATATTTCTGAATTTGGATTCCAGTCCTTTCCATCGCTTAAAACTATAGAAACATTTACAAAACCTGAAGACAGGAATATATTTTCCTATGTCATGGAAAAACATCAAAGAAACAATGGAGCCAACAGCAAGATAATGAGCTATTTGGGCGCCACTTATCTCTATCCAAATGATTTTGACAAACTTATTTATGCATCACAACTTCTTCAGGCAGACGCCATCCGCTATGGAGTGGAGCATTTTAGAAGGAACAGGGGACGCTGCATGGGCACGATTTATTGGCAGCTGAATGACTGCTGGCCTGTGGCATCCTGGTCATCCATAGACTACTATGGCAGATGGAAGGCCTTGCATTATTATGCCAAGAGATTTTTTGCACCTCTTATGTTATCTTGCAAAGAAGAAGGAATTTTAACTCAAGATGCAAATATCAATGCTGAACCTTATGAAGTCAAAAAATCTATTCAGCTCTGCGTTGCAAACGAAACTATGAATGACGAGAAGGTTACGGTCAGATGGGCGCTGCGCAATAACAATGCAAAAATAAAAAAGGAAGGCCAAACCGAAGTCCTGGTAGAGAAGCTGTCAAGCAAGTGGCTTGATACGATCGATATGCATGAAGCCTCGCTGTATGAAGATTATGCAAGCTATGAAATGTTAAAAGGTGGCAAGGTTATATCACAGGGAACCGTAATTTTTTCCGTGCCGAAACACTTTAAATTTATCGACCCAAAGTTAAGCTATAGAGTTGAAGGCGATTCGATAGTAGTCTTTGCCAAAAGTTATGCAAAAAGCGTTGAGATAACAAATGAGAATGATGATATGCTTCTTGAAGATAACTATTTTGATATGAACGGCAAAGAAAGAAGGGTTAAAATTTTAAAGGGCAAACCTGAAGGAATCAGGATTAGAAGCGTTTATGACATAAGATAGAGGGCGAATAAAATGGATTTAAAGGAAGACGAAAAATTAATCTCTTCAGATGCAGAAAAGCTTTCTTACAGTGGAAGAATAGATTTTTCAGATCCCAAGTCACCTGTATTCATATTTCCGGGAAGTTCAGTGTCGATGTCATTTACAAGCTCTAGGCTTAAGATAATTGTAAAAAATAATCATGGTTACTATGATAACTATTTAGGTTATATTTTAGACGGAGTGCAGAAAAAAGTTCTTCTTTCCAATGATAATAGCTTGGATAAAATAACATTGGCAGATGATTTGCAAAAAGATAAACGCCATGAAGTTATACTTTTTAAAAGGCAGGACGGATGCCATGAATTCACTTTCTATGGTTTTGTCATATCTGAGGAAGGCGAGGTAATCTCGCCTTCTAAAAAATTTAGGCGATGCATAGAATTTTATGGGGACTCTGCAGCAGCCGGGGAATTGATTGAAGATGAGGATCATAAAAGCATGGCATCTGAAAAACATAATGGGGAATTTTCAAATGCCTGGCGTTCTTATGCTATGGTAACGGCCAGAAATTTAAAAGCTCAGGTGAGCGTCATAGCACAGTCAGGTGTAGCACTTCTTGATAATGCAGGATGTTTTCATAAGCCAGACTGCATAGGAATGGAAAGCATTTATGATAAGCTTCATTTCAACCCTTGTCTTGGGAAAGTTACTCAGTGGGATTTTAGCAGATTTATACCTCAGGTTGTTGTAATAGATATCGGGCAGTATGATGCACTGCCGATAGACTATATGAAGGAAGATAAAAATGGAGGGAGTGCAAGGCTTTGGGCAAACCATTATAAACAATTCGTTTTAAATATACGGGAAAAATATCCTTATGCTTTTATAGTGCTTACTACTAGCATCATGAATCATCACCCTTCATGGGATCGTACCATCGGGCTTATATGCCAGGAGATAAGGGATGATAAAATCGTGCACTTTCTTTACTCATGCAATGGGAGGGGTACTCCTTTCTGCATAAATAAGCAAGAGGCTGATTATATGGCTTTTGAACTGAGTATTTTTCTAAAGAGTTTCGGGCCCAAAATTTGGCAGGCATTAGACGATTAATGAATATGCAAAATTCAAAAAATGTAGAGTAATCAGAAAGCAATATTGAAAATAATTTACATAAGTACTATAATCAGGCTAGAATGTAAATATTTGAAAAGGAGGAGTCTCAAGTGAGTAATCGTCTAAAGAAGATTTGTGTTTTTTTAGTGGCGATAGCAATGCTTGCATCATTAGCTATTGGCTGTAATAAAACAGAAACGACTACAAAAGGAGAGAATGCTGGCAAGGATACAACAAGTAGCGACACTGCAGACAAGGACTCAACACCTAGAAATGAAACACTTTATTTTAACGGACAGCAGTGGGGGGCAATAAACGATTGGAATCCATTATCAAGCAACTCAAATAATGCATTAGGTGTTACTCAAAAAGATTCATCCAGAACGCTAACTTATGAAACACTCTACATGTATAATATGCTGGATGGAAAGATGTATCCACTCTTGGCATCGGGAGATCCTGTATGGAATGATAACCAAACAACATTAACCATTAAAATCAATCCGGATGCAAAGTGGTGGGATGGAACACCCGTTACAGCAGACGACGTAGCTTATACATGGGATGTAAACGTTAAATACGAGAGTGCAGCCGGAGCAGACTATTCAAATTATATTGACAGCATAAAAGCTCAAGATGCCTCTACAGTAGTAATCAGTGCAAAACTAAAGGATGGTAAAACCATTAATCCATTAAAGGTTCTAGAGTATATTCCAAGGCAGTTTGTAATGCAGAAGGCTTATCTTCAGAAGGTAGAGCAAAGGAATGGGAACGATGCCACCAAGATGAAGACTGACAAGATGGACGATCTTGTTGCATCAGGCCCGTATAAGCCTTATGTAGCTAATGATCAGAAGGTTGTATTTCAGAGAGTCGATGATTATTGGGGAAAAGCAGCTTCAATGTGGGGTAAGCTTCCAGTGCCTAAGTATATAGCTCATAACATGTATAAAGACAATGCTGCAGGAGACGTGGCATTTAAAGCCGGCGAAGTTGATGTTTCACAGCAGTTTATAAGCGATGTGCCAAGTATGATCGCAGGCGGAAAGATATCAACCTATTTGCCGGAAGCTCCTTACAATTTAGGCGCTACAATGCCGACAGCTTGGTTCAACCTGGAGAAACCGGGCCTTGATCAGGTCGCGGTGCGTAAGGCAATTGCAATAGCAACCGACTATGACCAGATTATTAAAACCGCTATGAGCGGCCAATCAGCATCATTCAAGGATGTACCAAGAAGCATAATGAACACGACTCCCGGAGAACAAGCGTTAGTTGATCAAGCCGCATTGAAGACTGTTCAGTGGACAGGCAATGATGTTGAAGGAGCTAAAAAGCTTTTGGATCAGGCAGGTATAAAGGATACAGACAATGATGGAATACGTGAATACAAGGGACAAAAACTTTCCTTCAAGGCAGAATGTCCGTCAGGATGGTCGGACTGGAATGCTTCCCTTGAAATAGTAGCAGCAGCCGGAAAAGCTATCGGTATTGATATTCAGACATATTTCCCGGATGCCAATACTTTCTATGATGATTTATCAAATCAGAATTTTGATATAGCTATGTGGAGTCCATCAGCAGCAGGTATTTCTAATCCATGGACACGCGCATTCCAATTAATGTCAAGTTCCTATAATTCAGTTAAGACACAGATGATAGGAAACTTTGGGGGATATTCAAATCCAACAGTTGACAAACTTTTAGCAGAAATTCCGGCAACTACAGACCAGGCTAAGCTAAAAGCAGCTTATACGGAATTATCGAAGATTTATTTGACAGATGTACCTTCATTCTCATTGATGTATAGGCCGGAATTGTTCTATACAGTTAATGAGAGCGTATGGACGAATTTCCCGCAGCAAGGTTCAAAGTCGGAGAAGGGTATTGAGATACCTCCATATGACTTGACAGATGGCTATGGTATTGCAGGATTGTATACGATCAAGTTGGTCAACGGTAAATAAACCGTTTTAAGGTTTATATCCAAAAAATTAGCCATGCTTTCATATAGCTAATGAAAACATGGCTAGTTTTTTTAAAATTTTGAGGCTATAGTGCATCAGTAGAAAATTTAAAATCACAAATTAGCAAAGTCATTAAGAGACATCGGAAAAACAGCAGCTGATAATTGTTATATGCTATTGAGAAATATAGGAGGTATGACATTTTGAAGGGTTATAAAAAGTATTATACAAAGAAGATAATTTGGTATGTAATAACTCTTGTTATTGCCGTAATTTTAAACTTTCTTCTGCCACGGCTGATGCCGGGTGATCCGGTATCGGCTATTGCTGCAAGGACGGCAGTCGGTATGACAAGTCAAACAGCTATACAGAAGGTCTATGAAGATTATGTAAAAGCTTTTGGGATAGATAAACCGATTTATGTGCAGTTTTTCAACTATATCACAAATGCGCTCAAGGGCAACTTTGGAGTCTCATTCATTTATTATCCGAGAACAGTATCGGATATATTGGCGAGGTCGATATGGTGGACGGTATGTCTGCAGCTGCCTGCAATCATCGTAGGCTGGCTTTTGGGAAATATCTTAGGAGCAGTGGCAGCATATATCAAGGGCGCTTGGGATAAGGCCGTGCTTCCTGTCTTTTTGTTTCTTAGCAATATGCCGGCTTTCGGAATGGCTATCATATTACAATTTTTCTTTGCAGTTTATCTAAAATGGTTTCCGGCTTCACTGGGATATGGATATGACATGATTCCTAATTTGAGCCTTAAATTTATCGGTTCGATTATTTACCATTATCAACTTCCATTTTGGTCTATTGTACTTATCACGATAGGAGGACAGGCTATTGGCATGCGCTCTATGTCAATATATGAGCTCAATGCAGATTATGTTAAGTACAGCCGTTTTTTAGGCATCAAGGATAGAAAGATTGTGAAATACGTTTTTAGAAATGCAATGCTCCCTCAGATAACCGGTCTTGCTTTATCCTTGGGAACTATGGTAGGCGGTGCATTGGTGGCTGAGATGATCTTCAGTTACCCGGGATTAGGCACGACCTTATTATCAGCGATTACTGGCAGAGATTATCCTGTCATTTCAGCATGTACTCTTATTATTACTATCATGGTGCTTATTGCAAATTTGATCGTTGAGATACTGTATGGTTTCATCGATCCGAGAATCAAAGCAGCACAACAGGAGTGATATGGGGGGATTGTTATGAATAATTTACTAAAGCAAGTATTTCGTTCTTCAAGATTCACTATAGGTTTTGTGATCTTCATAATTATGTTTATTACGATTATATTTTATCCTTTGTTTGTAAGGGATGACCCTTTGGCAATGATAGGCGGTTTGTTTAACAAACCCGGAACATATATATCTGTAAGCGATGTGCTTAACACGGATTACATTGACTTGAAAATAGATACTTCCGCCGCAAAATTGAAATCCATTTCAATTGAAGACAGGCAGAGTATGGCCGACTGGCTCGTTAAATTTGGCAATATAAAAAAATCTGAAATAAACATAAATGATATAGCCGCTCTTGTTAAGCTATGGAATGAAAATTATAGCGCTGCCGCAGCTCAAACAGGGTTGCTTTATGCTGAAAAGCAGCAATATATAAGACTAAACAATCAAATAAATAAATTGATAAACAGCGGGGATCAATATATAGCCACAAAGGATGATAATGGACAGCTGGTGGAAAAAGATCCTGTTAGCCCTCGAGCTTTTGTGAATTCCAAAGATATTATAAATAAAAAAACATTTGTGCTTGGAACCGATAACTTCGGGCGGGATGTTTTGACGGAGCTTGTTGCAGCGACGGGAACATCCCTGAAGATAGGCCTTGTTGCAGGTACTATAGCGACATTTATAGGGCTGTTGCTTGGGCTTTTGGCAGGATATGTAGGAGGGACCCTAGATGATTTTATTCTATTCATCACGAATCTATTTACAGTTATCCCGTCATTCATACTTCTGGTTTTAATATCTTTCAGCGTCGGCCAAAGCGCAAGAGGCGTTATGCTTACAGCAAGCATCATAGGCTTGACATCCTGGCCATGGACCGCAAGGTCGGTACGCTCGCAGGTCATCTCATTGAGGAACCGTGACCATGTCAACCTGTCGAAATTATCAGGCCACAGCCTCCATAAGATTATTTTTACAGATATATTGCCGTATGTAGCATCCTATGTGGTTATGGCCTTCATCCTTCAGATATCTTCCGGGATTTTATCTGAAGCACAGCTTTCCATGCTTGGTTTAGGACCGGCTACTACAAAGGTGTCAACCCTCGGGCTTATGATGAACTGGGCTATGCAATACAAAGCGCCTATTGCAGGAGCATGGTGGGCGTTCTTGCCGGTTATTTTAGCTATAACATTGATATCATTTTCACTTAATTTGATGAATACAGGGCTTGATCAAGTATTTAATCCACAATTAAGAGATTAAGGAGTCAGCTATGGGAAAAATAATACTTAAAGTGAACAATTTAAATACAAAGTATATAACCAGGCAGAGAGAAAATATTTTTGCCGTGAATGATGTTTCATTAGAAATAGAAGAAGGAAAATCACTAGGCATAGCAGGCGAATCCGGATGCGGCAAATCCACTTTAGCACTTAGCCTCATGGGATATTATTTTGCACCGCTTCATTATATAAGCGGAGACATTATAATAGATGGGAAAAATATTTCCGGCATGAAGCCGGATGATGTGCGAAAGCAGATTTTGGGAAATGAAATTGCCTATATTCCTCAGTCTGCCATGAATGCGTTAAACCCAACCCAAAAGATAATAAGCTTGATTGAAGATGTTATTCACGCTCATAACCCAAAAGCAGCCAAAAAAGATATTTATGACCTGGCCAAGGAGAGATTTGAACTTTTAGGACTTCCTTCTGAAGTGCTGCAAAAGCATCCTGTGGAACTCTCCGGCGGTATGAAACAGCGTACCGTTATTGCAATTTCAACCATACTTTCACCAAAAGTGCTTATTGCAGATGAGCCGTCGTCGGCCTTGGATGTCACTTCACAGAAGATGGTCATAAAGATGCTTAAAAGTCTCATGCAAAAGGGATTGATAAAATCCATGATTTTCATTACCCACGAACTTCCGCTTCTCTATAATGTAACAGACGATATTATGGTCATGTATGCAGGGCAGATTGTAGAAAAGGGAACTGCCAGAGAGATGGTATTTGACCCAATGCATCCATATTCCAAGGGTCTTATGGGCTCAATAATTGTTCCTGAAGCAGGCAGTAAAAACAGAAAGCTTATCGCAATTCCCGGCACTCCTCCGAATTTAAAGCATCCTCCGGAAGGCTGCAGATTTGCAGAGCGATGCAGATATGTAAAGCCGGAATGCAAAATGAATGGAGTTCCTTTAAAAAAATTTGGAGAAGGCAGAATGTATCGCTGCATTTGTTCAATAGAGGAGCTAAAGGAGGCTTATGGAGATGAATAAAGATGTTATTCCATATTTAAGCGGAAAAGGTCTTACTAAAATATTTGGCACCAGCAAAGATAGAACTGTGGCCGTAGACCATGTGGATTTTGAATTTAATAGGGGTGAGGTTATATCTATAGTCGGTGAAAGCGGCAGCGGTAAGACCACATTGTCTAAGATGATACTAGGGCTTATAAGCGTAACAGAGGGGGAAATTTACTTCGATGGAAAGATAAGGGATATATCCTCGCATAAAAAGAGAGAAGCCTATTGGAAACAGATACAAGCCGTATTTCAAGATCCATTTGCATCCTTTAACATGTTTTATAAGATAGATTCCGTACTTTTAGATTGCATAAATATGAGGGGCGGAAAAAATTTACCCAAGGATAAAAAAATCGAACTTATGGCTGAGGCGTGCAGTTTTGTAAACTTGAAATTCGAGGAACTTACCAACAAGTATCCTTTTGAATTGTCTGGCGGACAGATGCAGCGCCTTATGATTGCAAGGATATTTTTGCTAAAACCAGAGATTTTAGTCGCAGATGAACCTACATCTATGATAGATGCATGTTCAAGGGCAACAATACTTGATATGCTTTTAAAACTGCGCAGTGAAAATGACATGACAATTATATTCATCACTCACGATATTGGCCTTGCATATTATGTGTCCGATACTGTATATATAATGGAACATGGGAAATTTGTAGAACATGGCAGCGCAGACGAGGTCATATTGAACCCCAAAGAAGCATATACAAAGAGGCTTATAAGCGATGTACCCAAAATTTACGAGCCATGGGATCTGTCAACTGTGGGGTAGAGGATAAGTAAGTTGCTTTAGGGCCGGCATAGTTTACGCTAAATGTATGAAAGGATGAAAGTTCCATTTTTGAGTGCAAGATTATATTAGTTTTGCACTCTTTTTGGTGTGCGTACGCGGCAGAGGTATAATCTAATGGGTGAAAATCCATTTAGTTAATTAAGTCTATGAATTTTAGCAATATATAATAT
>ENA-UOOI01004032-UOOI01004032.1-fermentation-metagenome-genome-assembly--contig:-NODE-4032-length-10169-cov-169.450267_pt1 | contig 10169 bp, 14 predicted proteins | sample MGYA00245779_ERZ724027 | MGnify/ENA primary metagenome ERZ724027 (study PRJEB28704, sample SAMN03018318) | fermentation metagenome | biome: anthropogenic terrestrial biome; feature: soil...
TTAAGCGGAGTGGCCCTGTGCGATGCAGGTTTGTCTGTCCATCTGTATATCCGGCGGTATGGTAGCGCTAAAGCGTCTGCCTTGCTTTTGTTTTATCCATTTCCATTTATATGTTAGGTTCAGCCTGTTTTTAGCATTTTGGAAACAGAATTTTCGGCAAGGAAGATTATGCTGCCGGAAGGGAGGTCTGTTCTGTGTATCAGGTGCTTTACCGCAAATGGCGGCCCAGAACTTTTTCTGATGTCGTTGGCCAGCCGCAGGTCACAAAGACGCTGCAGAATGAGCTGACAGCCGGCAGAATTGCGCATGCTTATCTCTTTACGGGATGCCGTGGTACCGGAAAGACGACATGTGCCAAGATTCTGGCAAATGCCGTAAACTGTCTGAATCTCCAGAACGGCAATCCCTGCGGTGAGTGTGAGATTTGCCGGGGGGTACGGGACGGCAGCATGATGGATATTGTCGAGATTGACGCCGCCAGTAATAATGGCGTTGACAGTATCCGTATGCTGCGGGAAGAAGCAAGCTTTACACCTGCAGTTGCAAAATACCGTGTCTATATTATTGACGAAGTGCATATGCTCTCGGCCGGTGCTTTCAACGCCTTGCTGAAAACGCTGGAGGAGCCGCCGTCTCATGTCATTTTCATTTTAGCGACGACGGAAGTGCAGAAACTTCCGGCAACGATTCTGTCCCGCTGCCAGCGCTTTGATTTCCGGCGTATTCCACCGGAGGATATTGCTGCACGCCTGCAGTACATTGCCGGGCAGGAGGGCGCATCGCTGGATGAGGAAGCGGCCATGCTGTTGGCACGGCTTGCAGACGGTGCTCTGCGTGATGCACTTTCCCTGTTGGATCAGTGCTTGGGCAGAAGCCAGCAGGTCACGGTTGAAATCGTGAATGAAGCGGCCGGACTCGTTAGTCGGGAACATCTTTTTCGGCTGGCAGATGCTGTCAGGGAACAGGACAGTGCCGCTGCATTATCGATCATTGATGAAATGCATAAGGCAGGAAAAGATATGGCCCGCTTATGTGAAGAATTTTCTGCACATTTGCGTTCCTTGATGCTGATTAAAATGATGCGGGATGCACGTTCTCTGGTTGCTGTGACAAATCGTGAATATGAGCAGTTGGAAAAACAGGCGCTTACGATGCCCATGCCTGTAATCCTGCATGGAATGGATACGATGCAGGATGCATTGGAACGGATGTATAGAGGCGTGGATAGGCGCACAGAGATAGAAATGGCATTTCTGCGTCTCTGCTGTCCAGAATTAGACGACAGTAAAGCGGCTCTTGTCCGGCGGATTGAAGCACTGGAAAAATGCACTTCGCAAGCAGCGATGGTTTCCAATCAGGGGACAAAGTCTGTTATGGTTCCGCAAAAATCAATCCCGCCTGAAACACCGCCGGCTAAGCCAGTGGACGTGGAGGAGGATTCCCCAGCCGCAAATAAAGCAGCAGAAACGGTTCAGCCTGTACCCGAAAATTCGGAAGCTGCAGCGGTTCCGGCTGCTGTAAAATCAGCCGCAGAGCTTGCTGAACATGCTGTCCCACTGGAGGAGTGGCCGGAGATTCTTCAGGAACTGCAGCAGTATTCTCACACCATAGCCTCTGCATTCCGCGGCACGAGAGCTTTTGTCAGCGGCAGCTATGTGCTTATTGATTCCACGAATGAGATGGCTTTCAGTCTTCTGCGGGAACCATCCCAGCGGAACAGTATGCGCCATGCGATTCAGCATGTGACGGGAAAAGTTTATAAGCTGGGGCCTTACCGGCCAGTCGAAGAAAAGAAGCAGGACCCTTTGCAGGCATTGGCAGAACGCGCGGAACAACAAGGAATTGATGTCATAAAAGGTTAATGGCAGACTGCAAATTTTGCTTGACCTTTTGTAGAGAAATGTATATGATTGAGAAACAGCATGCACTTCATGCATGTATCAAGAGTGTCAAATTCGGAGGGATATTTATTATGAAAGCAAGAGTTCCGCAGAGCAGAGGCCCGCAGAATCTTCAGCAAATTGCAAAACAGGCGCAGAAACTGCAGGAAAACATGGATGCGCTTTCGAAAGAACTGGATGAAAAAGAATATACCGCAACTTCCGGCGGGGATGCTGTAAAGGCCACTGTCCTTGGCAAAATGGAAATTAAGAGCATTGAAATCAAACCGGAAGTTGTGGATCCGGATGACATTGAGATGCTTTCAGACCTTGTGATGGGCGCGGTTAATGAGGCACTTCGGGCGGCTGCAGATGATAAGAGCCAGCAGATGGAAGCCCTCTCCGGCGGCCTGAATGTTCCGGGACTGTTCTGAGAATGGCAGGATATCAGGTAGCACCGCTTGCCCGTCTGGTGGAACAGTTCGAGCAGCTGCCGGGAATCGGACACAAAAGTGCCGAACGTTTGGCCTATCATGTGCTGAACATGTCCAAGGAGCAAGTGCAGGCATTTGCAAGCTCGCTTTTAGAAGCACATCAAAAAATTCACTACTGTAAAATATGCTGTAACTTGACAGATCAGGAACTCTGCCCCATCTGCCGCGATGATAATCGGGATAAGTCTGTCATCTGTGTTGTGGAAGATCCGCGTGATGTGACGGCAATGGAACGCACAAATGAATATTGCGGTTCTTACCATGTTCTGCACGGTACGATTTCCCCCCTTTCTGATATAGGTCCGGATCAGCTGTGCATAAAGGAATTGCTCAGCCGTGTGCAGAACGGCAGTGTAAAAGAAGTCATTATGGCTACCAATCCGACTGTGGAAGGGGAAGCCACAGCTATGTATATTTCCCGTCTGCTGAAACCGTTGGGGGTAAAAGTCACACGCCTTGCCTATGGGATTCCCGTAGGCGGTGATTTGGAATACGCGGATGAAGTGACCCTTTTACGTGCATTAGAGGGGCGCAGCGAACTGTAAAATCGACTGCTTTTTCAGAAGCAGTCTTTTAGAATTAAAGTAAAACCACAGAAATGGGGGGGGACGCCATGAAGAAGGAAAATTTAAAAACCATTGCCCGCAACAAAAAGGCGTACCATGACTATTTTGTGGATGAAAGCTATGAGGCGGGGATTGAGTTGTGTGGGACAGAAGTGAAATCTCTGCGTAATGGCAGATGCAATCTGAAAGATGCCTGGTGCTCCATTGAAGATGGCGAACTGCTCATCCATGGAATGCACATCAGTCCTTATGAACATGGCAACGTTTTTAACCGCGATCCGGTGAGAGTGCGTCGCCTCTTAATGCATAAAAAAGAGATTATGCATCTTTTTGGCATTGTGAAACAGAAGGGATATTCACTTATTCCACTTTCAATATATTTTAAGGGCAGTCTGGTCAAAGTGCAGGTTGGGCTCTGCCGTGGCAAGAAGCTTTATGATAAGCGGGCAGATTTGGCTGCCCGCGCAGCTAAGCGGGACATTGACCGTGCTATGAAAACACGCATTCGGATGTAAATATCCAGTTTTTACAGGCACTTGCATTTTACATCCTTTTGTTGTATACTAATAGCACTCTGGAAGTGGGAAATTTCCAGTTTTTATGGGGATGTAAAGGTTTCGACGGGGGTCGTGAGCCTTGGTAAGCGAGCAGCGGGGCGGGACCGCTTCATCAATCCGCACCTTAAATTTAGATGAGAAATCCTCTAAAAAGAACAGCAATGTCATGAACGTTAACTTTAATAACAATTATGGGATGGCTGTTGCAGCTTAATTAAAAAGCTGCCGTCCTCTCCGGGAGTACCGCGGCCCGGTTGAGGGCGTAACTTAGCGGTGAACGTGAGCCGGATGTTGTCTCACATTTGGCCATGATTTTGAGGCTGCCAGTGCAGGGGGCCTGCCTGTTCGGCATCATGTATTGGGAGAAGTAAATGATAGGCTGCGCTCGAAGAAATCCAAGGTAAGTGGCTTTCGGACAGGGGTCCGACTCCCCTCATCTCCACCATGTATGAATTCTCGGAATCCAGTGTTAGTGCGGGTTTCGGGAATTTTTATTTTTCTCTGTCATTTAATTTGGTCGTTGTTTGGTCGTTACTGGTCTGTATTGCATTGACAACTTGCTTTACAGCGGCGGCTTTTGCATAGGCCACCTCATGGGTGTAGATATTGAGTGTGATGGTAGCGTTGGAATGCCCAAGTACACCGGATACTGTTTCAACATCTATACCGTGGTATACCATCTGTGTTGCTGCAAAGTGGCGAAAGGAGTGCAGACCGTAAAAATTAAATCCGTGCTTCTGACAATAGCGGTTCAGCCAGTTATACATCGACGAATTAGCCAAAAAGCGTCCCGTATCATTTACAAAGACGTGGTTCTCTTGGTCGTTCCACTGATCGCCTACTTTCAGTTTATTTTCTGATTCTTGCAAGTGCAATTTTCGAAGTATTTCAATTATTTCTGCTGGCAGTTTAAGACAGCGGACGGATGATTCAGATTTCGGGCTGTCCGTATACACACCCTTTTCCTTCGTATACTCTGATTCCTGTTTTATTGATATAACTCCGGTATTAAAATCAATGTTGTCCCAGGTAAGGCCAAGTCCCTCTCCCTTGCGATAGCCTATGCTCGCAATCAGTACAAAAAAGGCATAACGGACAAGGGGTGCATCTGCTTGCATAGCATTGAGTATTTGTTGTACATCTTCGGCGGTGTAAACCTTACGCTTTTCTTTCTTTGTCTTAGCAATCTTGATATTGTGACATGGGTTGCTGGGTATCATTTCAAGATCAACAGCATAGCTCATAATCGTAGATACAAAAGACAAATAATTGCGTACTGTTTTTTCCGACAGCGTTTCTTTGCCGGTGCAAGTTTTAGTCTTGGTATGCTTAATACCCGGCTCCTGCAGGTTGTTGATAAAACGCTGCACGACTGCATGAGTGACCTTATCCACCCGCAAGTGTCCTATTGCTGCATAGGTACGTTTAGTCATTCTACGATAACTGTCACGAGTATTTTCCTTCAGCTTACCGTTATCAACGCAATCATGAAAAAACTGCTCTGCAAATACCTCAAATTTTATATTGCCGCTTGCGGCTAACTTTGAATTCTCAAACAGTACAGCTTGTCTGTTAACCTCTTTTTTAGCTTGCCGTTCTGTCATTTCGGGTGGCGGCGTCCATGTCATAGATCGCATTATTTGCTTTCCGTGCACATCATAACCATCGGATACGCGAATACGATAACTATCTCCGCGCTTTTGAATTGTTGCCATAAAAAGGACCTCCTTTAAAAAAGGGCATAAAAATGCCCGGACTGTTGATTTCAGGCCGGGTTTGGAGTACAATATTTAAGCAATTATCTATTGTGCTCCGGCTCCGACCGGCGCTTGTCCTGCTACTGGGTGCAACCAGCAGCGGGACTTTTCTATATCAATTCGTCATTTTAACGAATCAAAATAAGCTCAATTTATGTTAATTTGCACTGAATTAAGTGCTTGTAATTTTTGTACTCCTTCGTGTACTTCCGTTTAGTTCAATGAAATTAAAAGCGTGCAAATGTTTAGATTATACAGTGCTGAAATCCTTGTGAGTTTTTACTCTTTACAGATTTACCAAGTCTGTTTTATTATACGGGTACAACGTTGTCACCGAAACGGTGGTCAGCAGGGGAAAACGAATGAGCGGGGATATGCCCCCGCCGTCCCCTTCCTTTTGAATGTACAGGGAGGTACCCTAATGAACGATTTACAGATTTTCAAGAACGAACAGTTTGGCACAGTACGCACAGTTGAGATTGACGGAGAACCATGGTTTGTAGGAAAAGACGTTGCTGAATGTCTTGACTACAGTAACAGTAGAAAGGCGTTGACCGACCATGTTGATAATGAAGACAAGGGGGTAACGAAATGTGACACCCTTGGTGGCAAGCAGAATTTAACCATTATCAATGAATCCGGCCTTTACAGTCTTATTCTTGGGAGCAAACTTCCCACAGCAAAGCAGTTTAAGCGCTGGATTACTGCAGAAGTTATTCCGTCCATCCGCAAGACCGGCAGCTATTCGGTCAAGCAGGAAAGAACAAACCCACGCAAAGATCGTGAAGCAGAAGCAAAGCTAAATAACAGCCGCGCTCGACTCTCTAGCTTATGGCTGAAAATTGCTGACCATATTCGAGTACCTGAATACAAGGGTATTTGCGCGAGTTACGCGAGTGCAGCACTGGCAGGCCATGAAGTTTTACCGTTGCCAGACTGCACAGAGCATCTTTACACCGCCGCAGAAGTCGGTGGATTTCTGGGTGGAATAAGCGGTAATCAAGTAGGCCGAATAGCAAATCAGAACCATATGAAAACTAATGAATATGGTAAATCTGTGTGGGACAAATCCCCTTACAGTAATAAGCAAATTGAAACATTCCGCTACAATGATGCTGCGGTAGAACGTTTTCGCGGACTTCTTAATAAACAACAATCCGCCTGAATTTTTCCGCTCTATCCTGTTCCAGCAGGGTAGGGCGGCTTTTTTATTTAGACATAGATTTTTGCATAATGTCAAATTAAACATTTTTCATATTATATCCGCAGTTCGGGCAAAAATTGGCGTCGCCAACTTCTGCGCCACAATTTGGGCAGTAATGCCTATGGGTCTGTGAAGGAACTGTCGGGTGAAGGGATTGCTGCACCCGTGAACTTTCATTGATGCATCTGTCGAGAAATTCTGGCAGCCCAACAAGTGGCATTATAGACATTGACTTGCTCCAGTAAGGAGTTCGAAATTTAATATCCATAAAAGTGCTTCCACCGACTTCGTGTGTTTCTGCTTTTGCAGTGGTAGCACCTACCACTGCGCCCATTGGGCCAAAGAGGGCACCGCCAACGACGGCTCTGCCTAGTCCACCTTTTGACTTTGTGACAGTTCTGCCCGGGAATCTGTTGTATTGGTAGCTGACAACCTCATCAAATTTAAATATAAGTTGGTTTACTGGGCTATTGACTTTTTTATGGGAAATATAAAACATTTTGTGATTGTTATCAATGTGAGTAACAGAACTACAAAAATGACTTCTAATTACATTTGTTTCAGTAAAGGCTGAAATTCTTGATTGGTTAATACTCCAAAATTGACGTAGAGTGTCTGGAGGTACAGTTTCGCCACCATCACATATTGACGCGCATAAAGGACAAATAGTTTCGTGCTTCCCTATTTTCTCACCACACAAAGCGCAATGATTTGCCATAAAAATTCTCCTTTCATAGATTGACAAATTATGTCAATCAATTTAATAAATTTAGGGATAAACTCGCAAAATTATCCTGCCTTTGGCTCTCTAGTGTTACTGGCACCGGAGGGCCTTTTTATGATGCTTCATTAAAGGACATGCCACGATTCTCAGTATAATAATGCAGGGCCCATCGAATCGCCCTTTCTGATATGTTAAAGTATTCGGCTAGTTGCCAAAGTTCCGTATATCCATCTTTCATGGCCTGCTGTAGTTCATCAAATGGTAGGAACCGTTCCACTGCCCAGCGGTTGGCTTTGTATTCGTGTTGTCCAACCAGATCAAGCGGGCTGCAAACTTTATGAGTTGCTCCGGTGGCACAATGTCCAATTTCATGTGCGAGAGCTCTTTTGGCTTCCTTTATTGAGCCAATACGTGAGATGTCTGCAAAAATTGCATATTTCCCTGAAAGTTCAATTGTTGCACTCTTCATATTGCCTATATCATATTGATAAAGTTTTATGTCATTATCTTTTATAGCTTTATAAATGTCTGAAAATTCAATCATTGGATTAGTCCTGAGAGTTGTGGTTCTCTTTATCTTGCTGTTGTTTGAAAAATTTAGCCATTTCCAATAGTTTATCTTTGTTTTCTTTCGTTAGTTCTTTTGTTTCATCCAGTAATGCATAACTAAAATCATCGAAAGTAATATCTTCAGGCTTCTTCTCATTTTGGGAGGGAGCCTTTTCTTTTTGCTCATTTCCGAGAAGGTAATCAACTGATACACCAAAGTAAGTGGCAAGTTTTCCCAGTGCTTCTCCGCGTGGTATATAGCCATTGTTTTTCCAGTTGCTTACGTTTGATTTATTTATTCCGCACTCTTCAGCGGCTCTACTTGGTTTAATTCCACGCTTTTGACAGAGATTCGAAAAAATATCATAGAACATAAAATGCAACTTCCTTTTTATACATTTTGACAAAGTTCAAGAACATGTTAAAAAAGAGTTGACAAGTTTATGTTCATGTACTATACTTGAATCACAAAGTTGCAGTACATAAACAAATGTGTTACTTAATAAGGTCCCCAAACCTAATTAAGTTTATGTTCTTGATGCCATAAGGAAATAATAGCACAAAAGTTTAAGAAATGCAACAATTAAATCAAAGAAGGTGAACCTAAATGCCAGAAAAATGGACCGCTGACGTTGTCGCTACACTCCACCTTAACAAAATCACCAAAAAACGTTTGGCGGAACAACTGGGCGATACACCAGAATACATCAGTATGGTACTTAACGGACATAAGACTCCTAAAGGCGCAGAGCAGAAGTTCAATGCAGCGTTAGACGAGCTTATCAAAACGAAACAGTGAAAGGAGGCAATAACGTGCCTACAGTAAGAATGCGAACACCCGGTGCGGCAGTTGCTGAAATTAAAAAGTCTGACCCAGATACCAGCGTGTCAGAATATTTTATTCGGCATCTTGCCTGTGATGGGAAAATTCCATGTGTTATGGCAGGTCGCAAACGCCTAATAAATTACGACAGCCTGCTGGAATACCTTAGCAGTGTACATAATGATCCAGAACCGAAACCCATTGAGTATGGCAAGATTCGGCCCATTAAAGAATGAAAGAAGGTGAAACAGCATGACAACAATATTTTTTTGGATCGGCGTTGGCACAGCAGCACTGGCAGTTTCATACATAATCATATGTCTTGCAGTCGGCACAAAACGATACATGGACCGTTGCCGCAGAGACCGTACACGCGCAGAAAAAAACCGTCGTGAAATGCGACGGAAGTTGTTTCGGGAGGGATGAAAATGGAAAACAAAACAGAAAATATCAAGCCCTATGAGGATTGTGAGCATTGCGAGTTCAAGCAGGACGGAAAGTGCAAGGTCAATGATAAATTTCAGCGTCTCCCGCGTTCGGAAGGCGGGCTGGGAATGTGCATTAAAATCGGTGGCCGCGGCAACTAATTCAAAAACGGAGGTACAAGCAATGACAGACAACAATTCAAGTTTCCAGATAGTCACGTACAATGGTATGTTGACTATGACCGTAGGACAGGCAGCAGAGAAAATCGGGTGCAGCTATCCCAGCATGGCAGACATCTGCAACCGCAAAGGGTTTCCAAAGCTTCGCCTTGGCCGCAAGATCCTGATTCCGGTTAAAGAATTCTATGACTGGCTCAACAGCCAGTGTGACGAGTAAGGTGGGGGAGGAATATTGAACTGGTGAACCTATCGCAATGGGTTTGCTGGGGATGGAACGGAATGCCACTAAAAATACCCGTTAGTCCCTTGATAGGCAGCGACCGATATTTCAAAATTCAAAGGAGGATACATAATGTCAGAAAATAAAAAAGCCGCCAGCGGTGCCGGAAACACCACTGACAGCAAGACGATAAACTCTATGGCCAGTGTAGCACAACAGGGCGGTGAGGTCAAGTATCTCCTCAATGCTGCACAAAAACATAATATTCGGCTGGCCGTTAAGGCAGTCGGTGACAGTGTTATTGAGAAAGACAGACGCATATCTACATTGGCACATGATTTTGATATACCAGAGCAGGCCATCCGCGACATCGTTGATGGTAAAGACAATGATTCGGACTTTTTCAAGCCTGTACCGCCTGCGTTAGAAAAACGCAACCCTGTTAAATGGACGGATTCAATGGTACGCACCCTAAAAAACATGCTAAATGATGGCTGCAAGCCTGCGGAAATCGCAAGGCTGATGCATCTGGATCGTACACAGGTTGTTACCAAAATCAATACCTTGAAAAGGGCAGCCGAGAAAGTGAAGAAACCTGCACCAGAGCCGGAGAAACCGGATCCTGCCCCTGTTTCCAAATCAGCACCGCAAGTTAAAACGGTACCGGAATTTGACCTGACAGCGGTTAAGAAGCCCATCAGTAAACATCAGTCATCTCTTCCATACGCTGCCTTAAAAGAATATAGGCTGTTTGACCTCATGCAAAAAATTATGGCTGCAAACAGATTTA
>ENA-UOOI01004033-UOOI01004033.1-fermentation-metagenome-genome-assembly--contig:-NODE-4033-length-10168-cov-11.199347_pt1 | contig 10168 bp, 6 predicted proteins | sample MGYA00245779_ERZ724027 | MGnify/ENA primary metagenome ERZ724027 (study PRJEB28704, sample SAMN03018318) | fermentation metagenome | biome: anthropogenic terrestrial biome; feature: soil; material...
AACAATATCGCTCCCGCACACGCGGAACTCGTGTTCCCCGAGGCGTTCCAAGCGCGCGTTTTTCGGAATCGGGACGACGTCGGAAGCCTTGTAGCGGCTCTCCGCATAATTTTCAAACCGGTTCCCGTCCAGCGAGTCCGTCTCCGGTTTTGCTTTCCGCCCCAGCAGCATCGGCCCGTAGAAAAATTTGTGGTATCCGCGGACGCTGTTTTCAAAGCCGGCTTCTTCTGAGCGGAAGCCGAGGCCGAGGTTCATCTCCAGCACGTCTCCGGTCCGGAATTCCCGGTTTACGGAAAGAAAGCCGTTCTCCGGCTTCTGCGTAAGAGGCTCCCCGTTCACCGCAAGGGAAACGGCTCCGCTCCACGCCGGAACAAACAGGCGGATGGAAACCGGGCCGCAGGACGATTCGGCCACGGTCAAACGCACAAGGCCGTCGAACGGATAATGGGTGCTTTCCCGGACGGTCAGCTTCCCTTCCGGAAAGTTCAGCCGCGCCGTGCAGGAATTGTAAAACGGTACAAACACCGCGTTTCCATCCAGAAAAAAGTTGTACGCGATGGCTCTGGAAAGACCTTCTCCGCCCCGCATGCTGCAGCACCAGTAGGTCTCATAATTCACCGGCGAAAGGAAAAAGGGTGCTTCCGATGCCCGCGCCCCGCAGCAGCGGTCCGTTCCGAAAGAACCGTTGATCCGGTTTCCGTGCGACAGCGCGTTGTAATAAATCAGATGGGCGTCGTTCAGATAAGAGGCGTCGCCGGTGTGCTTCCAGAGCTGAACGGCGACCATGAAAGAATCGATAATGGCGCAGGGCTCCGTCCAGCGCGGCGCGCCGAACCAGTTATAATTTCCGTAAGCCTCCGTCCACGCCTTTTTTCGGTAAAGGCGGTAACGCCGGACCGCCATGTCGAGGAATCGCTTTTCCCCGGTCTGTTCGTAAAAGCGCAGGATCCCGCGGGTGGCGCTCAGCGTTGCGTGCGTCTGGATCTGCAGGGCCTCAAGGTCCATCTCCATAAAGCGCGCAATCATCTCCTCAATAACTTCCCGCAGCTCCGGCCAACGCAGCAAACTGTACGCCGCCGTGGCACCGTCGAGCATGATAAAGGCGCATCCGGCGTCGGATGTCTCCGCGTGGTGTTTGGTCTTTGTCTGCAGTTTGGAGAGAATCCAGACGTCCTGCTTCTGAAAGCGGGTCCCGGGGTCGATGGGGTAGCGCGAGAAATTCCCTTTCGCCGGCAGCAGAAAATTTTTTACCATTCTTTCCAGAAGGGAGCGGGAACGGGGGTCCTTTTTATAGTTCCAGTACTCCGTAAGCGCACGGAACATCCAGCTGTGCCCTGCATAATGCTGTTCGTCAAAAACGCCCCGCGGCAGGATGGGGCCGAAATATCCCTTCTCATTCAAATACTCCGGGACCAGAGACAGAATCTCCTCAAGATAAGCGCTCGTCCGGTGCGTGCTCTGCTCCAGCAGCGTGAGGGCGAGCAGAAGGCGCCCTTCCCAGTCCGCGGGCCAGCCGTGCGAATCCGCGCGGAATACTTCTTCCGGCCGATACCATTTTCCCTCCAGCCGGGCAAAATTCCGGCCGGAACGCACGGCCAGATCGCCTTTGATGTCAATATCGGCAAAATTGATGCAGTCCAAACCCATTTCTCCCTTCAGGCTTTCAATCCGGTCATGGCAATGCCTTCCACAAACTGTTTCTGAAACACGAGGTACAGAACAATCATCGGTATCATGGCGAGCACGGACACCGCCATCAGGTGCGGCGTCTTAAACACCAGGCTCATCAGTTGGATTTTCGACAGGGCCGAGGCCAAAGTCGCCTGATGATTGTCCGGGTTGACGATCAGGGGCCACATCAGGTCGGACCAGGCGAACACCGCCGTAAAAATGGAAAGCGCCATGACCGGGGTCTTTGTCAGCGGGAACAGAATGCGCGTGAAAATCTGCCAGTGGTTGCAGCCGTCCAGCATGGCGGATTCCGAAAGTTCATTCGGCAGGCCCTTGTAGAACTGCCTCATGAAAAAAGTGCCGAACGCGCTGACGAGGCCCGGAAAAATCAGACCGGCGATCGAGTTGTTGATGCCGAGGGACACCGTCATCTGGAACTGCGGCACAATGAAGATCTGGTTCGGCATCATCAGCTGCACCAGGACAATGGAGAACAAGAAATTTTTAAACGGAAAATTCAGTTTGGCAAAAGCATAGGCGGCCAGCGAGCTGGTGAAAACCGCGAGTAAGATGCGCCCCGCGATCATCGCGAAGGTGTTCCAGTACAGCTGTCCGAAATAATCCACCCTCTGCAGCACGAACTGGTAGTTGGTGAACAGATAGCCCAACCCTTTCTCCCCGGAGAAAACTTTGCCCGGAATGCTGTGGGGAAAAAACAAGGGCGGAATCCGAATTGATTCGCCGAATGTCTTGAAGGATGCCAGCACCATCCAGACAAAGGGAAGGATCATCAGCAGGCTTGCGACAATCAGGACACAGTGAATTACAATATTTCCTTTTTTGATTTTTTTTCGGGTTCGCACGGTTGCGACCTGGTTCGGCATTTCGGCCGGCCTCCTTTCAGTTGTCATAATAGACCCATTTTTTCTCGCCGCGGAACTGCAGCGCCGTCAGGGCGAGAATCAGGAGCAGGGTCCAGATGACGATTGCGGAACCGTAATTCGGGTTGAGCTTGACATAGGTCTCCCGGTAAAACAGGTAAATCAGTGTCTGGACGGCCGGAAAAGTCGGGTCGGTGTCCTTGGCAAACATGAAGCTTAAATCGAACTGGCGCAGAGCGTTCATGGTGCGCATGATAATCACAAAGAACAGCGTGGGAGAGACGAGCGGAATCGTTATGTACCGGAACTGCTGCAGCGGGCTTACACCATCTATTTTTGCGGCCTCATAATACACTTTCGGGATGCTCTGCATTCCCGCCAGCAGCAGGACCATATCATACCCGATTGAGCTCCAGATTGCGACGATGGCAATTGAGAACATGACCACGTTCGGGTCGGTAATCCAGTTCGGGCCGGTAATGCCGATTTTGCTGAGCAGGTAATTCAGAAAGCCGCTCTGAGAGTTGAACACCACCCACCTCCAGACCATGGCGACGGCCGCAGGTGCACAGACAAGCGGAAGGAAGAAAATACCCCGGTAGACGTTTCGCCCTTTGATGTTATGGTTGAGCAGCGATGCAAAGAGCAGGGAAAGGAGGACGCCGACCGGCACCGTCAGCAGTGTGAATACGAGCGTGTTCAGGTTGGAACGCCAGAAAAGCCCGTCTTGAGTGAACATTCTGATATAGTTGCCGAACCCGGGACGCCCGGTGTATTTGTCCTGCAGGGACAGCCAGACGCTCTGGAAGAACGGAATAATGTTTAGAATAACGAGGCCGAGGATGGTCGGCGCGATAAAGGCGTATCCCCAGGCCCATTCCGAATGGGAACGCTTTCCCGGCCGGTGCAGTGTCTTTTGCTTCATGGATTTTCATACCCTTTCCAGAGCAGGGCACGGGAAACTGCTCCCGCACCCTGCTCTCTGCTTTTCGGATAAAGGCTGTGCTTCCGAAACCGCCGTTTATTCTTTGGCGAGGTAGGAATCCACAGTCTGCTGGATCTTCTTCATCTGCGCCGCGATGTCCGGGTTCTTCTGCGTGTAAAGTTCCGCGATCATCGACTTTTCTTCGGCGCCCCATTCGGCCTTTGTGATTGAGAACGGATACTGGATGCCGTAGCTTATCATGTCGGGATAGGCCTTGACGTTATGGCCCGGGAAGTTGTTGTACCAGGTGTCCTGCGTGCCTTTGAACGCCGGAATCGCAACGCCGGATTTGCCCATCACTTCTGCGGCTTCTTTGGTTCCCAGGAAGGTGAGGAAGCTCTTGACGATCTCCGGCTGCTTGGTGTCTTTATAGCCGGCATAGGTCAGTCCGTTATAAATGGTGACGCGTTTCCCGGTCGGGCCTTTCGGCAATACGGCGATGTCGAACTCCTGGCCCAGTTCCTTCATGGCGTCGATATAGCCTTTGATTTCCCAGCTTCCGAGGAACACCATGGCGGCTTTCCCGCCCTTGAAATAGTCGTGCTGGCTCATCTCGGTCATCTGCTGCTGCGTGGGGGAAACCTTGTATTTTTTCTGCAGGTCGATCCACCACTGAAGCCCCTGGATGCTCTTGGGATCGGCATATCCGGATTTCTTCTCTCCCATTTTCACGGTATAGCCGCCCGCCTGGTAAATCGGAATCAGATAGCCGCTCTGATCTTCGTTGCCCGGCGCGCAGAAGCCGTACACGCCGTCTTTGGTCAGTTTCTTCGCGTTGTCCAGCAGTGTGTCCCAGTCCCAGGTGTCATCGGGATAGGCAAGCCCGGCTTTGTCAAACAGGGTCTTGTTGTAAACCAGAGCGACGGTGTCGAAGTCCTTCGGAACGCCGAGCTGTTTGCCCTCCCACTGGAACACCTTGCTGAGACCCTCCGGGAAATTGGCCTTGTCAAAGAGGTCGGTGCAGTCCATCAGCAGGCCTTTTTTGGCGTAGTCCACAAAGTTGTTGGAATGCATCCAGAAAACGTCCGGCATGCCGCCTTTTGTGGCGGCGCCCAGCACCTGCCAGTACTGATCCCACGGCGTAACGCTGATGTTGATTTTGACTTTCGGGTGCTTGGCGGTGTAAGCGTCAATCAGCGCCTCCATGCCGCTCTGCTGGTTGGCGTCCCAGAAGGCGAAGGTGATCTCGCCGCTCAGGTCGTCGCCGGATGCTTTGGACGCGGCGCTGCTCTGCTGAGCCTTTGAAGCGGCGGATGAAGCACCGGAAGGCCCCGAACAAGCCGGGAGAAAAAGGGCGGACGCTGCGCAGGTCAGGACCAGCAACAGGGAAAGGAAATGCTTTTTCATGTTAAAGACCTCCTAAATAATTAATCAAATAGAAATATTTTTATCTTATTTATCAGGCAAGCTCAGTATATTCTCTTTATCCAACCCGCACAATTAACAATCTTCCGCAGTTATGGTTCGATATTACGATTTTTGGTTCCGAATTCTTTTCCTCTCTCAACAAACGACTGCGAAGCCGTATATGGAAAAGAATTACTGTAAAATATTACGCTTTCGCAAAAAAAATCCGCGGCTCCTGCCGCGGAAAAAGGCCGGCTGTTTTTTACCGGAAAGTCTGATGCAGCTTTTTGTTGAGGGCATCCGCCTCCTCCAGGGCTTCCTTTACGGTCTTCTGGCCGGCAAGAACATCCTGCAAAGCCTTTCCGTATGTTTCTACAATCGGGTTTCCATAGGTCCACGTCGCGGTCCAGGGGGCGTAGATGCGCCCTGCTTCCAGCGCCGCTCTGCAGTCGCTGTAAATAGGGCCGAGATCCGCATGTACGCCGACGACCGACGACATCCCCTCGTTGTCCTTCAGCAAAGCCTTCTGCGCTTCTGGGGAAGCCGTGGCCGAAAGGATTCGCAGAGCGGCAGCCACGTTGCGTGAATTCTTATTGACGGCGAGCGCCGACCCCGGACCTCCGACCAGCCAGCCTCCACCTTTCCGCCGCCCGGGAACCGGAAACATCCCAAGCTTTATCTCCGGGTTTCTCTGCAGAATGGCATCCGCGGACCAGGGGCCGCTTTCCCACATGGCGGCGCCCTCTTCCGCAAACTCGGCCAAAGCCTGCTCGTAACTGTACCCCAGCATATCGGGTGTCAGGCAGCCTTCGCGGATCAATCGGGACCATTCGGTTACGGCGGGCAGCCAGCCGTCGGCCAGCCGGGCCTTCCCATCGTCGAAAGCCGCGTCAAACCCTTCACTCTCCGGCCTGGAATAAAATTCACTGTTGACGAGGGCGATGCTCTGCTTCATCATCGGCTCCCAGGACTGCGCCCCCATGATCTGGGGCTTGACGCCGCGGGCCGCCAGCTTTTTGTGCAGCGCGATAAATGCGTCGAAGGTCTCGGGCGGCGCAAGGCCGTACCGCGAAAAGAGCTTCTTATTATAGAAGATGCCCTCAAACCAGGACTGGAGAGGCGTTGCGTAGACATGCCCCTGCACCGAATACGGAATCAGGCTCTTCGGCGTATATCTGCCGATAAAAGGCTGCCCGGTCAAATCCAGAAGCATTCCCGAACCGGCAAGCAACCGCGTTTCCCCGCCGACCTCAATCAGGTCCGGACCGCTGTCGGAAAGCATCTGGGCGTTCAGGGTACCGCTGTAATATTCCAGCGGCACATAGTCGAAAACGATCGTCACGTCCGGGAACTGCTTCCGCAGATAGGCCAGATAGGTCGTACGGACGGATTCACTGTTGTACGCCAGAATCCGGACCGTCGCGGTTGCACCGGAGGAAACCGGCGGCTCTGCGGGGGACGGGTTCTTCGGCTCGAAAGCGGCGCATCCCGCCAGGATCGAAAGCAGAAGCAGTGCGGCCGGCAGCCGGCGGTTCATGGCTCCTGCCCCTCTCTTTTGCCGGCGCGGTATTCGTTCGGCGTCTGCCCGGTGTATTTTTTGAAAAGCTTGTTGAAATAGCTCGGGTTGTCATAGCCCACGTTGTAGGCGACCTCGTAATTCTTCCAATCGGTGGTCTCCAGAAAAAGGCGCGCCCGGTCGATGCGGATTTTCGTGAGGAAGGTCCACAGACCAACTCCCGTATCCCGTTTGAATAGATAGGAAAAGTAGTTTTTGCTGACCGACAGGTATTTGCAGATCTCTTCGAGTGAAAGGTTGCGGTTGTAATTCTTTTCAAGAAAGTCAATCCCGCTTTGAACCAGCTCGCTGTATTTTCCGGTTTTAGGCCTGGCCGGGGCGGAAAGGAGTGCGGAGGCATCCGTCATCAGTTTTTCCATCTGCCGTATGGAGGGAATCGCCTGAATTTCCTCATAGGTCACGGTGAAAATCCTGTTCTTCGGATCGGCCTGCCCAGGAGACGACAGCAGAATTTCCCGGATGCCGAGAATCGTGAGGAAGCAAAATTCATAGATGCCGTGCAGATCGTTCGGATTGATATGCTCCGACATCCGGAATACGGAACTGAGGATGCGGTCGATTTCAACTTTATTGCGCTGCTTCAGCGCCTCCCGCATATTGTTGGCCAGCGCCGAGAGCTTGATTTTATCGAACTCGCCTTCACTGCAGTTATAGCCGTATCCGAAAATACCGGTCTGGTCCACATACCGGCTGTACTTGACATACTGGCACACCTGCCTGTACAGAGCCGGAAGCTCCTGCATGCGTTCAGCCGGCCGGCTGAACGCGATGCGGGCTCGAATCCCAAACTGGTCGTGCAAAATCTGAAGCAGCGATTTACAGACGGAGACAATCCTCCGCACGGAGTTGCTGAACAAAATAACCGTCCAGGTGGAGCCGTTGTATTCAAACGGCACACAGGGGCAGGTCTGCTCAATGACCTTCTGCATCCGCTCAAGAAAATAATGCATCTGTTCCCCGGTAAAGCTGCTCAGGCCGACGTAGTCGTTGATTGTTTCTTCATTGGGGTTGACGCTGACCACAACGAACGGCGAACCGGGCGCCGCATATTCCGAAAATACCCGCCGGGCTGCGGCCTCATGATGTCCGGCAGTGATGTAATCATACAGCAGCAGCTTTTTTCTGTTCTGCTCGTCCTGGGTCACCAGCCTTTTGGCGATGGTCTTATTGCTGATCTTCATCGTAATGGCCTGAAGCGTTTTTTCCAGTTCCACTTCGTCGATCGGCTTCAGGATATAGTTGGCGCCGCCGAGCCGGATGGCTTCTTTCACATAATTGAAATCCGCATAGGCGCTGATGAAGATGAATTCCGGTTCTGTATTGACGGCATGTACCCGGCGAATAAACTCGATGCCGTTGAGGTTCGGCATGCGGATGTCGGTGATAATAATATCGGGGAAAAAAGACTGATATTTTTCCAGCGCTTCCGCTCCGTCCGTCGCCGTTGCGACAATCCCGATTCCATAGCGGCCCCAGTCGACGATGCTTTCCAGCATTTTGATGGTCAGGACCTCGTCATCCACCAGCATGGCTTTCAGCATTTTTCTTCCTCCCTCCGCGGAATTGTGATGATGACGCTGGTGTTCATGCCAGACCTTGAAAGAATGGAGATTCCATAGGGCTTCCCGTAAATGCTCTGAATGCGCTTATGGACATTGAGCAGGCCGATATTCCCGGACGCGCTGCCCGAATCCCCTTTTTGGAGCCGGGCTATCACCTCTTTCTTTTTCTCTTCGCTGAATCCGGTGCCGCTGTCCGAGACAATTAAATGAATCTCGCCTTCGTCCGCCTCCGCGCAGACGCTGATATGCCCCTCCCTGTTTCCCGGAAGCCCATGCTCGATCGCATTTTCCACAAGGGGCTGGACAATCAGCTTCGGTACGGGCACATTCCGGACGGTATCTTCGCAGTCGACGGAATAGTCGATATTGGGATATCTGGCTTTCTGAAGGATAATATAATTTTTCGCATACTGCAGCTCTTCCGAAAGAGGCACTTTGCCAAACGGCTCATAGACCGAATAGGAAAGCAGCCTGCCCAGCAGGGTTGCCATTCTGGAAACGGCGTCCATGTCCCCGGCCACGGCGAGCGACTTGATCGACTGCAGGGTGTTGTTCAGAAAGTGAGGATTGATCTGATGCTGAAGCACTTTGAGCTGCTCCTGGGAAAACTGCTTCTGCTTTTGGATCAAATTCCGCGAAAGCAAATTGATGCGCTCCAGCATCTCCTTTGCGGTCCGCGCAAGCAGGTTGACTTCCCTGCTGCCGCTCTGCCGAAACGAAACATCGGTCTTCCCCCGTGCGATTTGATTAAAGCTGCTTACGAGCCGGTCGATTGGAATCAGAATGGATTTTGATATCAGAGAGGAAAGGGCGACGACAGCTCCGATTGAAATCAAAATCGCCGCTACCACAAAAGAGGTGACGGAAAAGCGCAGAGAATCAATTTCAGTGAGCGGCATCAGCCCCAGAATGGACCACCCGGAAATTTTCGAGGTCTGGTTCACGACCAGATAGGCCGGAGAGCCGGTCGCGACGGCTTCCAACGTGAAGCTGCGCTGTCCTTCTGCGAGAGATTCGGAAAGCCGGTCCTTCTGCTCGTCGGTGAGCCGGATTCCGTTCGGAAAGTAGATTGGCGTCCGCCCGTCGTAGACGGCTACGGAAACATTGCTGCCGGGGCGCGCTCCCGAAATCACGGAGGAAAGCCGGAAATCGCACAGAAAGTACGCGGCCTGTGTGGTGGCATACTGAGAAGTGTTCAGAATCGGCGTGATAATTGAAATGTCTTTCCCATGCGTTCCGGATAAAAGATAGTCGGTATCGTGATATCCCGTAAAATGGGCCGTATAGCCGTCCTGTCGGATCGCATCCAGAAACCATTTCTGATTTTTGAAGTTATAATTCTTCTTGGGAGAAATTCCGTAATAATACAGGCACTGATACCGGTTCCCGACAATCAAAGATGTTTCTACGTTTCCCAGGACATCAATCTGCTTCATCTTATCGGTAACCCTGCGCTGATAGTACAGTTCCTTTCCATAGTCGGCCTTTTGCGTGCCGTTCCGATAGTTGACCGCTTCAATGACGTCGGCATCGTTCGCGATAATCATCGAAACGTCTTTCATCTGACTGAAATAGGTATCCATCAGACCGATGTTGGACTCGACAATCTGCCGGCAGTAAGCGTAGCTCTGGCTGCGAAAGGCGTTGATGCCGTAATTCAGAATCACGCTGCCGAAAACGGCGATGATACTGGAAAGGGCAACGGAGAAAAAAAGGATCATCCGGTGTCTGAGCGACAATTTCACCGACCACTCCACCCGGCTTTCTCTCTTCCAGCGGCCGGAGTCAAAGACCAGCTTTTTTATCCGGCCAAAGTGTAAAGTGTTCTACTAATTGCCCAGTTGATAATATATATCTTACATCAAAACTATGTATTATGCAATAACGTCCGATGCGAACACCAAAAGGGCGGGGTGAGGCAGAGTCAGGCAGCCTTTCCCTCCCGCATCAGGAAAGACAGCCCGGCACTGTCAGTTTGCAGGGAATTCCCCCGAAAAATGCCGCCTGGGCCTGAAACCCAAGCGGCGTTTGTCTGTAATGTCCGAATCGGCTGCCGCCGAACGGCGGCCGATTCTTTTGATTTTTTCTTTCCGCGAAGCGAACGGGCAGCCTGCGGACAGGGCCGAAACAGACTGAGGCAAGGCCG
>ENA-UOOI01004034-UOOI01004034.1-fermentation-metagenome-genome-assembly--contig:-NODE-4034-length-10163-cov-4.416304_pt1 | contig 10163 bp, 3 predicted proteins | sample MGYA00245779_ERZ724027 | MGnify/ENA primary metagenome ERZ724027 (study PRJEB28704, sample SAMN03018318) | fermentation metagenome | biome: anthropogenic terrestrial biome; feature: soil; material...
ATATAGTTGTTAAATAGCATTGCTGCAATGACAGAGCCCAGCGCGGAGCCAAAATTTATACCGAGGTATAAAAGAGAAAAAGCTCGCTGCCTGTTTTCAGGAACCGTCAGATCATTCACCATTGCTCCGCTTGCGGGACCCGATATGCTGTTAAAAAAAGCTGCCGATATAAAGAAAACAGGCATAAGGCTGTAATCCTTCAAAAATGCGCACGGCAAAAAACTTGCGGCTGCGATACTCATGGAAACCGTAATTATTTTTTTCCTTCCTATATGATCTGCAAGTTTTCCACCTAAAAGTGAACCGGGCAGCTGCACGGCAGCGCATACCAGCATAAATAAGCCAATCTTTTCCTCACTCATGCCCACCTTTATAGTAAGCAGCAATGTCATAAGAGGATAGACAAAGTTTCCCATCTTGTTGACCACACGTGATATGAATATTATATAAATACCCTTCGGCAGTCCTGAATATGTTTTTGCGACTTCTTTTAGTTTCACGTAAAGCACTCCTTATGGCATGGTTTTAAACCTGATTAATCTTTTTGTATCATTTGTGCGAACATACATCTCTATTATGAAACAATTTTTAATCTATATCAATAAAAAATTGTGAATTGTTGACCGTATAAATACTATCTGAAGAATATTATTTCAATCGCTAAGCTATCTTCGATTCGTATTATAAGCTTATGTTATTTTGAACACTCATTCGCCAGATTCAAGTTTTGTAAGTTCTAAGGCCAGCAGCCTTAAGAATTCAAGAGCTTTTGAAACTCGCCTTGCTCAGACAATCAAAAGCTCTAAGGATTCTTATGCGGCAGCAGGCCAAGAACTTATCAAAACTTTCATAATGCTCATTCGTTGTTCAAAATAACATAATCCTATTTATGCCTGATTTCAAATTACTAATCGAAGGCGACTTATAAGTCTAAAGAACCTGCAAACTTGTTCTGAATAAATATTATTTGCAATATACAGAAAATAAACGTTCATTATTATATCAAATGGGCAGCAAATTTTTTTAAATTTCTTATTTATATAAAAAAAGTTGATACCCTGTATTTGTTAATTTCTCTGTATTCATCATTATAAAATAAATATTTATCCATAATTTTACAATATTAAAATATAATATTTTTGCAGGATTATTATTGTAATGCTGCATATTTATATTATAATTAATATATATGGCTATTTGTATCCATATAACAAATCAATAATATCAATTGGAGGTGCCCCAATGAAGCAGATTACAGGTTTACCACAAAAACAGGGGCTTTATGATCCCGAATATGAAAAGGATAGCTGCGGCGTCGGTTTTGCCGTAAACATCAAGGGAGAAAAAACACATGATATTGTAAAAAAAGGACTCAAGATACTCGTAAATTTAACACACAGGGGTGCTGTAGGTTCAGACCCTAAAACCGGAGATGGCGCCGGCATACTCGTACAGATACCCGATGAATTTTTCAGGATAAACTGTGAAAGCATAGGTATAGATTTGCCGCCTGCAGGTGAATATGCAGTCGGCATGATTTTTCTTCCCAGAGAGCCTGCATTAAGGTTCCAATGCGAAGGGATAGTCGAAAGGATAGCCGAAGACGAAGAACAAAAATCCTTGGGGTGGAGGAGTGTCCCTGTGAACAATAGCGTCATAGGCGAGACTGCAAAGGGAACGGAACCCGTCATAAGGCAGGTGTTTATCAAAAGCAGCTGCAAAACCCGCATGGAATTTGAAAGAAAACTATATGTGATAAGAAAAAGGGCCGAAAGCGAGGTCAAGAAGCTTTTAAAAAGAGGAGCTGAATATTTCTATATATGCAGCCTTTCAAGCAGGACTGTTATCTATAAGGGTTTGCTTCTCGCAGATCAGATAAAGAAATATTATATAGACCTCGATGATATAAATTTCAAGAGCGCAATTGCTCTCGTGCATCAAAGATACAGTACGAATACATTCCCCACATGGGACCTTGCACAGCCTTTCAGGTATCTTGCACATAACGGTGAAATAAATACTATAAGAGGAAACAGGAACTGGATGCATGCAAGAGAGGGAATATTGAAGTCATACGTGTTTAAAGATGATTTAAAAAAACTTTTCCCGATTATAAACCTGAACGGGAGCGATTCCGCCTCCCTCGATAATGCATTTGAACTTTTGGTGCAGGACGGAAGGAGTCTCCCCCACGCAATGATGATGCTTATACCTGAGGCATGGGATGGAAACTCATCCATGGAAAAATATAAAAAAGATTTCTATGAATACCATGCTTCACTTATGGAGCCATGGGACGGGCCTGCCGCTGTCGCTTTCACCGACGGGGTATCAGTAGGCGCTGTGCTCGACAGAAACGGTCTAAGGCCCGCAAGATATTCAATAATGAAAAACGGGATCGCAGTGGTCGCATCCGAAACAGGCGTGCTCGATTTTAAACCCGGCGAGATACTTGAGAAGGGTAAATTAAAACCCGGCGAGATGCTTTTAATAGATACTTCAAAGGGTAGAATAATGAAAGACAAAGAGATTAAAAAAGCCGTTTGCACTGCAAAGCAATATGGCTGCATCATAAAAATGGGCAAAATAAACATAGAAGATTTCTACGGTATTCAGGATAATACCTGTATAAACCCTGTTATATTAAAGGAAAAGCAAATTTCATTTGGCTATACACTTGAGGATTTGAATGTGCTGATAGGACCTATGGCAAGGGATGCCAAAGAGCCCATAGGCTCCATGGGAAATGATACACCCCTTGCAGTTCTTTCAAACAGAGAGCAGAATTTATTTTCCTATTTCAAGCAGTTGTTTTCCCAAGTTACAAATCCCCCTATAGATCCTATAAGGGAAAAAATAGTTATGTCGCTTATAAATTTTATAGGGACCGATGAAAATATATTAATCAAAGATAAGGAAATAAACCCGTTTTTAGAGATCAAGAGCCCCATACTTACGGATATGGAAATGTCGAGGATAAAAGGGCTTAGAAACAAGGATTTTAAATCTACTGTGATTCCAATGACATTCAGGTACGATACAGGTATCGAAGGCTTCAAAAAAGCAGTTGACACGATATGTGAAAGAGCGTCAAAAAGGATTGAGGAAGGCTATAATATTATCATCTTAAGCGATAAAATGGTTGACTCATACGATGCTGCCATACCCAGTCTGCTGGCCGTATCAGCTGTGCAGCACCACCTTATAATGGAAAAAACAAGATCCAAGGTCTCTCTTATAGTGGAAACAGGTGAGGCAAGAGAGACCATGCACTTTGCGCTTTTGATAGGTTATGGCGCAACAGCAGTAAACCCATATCTTGCATTTGAAACGATCGACAATATGGTGGGCGAGGAAGAAATACAGGGAATCTCAGCCGATAAAGCAAAGGAAAATTATATTAAAGCCGTCAATGACGGAATATTAAAAATACTTTCAAGGATGGGAATATGCACCCTCCAAAGTTACCATGGAGCGCAGATATTCGAAGCTATAGGCCTTTCAAAAGAATTTATCGATAAATATTTCGAAGGCACTCCCTCGAGGATAGGAGGCATAGGGATAGATATCATAGCTAAGGAAACTTTAAAAAGGCACGATAGGGCGTTCAATAACATAAGGGGACCTGAATGTGAGCTCGATATCGGCGGGCAATACTCCTGGAGAAAACAAGGGGAATTCCATCTTTTCAACCCCGGTACCATAAGCTACCTTCAAAAGGCCGTAAGATCTGGAAGTTATGAAAAGTACAAGGAATATGCCGCACTTATAAATAACCAGAGCAAAAATCCATGCACGCTCAGAAGTTTATTCAAACTAAAATATCAAAAACCCATTCCTCTCAATGAAGTTGAACCTGTGAGCGAGATAATAAAGAGATTTTGCACCGGCGCCATGTCCTTTGGCTCTATAAGCAAAGAAGCTCATGAGACCATCGCCATCGCAATGAACAGGTTGGGAGCCAGAAGCAATTCCGGAGAAGGCGGAGAAGACAGGGAAAGGTATAAAATAGATTCAAATGGCGACAACAGAAGAAGCGCAATAAAGCAGGTGGCATCCGGACGCTTTGGGGTAACTACGGAATACCTTGTAAATGCAGATGATATACAAATTAAGATATCCCAGGGTGCAAAACCCGGAGAAGGCGGCCATCTCCCCGGGAAAAAAGTCGATGCAAATATAGCAAGAGTAAGGCACTCTGTTCCGGGTATAGATTTGATATCCCCTCCTCCACATCATGATATATACTCGATAGAGGATCTGTCCCAGCTTATCTTCGACTTGAAGAATGTGAACCCTTCGGCTCGAATCAGCGTCAAGCTTGTTTCAGAAGTCGGGGTTGGCACCGTTGCGGCAGGTGTCGCAAAGGCTCATGCGGATGTTATATTGATAAGCGGATATGACGGAGGCACAGGAGCATCGCCGTTGTCCTCGATTAAACATGTGGGCATCCCATGGGAATTAGGCCTGTCGGAAACCCATCAGGTACTACTACTGAATAACTTGAGAAGCAGGGTAAGGCTGCAGGTTGATGGGCAGCTTAAAACAGGCAGGGACGTCGTAATAGCGGCTCTTCTTGGAGCTGAAGAATTCGGATTTGCCACTGCATCCTTAGTATGTTTGGGCTGCTGTATGCTTAGAAAATGCCATCAGAATACATGTGAAATGGGCATTGCAACGCAGGATGAAGACCTCAGAAAGAACTTCAGGGGCAAGAGCGAATACCTCATAAATTATTTTACGTTCGTAGCCTCAGAAGTCAGGGAGATTATGGCCAAGCTAGGTTTCAGGACAATTAACGAGATGGTGGGAAGAGTCGATAAAATCGAAGATAATCTGCCCTTGGAGCACTGGAAAGCAAAATACCTGGATTTTTCGTCTATATTATATAAACCGGATATCCCGAAAAGAATAAAACCCTATTGTGTAAAATCTCAGGATCACGGTCTTAAAAACTCTATAGACTACAGGCTTATTGAAGTTTCAAGGGAAGCACTGGACGAGGGCAAACCGATCAGGGGAAGTTTTGAGATTAAAAACTCCAACCGTGCTGTCGGAGCGATGCTGAGCGGTGAGATAGCCAAGCGTTACGGACAGGACGGCCTTCCCGATGATACAATAGTGTTCAATTTTAAAGGTTCTGCCGGACAAAGCTTCGGAGCATTCGGCGCAAAAGGGCTTACTCTCGTGCTCGAAGGTGATGCCAATGACTATGTGGCAAAGGGTTTATCGGGTGCAAAGATAATATTAAAAACGCCACACGACGCTGCTTATAAGCAGGATGAAAACTTTATCGCAGGAAATACCATTCTTTATGGAGCGACGAGCGGAAAAGTATTTATAAACGGACTTGTCGGTGAAAGATTTGCAATAAGAAACAGCGGAGCAGAAGCAGTCGTCGAGGGAGTCGGTGACCATGGCTGCGAATATATGACAGGAGGAACAGTAGTTGTAATAGGCAGCACCGGAAGGAACTTTGCAGCAGGCATGAGCGGCGGTATCGCATATGTGCTCGATGAATATGGAGACTTCGAAGACAAATGCAATACAGATCTTGTAGTAATCGATAAAATAAATAACTTAGATGAAAACAAAATACAAAATCTTATAAAAGAGCACTTAAAATATACAGGAAGCAGAAAATCAAACGAGATGCTAAACAATTGGGACAAGTATATGTGCATGTTTAAAAAGGTGATTCCCGTTCAGTATAAAAGAATACTTGAACAGAAAGAACTTTTAAAGGTAGGTGCCTGATATGGGAAAATCGACAGGTTTTAAGGAATACAGCCGGCAGTTAAGGAAAGAAAGGCCGATCGGCGAAAGGATAAAAGATTACAAAGAAATATATGAAAGTTTTTCCGGCAATGATATCAAATTGCAGGCTGCACGATGCATGAACTGCGGCACGCCGTTTTGCAATTGGGCATGCCCACTGGGAAATCTTTCTCCTGATTTTAACAATATGGTATATAACGGCCACTTGCGAAAGGCATATAAAAGGTTGATACTTACAAGTATTTTCCCGGAGTTTACCGGAAGGCTCTGCCCCGCGCTATGTGAAGGTTCATGCACCCTTGGAGTAAACAGACAACCTGTTTCCGTAAGAGATATAGAGCTATATATAATAGAAAAAGCTTACGAAAAGGGATGGGTTACTCCACACATTCCAAGCATAAGAACGGGTAAAAAAGTTGCGATCATAGGTTCAGGCCCTTCGGGCCTTGCAGCAGCAGCATTCCTTAATATGCTCGGACATTTTGTAACCGTGTTTGAAAGATCTGATGAGGTCGGTGGGCTTCTAAGATACGGCATACCTGATTTCAAGCTCGAAAAGCACATAATCGACAGAAGGATATCGTTAATGGAGCAGGAAGGAATAATATTTAGAACAGGAGAATATATAGGCAAAAACCGCAGCATTTTTGACATATCGGATAAATACGATGCGTTGCTGCTTGCGGGAGGCTCCACCGTCCCGAGAGACTTAAATATAGAAGGCAGAGAGCTCGAAGGAGTATATTTTGCAGTAGATTATCTCACACAGCAGAACAGGAAAAATGCAGGTAAAAGCATTGCTAGCAATGAAATAAGCGCAAAAGGCAAAACAGTAGTCATAATAGGAGGCGGTGACACAGGTTCCGATTGCATAGGCACTGCAGTAAGGCAAGGCGCAAAAAAAGTTTATCAATATGAGATAATGCCAAAGCCACCTGAGGTGAGGGATGAAACCATGCCATGGCCCGACTTTCCCAAGACGCTTAAAACTACATCCTCCCATGAAGAGGGTTGCATCAGAAAATGGTGTATATCTGCAAAGAAAATCATCGGTGAAGGCGGAAAAGTCAAATCTGTCATATCCAAAGATGTCTCATGGGAAAAGGATGCAAACGGCATGACAATGAAAGAGATCCAAGGCTCTGAATTTGAACAGCAGGCAGATATGATAATACTCTGTATGGGATTTTTGCATTGTGAGCATGAAAGCATTGCCGACAGATTAAATTTACAGTTTGATGCTAAAGGCAACATTAAAACCGATGAAAATTATATGGCATCAATAGACGGAATGTTTGCCGCCGGCGATATGAGAACTGGCCAATCCTTAGTCGTCCGGGCAATAAGCGACGGTATCAACGCGGCAAAATGCATAGACAAATATTTAATGAAATGATTTTTTTAGCCATTAAAGAAATAAGCTGTCAGGAATTACCTGACAGCTTATTTCTTTAATGGCACTTTGAATATCCGCATGACGGACATATAACACAACCATCCTGGTGTGTTATATGTCCCCCGCACTCAGGACATCTTGGCCCCTTTTTATCATCCAGCCCTATCGATACTTCCTGCAATGGTGATATATCCGGCCCATCCTCTTCAGATACTTCAGAATCATATTTATCCGAAGATGACTGTAAATTCATTACCCTTTCTATAGTTTTAGCTATGGCATCGGGACAGGAAAGCACCTTTATATCCTTATTATTCGCCTTCTGCCTTATGGTGGAATGGCAACGTATACCCTTTAACTGTCCTATTATTTCTTTGACATCAATTCCAGATCTTAACGCAATGGATATAAGCCTGCTTGCTGCCTCAGACTGGGATGGGCATCCGCCTGCCTTTCCTACATTCGTAAATACCTCGCATATGCCGTTGTCATCGTAATTCACCGTAATGTACAAACTTCCACAGCCTACCCTGACTTTTTCCGTAATGCCGGTGGTAATTTCAGGTCTCTGTCTTGGGACAATCTTAAAATCTTCATGCCCCTCTTTCTTTTCCGTACCGCCAATATTCAATACCTGGGTATCGCGGCTTCCATCCCTGTAAATTGTGACGCCCTTACATCCCAACTTATATGCAAGCATAAATACTTCCCTTACATCATCGCGTGTGGCATCATGCCTGAAATTAACTGTTTTTGAGACGGCATTGTCAGTATGCTTCTGAAACGCAGACTGCATCTTTATATGCCAGTAGGGATCTATGTCATGTGCTGTCACAAATACTTTTTTCATATCTTCAGGAACATCGAGGCCCGATAGGCTCCCAGCCTTTGCAATTTCCCTCATAAGCTCTTCCGTATAAATGCCTCTCTTCTTTGCGGCTTCTTCAAATACAGGATGGACTTCAACCAATTTGTTGTTATCCATAACATTTCTTACATATGAAATAGCAAATAAAGGCTCGATGCCGCTGGAGCACCCGGCTATAATGCTTATAGTTCCTGTCGGGGCTATAGTCGTCGTTGTAGCATTTCTTATGACATCACCTTTATAGATACTGTCCTCTATTGCAGGAAATGCCCCCCTTATTTTGCCAAGCTTTCTCGATGTCTCCTTCGATTTATCATTTATGAATTTCATCAGATTTTCCGCAAATTCAACACCTTCATCGGAATTATAAGGTATTCCAAGCTCTATAAGAAGATCCGCAAACCCCATTATTCCAAGGCCTATTTTCCTGGTTTTTTTAGTCATCTCTTCGATTTTCTTCAGAGGATATCTGTTTACATTGATGACATTATCGAGGAAATGCACGGCCAGATCCACAACCTCGCCAAGTCTTTCATAATTGACCTCAGTCTTGCTGCCATTCCTCTTAACCATTTTTGATACGTTGATGCTTCCTAAGTTACAACTCTCATACGGAAGCAATGGCTGTTCACCACAGTTGTGCACTACAATATTGTTTGCGATAAACAGATGATTTACCTCTTCTGTAATATCATAAACTTCTTCTTCCTTTAGATATTCTAGGCTTTCAAACTCGGAATACATAAACTCATTCCCATTCAAAACTTTTATCATATCCCGCGAACATAAATCGCCGGCTGCCTTCCAGCCGCTTATAGTCATAATTTTGTGATCCGCCGTAAGTTTGATCTCATATCCGCCTTTTACTTTCAAAAGATAAACGGGTTTTATACCTGTTTTAAATGCAGATGCCTTGTAATATTTTCTGTCTATACTCAATATTGAAGCTTCTTTTATACTGTCTATCCTTACTTTGCCGTTCTCTGTTTCGACTAAGGTATCTCCGGTTACACATGGATTTGTACTCTCTATCTCGCCAAGTCCGGGAGTCGGATTGTCACGGTTCAGTCTATCCAGGAAAACTATTCCCGGTTCTCCGTTATTCCATGCCATATCGACTATAAGATCGAATACTTTTTTTGCATTTAATCGATCCGTAACTTTCTTCGTATGAGGATCTACCAAGTTATAATCCTCTCCACTTTCTACTGCTTTCATAAACTCTTCAGTTATTCCGACACTTATATTGAAATTTGTAATATCCGAATTTTGTTTTTTACACTGTATGAAATCGAGTATATCGGGGTGGTCTACACGAAGTATCGCCATATTGGCACCCCTTCGTCTTCCCCCTTGTTTTACAGCTTCAGTAGCGGCATTGAAAACTTTTATAAAGCTGATGGGTCCTGATGCCACACCACCTGTAGTCCTTACAACCGCACCCTGAGGCCTCAATCTTGAAAAGCTAAAACCTGTCCCTCCGCCGCTTTTATGTATTAATGCGGCGTTCTTTACTGCATCGAATATCCCCTCCATAGAGTCTTCAACCGGAAGAACAAAGCAGGCAGAAAGCTGCCCCAAATCCTTTCCGGTATTCATAAGCGTAGGTGAATTCGGAATAAATTCAAGATTGACCATCATTTTGTAAAAACTATCTTCTAAAGCTTTAGTATCTGACTTCCCATACCTTTCATCAGCTTTGGCTATCGTTGACGCAACCCTCCTGAACATTCCTTCAGGAGTTTCAACCACATTCCCCTCTGCATCTCTGCTTAAATATCTTTTCTCGAGTACCTTAATCGCATTTTTTGATAAGGCCATAAGTGCACCTCCAATACACAATATTTAGTATAGTATATGTAATTAGTATACTAAATATTGTACATTTTATGTTTTATAATTGCAAAACCCATATTTGTTATTTTTACTATATTAAATGGCACAAACTGAATGTTTTCTGCTATTTAGTCTCAAAATCTTATCAGCAAATATCCATTTTGAATATTTACAGAAATATTTGAAATTGAACTGTGCCACGCCGGTAGGAAAATTTTTATTTCTCAAAAAAATAAAATGGCTCCTCGGATTGGATTCGAACCAACAACCCTCCGGTTAACAGCC
>ENA-UOOI01004036-UOOI01004036.1-fermentation-metagenome-genome-assembly--contig:-NODE-4036-length-10156-cov-4.538165_pt1 | contig 10156 bp, 6 predicted proteins | sample MGYA00245779_ERZ724027 | MGnify/ENA primary metagenome ERZ724027 (study PRJEB28704, sample SAMN03018318) | fermentation metagenome | biome: anthropogenic terrestrial biome; feature: soil; material...
ACCGAAATTTGCAAGCGCAGCCAACGCAGGAAGCAAAATTGCGATGCAATTTTGGGTTGCGCGACTTTCTCGGCGGCCTGGTGTTTCCCCCGCCGAAGGCGGGGGAAACACAAACCCACTTGCATAATCAACAGGAAATGCTGTAGGATGGCAAACCGAACCCGGTTGATCTCTCTGCTTTCGGTAAGGGGCTGATTCTTTGAAGCGGGTTGCAGAATGGTTTAAGAACTGCCTGAATCGGAAAAAGATCCGCACACAGCTTTTGACCGTCTATCTGTTTGCCGGAATTTTTCCGATTCTGCTGATCGGCGGATATCTGCTGATCAACAACAGCAGGCTGATCCTGAAACAGCATGACGACCTGACTTCGGCGTATAACGTCCGGTCGAAAAGCGTGGTGCTCGATATCACGACCGCAGTCACGAACATTTCCGGAGAAATCTTTTCGGATCAAGCCCTGCAGCGAATCCTTTCGACCGATTTTCATAACGTGCAGGAAATGCACGATATGTGCCGCTTTTATGACAGGCTGGACAACTACGCCCGAAACTATGCGGAAATAGCCGACCTGTGGGTCTATGCCGATAACCCCATCATCGATTACGGGCGGCTGAAACCGGCGACCGCAGACGATAAAAGCAGCAGATGGTACCGCCTTGCCGCAAAGAGCTTTACCCTGCACTGGCTCACATGGTCCTATGCGGACAAATATGGGAACCGCGTCGTGCGGCTGCGGCTCGTCCGCAAGATTCCCGTGATCCGCACGGGGAAGGCCGCGGTTCTGGTCATCGACGTCAACAACAATCATCTGAAATCGCGCATCGGCGCGGACCCCCTGGACTCCGTCCTTGCCGTCAACGGCGACCCGGCCTTCTTCGCGACCCTCCCGGGCTGCGTAGGCGAGGCCGTCGGGGTCCCCGTCGGCACGGAGAAAGAGCCCGCGGGGGTCACCCTGTTCGACGGCGCCGAAAAGCTGGTTGAAATCAGCTCGCTGACCCCGGTGTATTCTTCGGACAAAATCCACGTCGTCACGGTCGACAACGACGCGGTCCCCAACATGAAAAGCATGTTCTGGAACTGCACGCTGATCGTCCTTTTCAGCCTGCTGGTGCCGCTCGTCATGATCCTCTGCTTCACGCAGACCTTCAGCAGCCGCGTCGGCACGCTGAAGCGGGAAATGCACAAAGTCGGGCAGGGGCATTACGATATCATCCAGAATTTTTACGGAAACGACGAGCTTGTGGACCTGTTTTCGGAACTGAAAACGATGATCGAAAACATCAAGGCCAGAGACAAGGAAATCTATCAGGACCGGATCCTAAAGCAGCAGCTCGTCAACCACCAGCAGAAAATGGAATTCAAGATGCTTTCCAACCAGATCAATCCCCACTTCCTTTACAACACCCTGGAGACCATCCGGATGAAGGCCCATGTCGTCGGCGATTTCGAGGTGGCGACCGCCATCAAGCTGCTGGGAAAATCCATGCGGCACTTTCTGGAATCGGGCGACGCGCCCGTCAGCCTGGAATCCGAGCTGGAATATATAAAAATTTACCTGGAGATCCAGAAGATACGATTCAAAGATAAATTCGATTACGCGATCCATATCGATCAGCGGGTAGACTGCGAAAACTACAAAGTACTTCCGCTGCTTTTGCAGCCGGTCGTGGAGAACGCCATGGTCCACGGCCTGGAGGAAAAGGAAAGCGGGGGAATGCTGCGGATCGATGTCGCGCCGGGGCCGGCCGGAAAGCTTCTGATAGAGATCTCGGACAACGGCAGCGGCATGACGGAGAAGCGGCGGAACGAGCTGCTGGAGCGGATGAACGGGGCGGGCGAGAGTGCGGGCGGCGGCATTGGGCTGTGCAACGTCCAGAAAAGGATCCGGATGTTTTACGGCGAAAGCTGCGGGATCGAATTATCCAGCCGGCCGGGCGCGGGGACGAAGGCGACCATCGCGCTGCCGATTTCATGGAAAGGAGACCGGGGATGAAAGTGTTGATCGCCGACGATGAGCCGGACGTCCGGCTGGGGCTGAAAACCATTATCGACTGGAAGTCGCTCGGGTTCGACATCTGCGGCGAGGCCGCCAGCGGGGACGAATGCCTCGAGAAAATCAGAAACCTACGGCCCGACCTCGTGCTGCTCGATATCCGGATGCCCAAAATGCACGGGCTGGAATGCGCCCAAAACGCAAGGGCGATCGGCTGGCGGGGAAAAATCATCGTTCTGAGCGGCTATTCCGACTTCCAGTACGCGCAGTCCGCCATTCGGTGCGGCGTGGAATCCTATCTCCTCAAGCCGATTGACGAAGACGAGCTGACGCGGACTGTGCGGCGGATCGGGGAAGAGATTCGGGATCAGCATCTGCAGTCCCGGAAAATCGACCTTTGTCTGAAAAAAGCCCGCAGAGCGGTCCTGTTCGACCTTCTCGCTGGCAAGGCCGGCCGAGGGGCCGCTCCGCCGGTCAATCTGAAAGAACTGGGGCTCGAAGCGGACCACTACCGGGTCGTGCTTGCGGAACCCGCCACCGAAGCGGCCCGATTCCTGCGGGCCGCAAAGATTGCGGAGGATGCGGAGGCGCTGGAGCTGCAGGACAAAACGGCCTTTCTGGTCAAGGGCGGCCGGGCCGTCAGGCGTTTGGAGGCCGCCTTGGAAAGCCGGCGCCCGGACGGTTCCGGCGTTTTTCTCGCCCTTGGGAAAATGGTGTCCGTCCCCTGGGATATCTGCGCCTCTTACAGAGACGCTGAAATCGTTTTTAACAGAAGGTTTTTCTTCGGCCGGGACACGTTCGCAGCCTGCGGGAAGGACCTGCCGGAAAAGCCCGTTCCGTTCACATGGAAAGACGCCGATATCCGGCGCAACGCGGACCGGATATTTTCCTTTCTTCAGGCCGGGAATTCCAACGAGATCGGGAAGACCCTAAGCGGAATGGAACGGCGTCTCGGCGCGGTCGACGCGCGCCCCGATTCCGTCGCCAATTTTCTGGTCAACATCCTGCTCCAGGTCCGGCATAGGGTCTGCGAAAGCTACGGTTCGGGCGCCGCCGGGGAGAAAAACGACGCGGACACGGTCACGCGGCTGTGCGGGAAACGGCGGCTTTATGAAATCATGGACGGCCTTCGGCAGGAGCTGGAAAAGATGACCGACGCGGTGGAATGCGTGCAGGGGGAGCACGTGGTAGACCGGATGGTCTGCTTCATCAGGAAAAATTACGGCGGGAACCTGAAGCTCGAAACGCTGGCGCAGTCTTTCGGCTATAACAGCGCTTATCTCGGGAAAATCTTTAAGGAGAAGACCGGAAAGCCCTTCCATACCTTTTTGGATCTTGTCCGGATTGAAAAAGCCGAGGAGCTGCTTCGGGACCGGGATCTCAAGGTGTGCGAGATCTCCAGGAGAGTCGGATACGAGAACAGCGATTATTTCTATTTTAAGTTTCACAAATATCTGAACAAAAGCCCTTTGGAGTACCGGAAGAGCGTACTTCAAAAGGGCTCGAATTCATAGGAACAATGGTTTTGAAAAAGCGGGGCGTTCCCCCGGCTTTATCGCGTGAACTCCACGGCGTCCGCCTCCGGCTCGACGAACAGCGCGGTGCCGAGCCGGTCGGGGTGCGCCGATGCGCCCTTCAGGTCTTTGACCGAGGCGACGTTGCGGAGGAGCACGCGCAGGCCTTCCGTCTTTCCCTCAAAGCGCATCGAAACGCGGCCGTTCCGGTTAACGGCGGAAACGCGCAGCATCGGCCTGCCGTCCTGATTGAAAAGCCGCACGGAAGCGGCGTCCGAAAGCTCGAAGACGTGCAGCGTCAGGCCCTTGGAATAATCGTAATCCGGGACCTGATCGTTGTTCCCCACGGCGACGATGGAGTTCGGACGCGCCATCAGCGGAAGGCTGAAATAGCCGTGCTTTTCGCGGCGCCATGACCCGCCCGCGACGATTTCATTCGAGAAGAACCGTGTCCATCGGCCTTCCGGCAGGTAATACTCCGCCTCGCCCGTCTCGGAGAAAACCGGGGCGACCAGCAGGGAGCCGCCCAGCATGTACTGTCGGTCCAGCGAATCGCAGGCGGGGTCGTCCGGAAATTCAAGCACCATCGCCCGCATGACCGGCACGCCGGTGCGGGCCGCTTCGCAGGCCGCGCCGTAGAGATACGGCATGAGCGTGCATTTTAAGTTCGTGAAATAGCGCAGCACGTCCACGGCCTCTTCGCCGAACAGCCACGGCACGCGGTAGCTGCCGCTGCCGTGCAGGCGGCTGTGGCTGGAAAGCAGCCCGAAGGCGGCCCAGCGTTTGTAGAGGTCCGGTGTCGCCGTGCTTTCGAATCCGCTGATGTCGTGGCTCCAGAAGCCGAAACCTGAAAGGCCGAGGGAAAGCCCTCCGCGCAAGCTTTCCGCCATGGAGCCGTAGCTCGCCCGGCAGTCGCCGCCCCAGTGGACCGGAAATTTCTGGCAGCCTGCGGTCGCGCTCCTGGCGAACAGGACCGCGTTGTTTTCCCCGAAGTTTTTTTGAAGCAGGCGGAAAACCGTGCGGTTGTATAAATAGGTATAATAGTTGTGCATCAGAACGGGATCGGAGCCGTCGCAATAAACGGCGTCCGTCGGGATGCGCTCGCCGAAGTCGGTTTTGAAGCAGTCCACGCCGAGGTCGATTAGCTTCTGCAGCTTTTCGCAGTACCACCGGCGGGCGTCCGGATTGGTGAAGTCCACAATCGCCATGCCCGGCTGCCACAGATCCCACTGCCACACGTCGCCGTTCGGGCGTTTGAGAAAATAACCGTTCTTCATCCCCTCTTCAAACAAGGGGGATTTCTGCGCGATGTACGGGTTGATCCAGACGCAGATTTTCAGCCCTTTTTGTTTCAGTCGGGAAAGCATCCCCCTGACGTCGGGAAATACCGCCGGGTCCCATTTGAAATTGCACCACTCGTATTCCCTCATCCAGAAACAGTCAAAATGGAACACGCGCAGCGGAATGTTCCGTTCGGCCATCCCGTCGATGAAGCCGGAGACGGTTTTTTCGTCGTAATTCGTCGTAAAAGAGGTGGTCAGCCACAGGCCGAACGACCACGCGGGCGGAAGCGCGGGCCGGCCCGTCAGGAGGGTGTAGTTTTGCAGGACGCCTTTCGGATCGTCCCCGCCGACGATCATATAATCCAGCTTTTCGCCGGGCACGCTGAACTGCACGCGCGAGACCGCCTCGGACGCGACCTCGTAGGAAACGCGCCCGGTGCTGTTCACGAACACGCCGTAGCCGCGGCTGGAAAGATGGAACGGAATGTTCTTATAAGCGATATCGGACGAAGTGCCGCCGTCTTCGTTCCACAGATCGACGCTCTGGCCGTTCTTCACAAACGGCGTGAAGCGTTCCCCGAGCCCGTAAATTTTTTCGCCGACGCCGAGGTCAAGCTGCTCGCGGAAAAACGGGCCTTGCGGCGTCTCGATGTAGGCGAGCTGCTTCGGGCCGCTCCGCGTCAGGAACCTGCCGCCGTATTCGTAACGGATGGAGAAAACGTCTTTCGAGACCGCGGCGGTCAGCCCGCCGCTTTTGATCAGGATCCGCTGCGCGTCCTCTTCGGTTTCCAGCCGGCAGCGCCCGTCGTTCAACTCGAAAGCCGGTTCCCTTTTGGAAGAGCCCGCGAAGTGGAGGGCCCGCACCCGCAGAATGCCGGGCTGGGGGGATGTGATGCGGACCGTGAGCAGCGGACCCGCGAGCGTCTGCCCGCGGTTTTCCACCCGGAACGGCGCGGCATAGACGGTGACGCCGTCTTCTGCGACGGCGGCGTCGCGGACCTGCACGGCCGGAAAAATCCGGACGCCTTTCTTCGTCATCCAGAAACCGTCGGTAAATTTCAATCGAATTGGCTCCCTTTCTTCTTTGGATTTCCGCACGGCGGGGAAAAGATATGCGAAAGCCGGGCAGCCTTTCCGTCTTCCGGTTGGGCGCCCGGTCTCCGCAGATTTGCGAGATATCAGCCTTTGGCCGCTGCATCGCGGGCGGCCTTCAGATGGTCGGAAACGGACTGGTCGAACGCGAGAACTTTGTCGTAGCCAAGCCCTTTTACCGTCGTCTGCATATTTTTCAGCAGCGCGTCGAATTCGGTCTGATCCTTGGCAAACACCATCTTCCAGGAATTTTGGATGATGATGTCCTTGCATTGGTTGCGCATGGTGTCGATCTCGGAGCCCGCCGCCTCAGGCACATAGGCGTTTCCGGGAGAGACCGCATATCCGTCGTTTTTCTTCAGATATTCCAGGGTCGTTTTCGCTTCCATCTTACCCTGCCAGGAAGTGTCCAGCGCCGTCTTGTTGTCCTGCAGATAAGAGTCCCACAGCGTATAATTGTACGCGGACCCGGTGTTGGGGTCGGGGTCGGTGGACTGCACGGCCTGGTAGTTCAGCTGCGAAATGCCGTCTTTCCACTTTCCGGAACCGTATTCCGCCGGGATATCGACGTCTTCGCCGGCGAACGCTTTTTTCCCGAATTCGGTCAGAACGGGCTTGCCGTCTTTCATTTCCCAGGTGAGCCCTTTCGGCCCGCAGCTGCCGGAGGTCTGCGAGCAGGAGAGCTCGACGCCTTCGGGGGAATACAGCCAGTCGATAAAGTCAATCATACGGTCCGGGTCTTTCGCCTTGGAGCCGACCGCGACCATGTATTTGTTCCCGGAAGGCGAGCATCCGTAAGAGAAAATCTTTTGGTCCTGCACCGGCGCGAGCATGAACCCCTTGCCGGCCTTCTTGTTCGCGTTGGTGTTATAGGCCGCCTGCCCGAGCCAGGGCCAGGGGGAATAAAAAACCTGGCCGTCCTGATATTTCGCGTACATCGTGTCATAGTTCTGCGTGGTCGATTCCGGATCCACCAGACCCATTTGATTTGCCTTGAAGAAATATTCCAGGCCTTTAATATAGTAGGAATCGTTGTCGATGATGCTCTGGGTCTTCGCCCCGTCCGCGGAAAGAAGCTGGAACCCGTTTTCGTCGTACCCGTACAGGCAGGCGAGGATGTTTTTCCCCAGGCACATCATGTTGCCGTCCCAGTCCTTAAACAGGGAAAAGGCGTATGTCTTTTTGCCGGAATCGCTTTGGGGATGCTTTTCCTGCATCTGCTTGAGGATCGGCAGCAGATCGTCCATCGACTTGATCTCGGGGAAGCCGAGCTCTTGATAATAATCCCAGCGGATATACGGCCCGTAGGTCAGGTCGACTCCCTCCGAAGGATCCGTGGCTTTCTGCGTGGAAACTTGGCTCGGGATGGCATAGAGCTTTCCGTCGTCGACCAGCGACTTGGCCATTTCAAGCGCCTGGGGATAGGTGGAGATGTTTTCCCTGTCCTTCACCCGGTCCGTCAGATCGAGCAGAAGCCCCGCTTTGGCCGTGTCGTTCAGCCTTCCGTTCTCGGAACCGAGGAAAATCAGATCGCCGAGGCTCCCCGCCGCGGAACGGGTTTTGAACAGCGTGTCGCCGCCGCCCGCCACGTTGGGGGCGATGATGTTCAGCTCCATGTTGAACTTATCCTTGACGATTTTGCCGTACCATCCGGACTGCGTGCCTTGGTAGTTTGCCTGCGTGTCGAATACGTCCACCGTCAGAAAATCCGAGTAAGTCTTGGTTTTGGAACCGGCCTGCGACTCCGGGCCCGCGGAAGGGGCCGCCGATGAGGAATTGCCGCCGCACCCCGAAACGCTCCCGGCCAGCAATGCCGCCATCAGACACGATACCGCTTTTCTGCATATTTTTCCCATAGAAATCCTCCCTTTCCAGATTTGAGATATCACAGTAAAGCCCCTTTCGGAGCATTCCGTGCGTCAAAAGAGTCATCCTTTTACCGCGCCGATCATAATTCCCTTTATAAAGTAACGCTGCAGCCACGGATAAACCAGCAGAATCGGGATCACGACGATGACCGAAACGGTCATTCGCACGGAGGTCGGCGTCTGCCGCGTCGCCAAAGCCGCAATGGCGCTGCCGCTCATGGAGGGGCTGTTTTTGATCAGGGTAGCCAGCGAATTCGCGGAATTCAGGTAGGTATAAAGCAGATACTGCAGGGGATACAGACGGGAATCCGTAATGTAGAGCAGCGTGTCCTGAAAAGAATTCCACTGCCCGACCGCGCAGAAAATCGCGATGGTCGCCAGAATGGGAACGCTGATCGGAAGGATCACGAGGAAGAAAATCCTGAGGATCCCCGCCCCGTCGATTTCCGCCGCCTCCTGAAGCGACTTCGGCGTCGATTCGATATAGGTCTTCGCAAGGATCACGTTGAACGGCTGCACGATTCCGGGAATGACGTAGACAAGGAAATTGTTCGTCAGATGCAGGTTGTACATCAGGATGAAAATCGGGATCAGCCCCGCGTTGAAATACATGGTGACGATCATAAACCGGTACCAGAATCTGCGCTTCCACATCTTCTCCTGCGTGAACATGAAACCCAGGAACGCCGAGGCGAAAACGGTCAGCGCTGTTCCGACGGCCGTCCTCATCACGGAGACGAGAAGCGCCTGCGGAAGACCTCTCAGTTTGAAAATGCTGACGTAATTCTGAAACTGGATTTCTCTCGGCAGAAAATTGATCTGCCCGTTGGCGCTCAGCTGGTTGGAGCTGATGGTGTTGATGATCAGGTAATAAAACGGATAGACGCAGAGAATGGTGAACAGAGCGAAGATCGTGTAATTGACGACGTTGAACAGAATGTCCCCGCCCCTGGGGGGCTGCTTTTTTGCGGAAGCTCCGGCCATTTCTGATCCCCCTTAGACGATGGATTCGCCGCGCATCACTTTGGACAGCGTGTTTACGAAAAACAGCAGCACGACGCTGACCAGGCTTTTCATCATGCTGAGCGCCGTGGCGAGGGCGTAGTTGCCGTTTCCGAGGCCCAGATTGTAGACATACAGATCCAGCACCTGAATGTGCGTCATATTGAAAGCGTTCTGAAAAACAAAATACTGGTCCAGACCGTTCGAGAGGAAATTCGCTACCGACAGCATCAAAAGGACGAAATAGGTCGGCAGAAGCCCCGGCAGAGTGATGTGCCAGATCAGGTCGAACCGGCCGGCGCCGTCCACCTTGGCCGCTTCGTAAAGCTCCTGATCGATGCCGGAAATGGTTGCGAGATACATAATCGCGCTCCATCCGAGTCCTTTCCAGGTCCCCCACAGCAGCATCTTAAGCCAGGTGTGGCTGTCGCTGTCCAGAAACTTGATCGGCTCCGCGATCGCGCCGGCGGACTGCAGAATGTTGTTGACCATCCCCGTGCTGGAAAAGAGGGAGAACGCCACGGAATAAACGAGGACCCAGCTGATGAAATTCGGCAGCGTGGTCAGAACCTGAACCGCCTTTTTGAACCATTTGGCATGGATTTCAGTCAGGAACACGGCGAAGAACATGGCCAGCGGAGAAGTGAGAATGCCGAGCCCGCTCATCGCGAACGTGTTGAGGAGAACCCGCATCATCTGCCCGACCTGCGTGGGGTTGCTGAAGAGGAAGCGGAACCACTGCCATCCGACAAATTTGCACTGGGAAAGCTTCAGCGGCGGCCGGTAGTCGAAAAAGGCGTAGATCCATCCGTACAGCGGCAGATAGGAAAAAACAAAGACTAAAATCAGAAAAGGCAGCACCCAAAGAAACAGCTTGAACCCCGGCGAGATCTTTTTCTGCGGACCGTTTTTTCTTTTATAAAATATGGCATCGTTTGTCGGCGCCAACGGATATGACCTCCCTTACCCCGGCGGGCGGCCGGAAAAGCCGCCGTCCGGGGGATTGATTCATCGGAATGGAAAACGGAAGAGCAGGAGCGCCGTTCTTGCTGCAGCGCTTTCGGTTGAGCGGTGAAATTGCCTTTTCCATCTCCCACGCCTCCGGCGAGGGAGATGCAATTTTTGTCGCTCGGGCGCACCTAAAATTGTTCTGAAGACACTGTAGCATAGATGCAAAACAGTATCTACCTAAAAAATTTGACATGTTTCATTTGAAATTTAGATATTTTTTGATGTGTCTCCGCTGTTTTCACGGACTGCATAGACCGCTCCGCTTTCCCCGGCTCGACGGACCCCGGCTTTTGCAGGCTCCGGGAACAAAACTTGCCCCTTACGCCTGTCCTTTTGAAAGGCGTAAGGGGCAGATATGAAATTTCAGTCTCCGATCTCAGACGGCGTCTATCC
>ENA-UOOI01004037-UOOI01004037.1-fermentation-metagenome-genome-assembly--contig:-NODE-4037-length-10152-cov-32.704170_pt1 | contig 10152 bp, 8 predicted proteins | sample MGYA00245779_ERZ724027 | MGnify/ENA primary metagenome ERZ724027 (study PRJEB28704, sample SAMN03018318) | fermentation metagenome | biome: anthropogenic terrestrial biome; feature: soil; material...
GTTTGTGGTTTACCCTTTTTTAGTAGCCAATTTTATTTATCCATCAAATTTTACTTCTTGTAATTTAATCATCGCATTATAGACCTCTCCACGTTGACCAGAATCAACCGCCAATACTAGCATGTCTCCTGCTAATATTTCGGTCTGACCATTAGGTATTATGTCTTGACTACTGCGATGAATCACCTTAACTAGGGTACCTTTAGGCCATTTAATTTCAGCTACTTTTTTACCAACTAATTGACTAGATTCGTAAACCGGTACCGTTAATTGATCGCCGTAGCCAGAAGCAGTTTTGCTTACACCGTTCTTACCTTCCATTGCTTGGGCCAAACTATCATAAATCGGCTTACCGCCTAGCAGTTGGTCAGTAAACAATGCAATAAAGGCAACAACAGCTAAAGGCATCAAATGAAGAAGTGAACCGACCATTTCTGTGATCAAAATAATTGCCGTAAACGGTGCACGAATAACTGCTGCAAAGGAACCAGCCATTGAAAAAATAATCAGGTTAACAACTAAAACACGTGGAAGCAAGTGCAGTTGCACCATAAACAAACCATAGATGGCCCCAATCAGTGCCCCCATGGTTAGAACTGGTAAAAAAACACCACTCGGCAACCCTGAATCATAAGAAATGATTGAGAAGACTAATCTGAGTAAATAGAAAAAGACTAATGTTCCAAGCATAATCCAACCGGTTTTAGTTACCATTTCAGGCAAATCTAAAATTAACCGGCTGCCCGGTCCGGTAATCAAAGGTAAAAAGTATGCAATCGGAATTAAGATTGCGAGTGGAATGAGTCCCAGAAGCCAGTGCGGCAGAAATTCAATCTTGGCATAAAGCTTTTTACAAGAAAATAAACCCATTTTATAAAAATGTCCGAGTAATCCTAAAATTATTCCCAAGATAAGCAGATGCCAATAAAGCACAACTGGAAATGGATGATCATAGGCAATAGCCAAAACTGGTTGCTGTCCAAAAATATTAGAAGTTACAAAGTTGGAAGCAAGTGCACCAGCTAAAGCATTTATTCCCACACGTGGTGAAAAGTTATGAAAAATCGTCTCAAGCATAAATAGTACACCACTAAGCGGCGCACCAAAGGCAGCAGATAAGCCACTAGCTGCACCGGTTGCTAAAAGGACCCGTGAATTGGTTTTGTTTTGCTTAAACCCTTCGCTAACACCCTGTCCAATATTTGAACCAAGTTGCAGTGACGGCCCTTCTGGGCCCAGGAAAAGCCCAGTACCAATTACTAAAATGCTACTGATAAATTTCCGCCACAGGATCGGGAACCATCTAAGGCTTAACTTACCCTCTAGCTGCAATTTAACCTCTGGGATACCGGAACCACCAACATGCGGATATTGTTTTACGAAATAACCAGCAATCACATCTGTGGCAATAAAGCCAACAACAATGGCTATTAACCACATTGCATTATTATGTGCCAGTCTGAAAATATTCAGCCAAAAGCCAGTAGTCTGACTAATTCCATACCGAAATAGCCCGATTATTATTCCCGTACAAATACCAACAATTAGTGCTTCTAAAAGCAGTTTCACATCCGCTTTTTCTTTATCACTCATATATTCTCTATCACCCTTTTTATAAAACTTGCGAATATTATCTATTCTACAACAAAAACCAGCTAAAACTTAAAGCTTAGCTGGTTTTGTTACACGTGTAACGTTAATTTATTTTTCTTCATACCATTCAGTATGGCATACACCCACACGGTCATTTCTATGGTAAGTATGAGCACCGAAGTAATCACGCTGACCTTGGATTAAGTTAGCCGGAAGTGTTGGGTTAAAGATTGATTCCAAGTAATTAAGTGAAGCACTTAATGTTGGTGTAGGAATACCCGCATCAGTAGAAATCTTGATTATTGCCCGTAATGAATGAATATTCTTGTTTAACAAGTCCTTGAAGTACGGATCTTGGAATAGATTCTTAAGCTTCTTGAACTTACCGCCATCCATATAAGCATTCTCAATGTCTTTAAGCATTGATGAACGAATGATACAGCCAGCTTCCCAATTTTGGGCAATGGCTGTGTAACGCAGGTCCCAATTATATGCATCGGCAGCCATACCTAATTGTTGGAAGCCTTGAGCATATGAAACAGCTTGGGCTAATTGCAAGGACTTTTCCAAGTTATCAACCAAATCTGCTGGAACTTCACCGTTCCAAACAACACTCTTACCTTCACGGGTCGTTGCTTTAGACATAAAACGCGCAATAACGGCTTCAGCAACCACGCTGATCGGTGCACCTAAACTGACACCATCTTCTAACATCCAGTTACCAGTACCCTTATATGAAGCAACGTTTAAGATGTGATCAATAACGTGATCAGGGGTCAAAGTATCCTTTTTCTTCAAAACCTTTGACGTAATTTCAGTTAAGTAAGAATGAACTAGATGGACGTCCCAATTAGCAAAAATATCGGACATTTCATCATCAGTTTTACCGGCAACCTTACGTAAAATATCATAAATTTCGGCGAATTCTTGCATAATTGCATATTCAATTCCGTTGTGAACCATCTTTACGTAGTGGCCACTGCCTTCAGGACCAATATAGCTTACACATGGACGGCCATCTGGAGTCTTAGCAGCAATTGCCCTTAAGATTGGTGCAACCTCGTTATAGGCATCCTCATCGCCACCTGGCATAAGAGCTGGGCCATGTAAGGCACCTTCTTCACCACCAGAAACACCCATACCAATAAAGTGAATCCCGTGCTTTTCCATTTCATGATAACGACGGTTGGTATCGTGGAAATTAGAATTACCACCATCAATTAAAATATCTCCCTTATCAAGGAGCGGTAATAATTTTTGCAAGGTTTCATCAACTGGCTTACCAGCCATAATTTGAATTAAAATCTTACGCGGTTTTTCAAGTGAATCAACGAATTCTTTCCAAGAATAAGTTGGTTTTAATTTATCATCTTTGTATTTAGCAAAAGCATCAATCTCTGACCTATCAATACTGTAGCCAGAAACTGAAAAGCCATGATTTCTTACGTTTAATGCAAGATTCTTACCCATAACGGATAAGCCAATGACACCGAACTGTTGCATATTAATAATTCCTCCATCATTTTTAGTTTATCAATTATCATTATACGACAGCAAAAAAGCGAAACCAAACGGTTTCGCTTTCCTATCAAATATATCTACTAAAGCCAGATTAATGTTGTGAAGCACCTGAAGTAGTATCAGGTTCTGATTCTGCTTCTTGAGATGCACTTGAGGCAGGAGCAGCTTCTTCAACACCATACTTCTTTGCAAAGTAGCTAAATGGCTTCAATGCTTCAGCTTGATATTTCTTGACGAATGCTGGATCGTCAAGGGTATTCAATTCAGTTGAGTAAGGCATTGCATGGGTTAACTTAACGTCAATTAACATTGGACCATCCATGTTCTTGAATTCTTTAACAGCATCTGCGAATTCTTTCTTGTTACGAACAACTACGCCCTTAACATTCATACCATCAGCAACTTTTGCCCAATTATTATCTGGAATAATAACTCCTGATAATGGTTGGTGAGATTCGTCTTCTTGTTCAGCTTGAATATAGCCTAATGTTTCATTAGTGAAGACAACGTTTAATACGTGCATGTTGTAACGAGCTTGGGTCAACAATTCTTGGTTCATCATTGCAAAAGCACCATCACCAGCTAAGTTCCAAACTTCACGTTTTGGATATACAGTAGCTGCTGCAAGTGAAGCAGGAGCACCAAAGCCCATAGTTGCGTACAAGCCAGATGTTGCCCAAATTTGATCATCATGTAAATTCATCAAACGTTGGAAGTTGATATTAACGTTACCAACATCAACTGCAAAGACTGCATCGTCAGCAGCTTCTTTGTTAATAACATCAAAGACTGGTTCTGGACGCATTGGTGTCTCATCTGAATCAGCAAAGCTTTCTTGCCATGAATCCCAGTTCTCACGGTCTGCAATAGCAGCCTTGTAAAGTGGTGATTCTGAACGTTCTTCACCTGCATCAATAATTGCCTGCAAAGTCTTCTTACCGTCTGCTAAGATTGGAACATCAACTGCGTGCCGCTTACCTAAAGCTTCAGAGTCAACATCAATTTGGATAACCTTAGCCTTAGGGTTAAAGAAGAAGAGTGAGAATGGTGTGTCGTTACCAACCCAGACAACCAAGTCAGCATGAGTTTGAATATCATTACTTGGCTTCGGAGCAACACGGCCAATTGAGCCCATGTATGCTGGGAACTTATCTTCAACAATACCCTTAGCAAGTACTGATGACATCAAAGGTGTCTTAAATTTGTCAGCAAATTCTTTTAATTCTTTGCCAGCACCCTTAACACCAAGACCATAGTAAACTACTGGGTTCTTTGCTTCCTTAAGTAACTTAACGGCTGCATCAACTGACTCCTTCTTTGGAGCAGCGTAGTTTGGTGTAACTGCATGAGCATCGTAATTTACACGGAAGTTATCACTAATCTTGTCCCAGCCAAAGTCCTTAGGAAGAATTAATACGGCTGGACCCATCTTAGCATATGCTTGACGAATAGCTTCATCCATCATGCCAGGGATTTGATCGGCTCTCTTAATTTGGTGATTCCAAACAGCAACCGGATCAAACCAAGGTTTCTCATCAAAGGCTTGGAAGAAGTCCATATCTTGACGGCTAGTTGGAACGTTAGCAACAATAGCTACCATTGGAACGTGGTCATACTTTGCATCGTACAAGCCGTTCATTAAGTGAACAGCACCAGGACCGGCTGAACCGAAACATACACCGAGCTTGCCGCTGAACTTGTATTCAGCTGAAGCTGCTAAAGCTGCAGCCTCTTCGTGACGAACCTCGATATACTTCATCTTATCCTTAAAATCATAGATAGCGTTCATACCAGAATCGAATGAACCACCTGGGAATCCATAAATATGATCAATGTGCCAATTGTATAAAACTTGAAGCATGGCGTCGGCGCCATTAATTTTTGTCATTTTAAGTGCATCTCCTTAAATAATTGCTTACTTACATGATTCATTAAAACATATAATTTCACAATTTCAAGTGCAAGCAATTGTTATTTTATAGCATATGTAAGCGCTTCGTAAAAATATTTACATCACAAAGTTCACAAATTAATAAACAATTTTTTGATAATGATAGGGGTTACAATTGTGATTACCTGATCATAAAAGGTTATTTTTAGGTATTTTTTAGTAAAAAATACTTATAAAATAATTTTAAAATTATTTATTAAATTTACTTTGTTACTTTAGAATAATGACCATTTTGAACGTAAACACTCAAAATAGCTAAATCAGCAGGGTTGACCCCTGAAATTCGTTCTGCTTGGGCTAATGTTTCCGGACGAATCTTCTCAAACTTCTGCCTAGCTTCCGTAGCAAGACCATCAATAGCCTCATAATCAATATCAGCCGGTATTTTCTTAGCTTCCTGCCTGTGAAGGCGGTTAATTTGAACCTGTTCCTTTTTTATGTAACCGGCATACTTAATATTAATTTCTACTTGCTCTTTAACGTAACGGTCGTCTGAAATCTGCATCCCTGTTAACCGCTCAATATCATCAATTCTAACCTTAGGTCTACGTAAAAAGACGTCTGCCTTAGTACCAGCTTTCATCTTTCCACCACCGATAGTCTTTAAGTATTTTTGTACTTCATCGGTTGGATGAATGGTAATCGAAGCGAGTTTAGTCTTTGCTTCAGCAATATGCTTCTTCTTTTCTTCAAATTTAGCGTAGCGTTCATCCGAAATTAGACCAAGCTTATAGCCATAATCGGTCAAGCGCAGGTCGGCATTATCATGCCGCAAAATCAAGCGGTATTCCGCACGAGAGGTCAATAAACGGTATGGCTCATTGGTCCCCTTGGTTACCAAATCATCAATTAAAACGCCAATATAGGCTTCATCACGGCCCAAGGTAAAGCCAGGCTTACCCTTAGCACGAAGAGCCGCATTGATTCCAGCAATTAAACCTTGCCCTGCTGCTTCTTCATAGCCTGACGTACCGTTCATTTGTCCAGCGGTAAATAAGTTCTTAATCTTCTTAGTTTCCAGAGTATGTCTAAGCTGCCAAGGATCGATTACGTCGTATTCAATCGCATATCCTGGACGCATCATTTCCGCATGTTCAAGCCCAGCTACTGAGTGCAGCATCTTTAACTGAATTTCTTCAGGCATAGAGGTTGAAAAATCCCCAACATAAATTTCATGAGTGGTTTTGCCTTCAGGCTCTAAGAAAAGTTGGTGACGCGGTTTATCAGCAAAACGGACAACTTTGGTTTCAATTGATGGACAATAACGCGGGCCCACACCCTTAATTTGGCCAGAAAACATTGGAGACCGTTTTAAGTTATTCCGAATAATCTTATGAGTTACAGGATTGGTATAAGTCATCCAACAGGAAATCTGGTGCTTCAGATAATCTGAATCTTTACTTTCAAATGAAAAGTGCCGTGGAGTTTTATCTCCCGGTTCTTCCTGCGTTTTAGAATAATCAATCGTATGGCCATTAACCCGTGGTGGGGTCCCAGTCTTAAACCGTCGAAGCTTAAATCCCAATTTTTGCAAATTTTCTGATAATTTAATGGCAGGAATCGTGTTATCCGGCCCGGATGAATAATTAAGCTCACCAATATAAATCCGGCCACGAGCAGAAGTCCCAGTAGTCAAAACCACACTCTTTGAATGGTATCTGGCACCGGTATTAGTTTGCACACCTTTGCAGACGCCATCTTCGGTAATCAGTTGGTCTACAAGCCCCTGCCGTAAAGTCAAATGCGGGGTATTTTCAATAACATCTTTCATATGTTCATGGTATTGCCACTTGTCGGCTTGTGCCCTTAACGCACGGACAGCCGGCCCCTTGCCGGTATTCAACATCCGCATTTGAATGTAGGTAGCGTCAATATTTTTACCCATTTGACCGCCTAATGCATCAATTTCACGGACAACCGTTCCCTTAGCGGGACCACCAACGGAAGGATTACACGGCATAAAAGCAACCATATCCAAGCTAATGGTTAACAGCAATGTCGTGAGGCCCATATGAGCACTGGCTAAAGCGGCTTCACAACCTGCATGGCCGGCACCAACGACAATGACATCATATTCATCTGAATCAAAAGTCTTTATCATCTTCTATTATTCCTACTTTCCTAAACAAAATTGGCTAAACAGGTCATTGATTAATTCATCTGGGGCACTATCACCGGTAATCTCACCTAAAGTATCCCAAGCACCAGTAAAGTCAATCTGAGCAATATCTACAGGAACATCCTTATTAACAGCATGGATAACATCCTGTAACTGCTTTTTTGCTTTTTGCAAAAGTCCTGTTTGCCGCTGGTTAGTTACCATAACTTGATCATTAGAATTTTCAATACCAGAGAAGAACAGTTTTTTGATAGTATTCTCTAGCTCATCTAAATTCTTTTCTTTTAAAATTGAAGTTGAAATTACCGCACTGCTGGTTAGTTTTCTCATCCCTGCAGTCGTTATTTTCTGTCCCAAATCGGTTTTATTTAAGATAATGATCCGCTTTTTGCCATCGGTTTCCTTAACTAGAGCCATATCTTCATCAGTCAATTCTTCACTTGAATCAAGTATGAGTAAAACCAGATCAGCTTTCTTCAAAGCCGCTTCTGAACGTTCAACTCCAATTTTTTCAACCTTATTATTGGTGTGCCGAATGCCGGCCGTATCAACTAGTTTAAGCGGAACCCCTTTAATAGAAACGTATTCTTCTAGAGTGTCCCGAGTAGTCCCTGCAACATCGGTAACGATTGCCTTATCACTCTTAGTCAAATAATTAAGCAGGGATGATTTCCCAACATTAGGACGACCCACGATTGCGGTGGCTAAACCATTACGTAAGACGGTCCCTTCTTGAGCAGTTTTAAGCAGCTGATTTATCTTATTGATAACGGATTGCGATGTATCAGCCATCTGCTTGGCAGTTACTGTATCTGCATCGTACTCAGGGTAATCAATATTAACCTCAACGTTAGCTAGCGTATTCAAAATTTCTTTGCGCATTGCGCGAATCTTCTTAAGTAAGCCGCCACTGAGTTGTTGAACGGCTACCTGCCGTGCCTTATCAGTTTTAGCACGAACAATATCCATCACACTCTCAGCTTGGGTTAAATCAATTCGTCCGTTAACAAAGGCCCTTTTGGTAAATTCACCAGGATCTGCCATCCGCGCACCATGTCCAAGCAGCAACTGCAAAATATGGTTGGTAACAACAATCCCACCATGGCAGTTAATTTCAACAATATCCTCACGGGTAAAGGTTTTAGGAGCACGCATCACAGTTACCATTACCTCATCAATTGTTTTGCCGGTGTCCGGATCAACAATATGGCCGTAATGAATGGTATGCGTCGGCACTTTAGTTAAATTAGCTCCCTTAAATACCTTATTGGCAATTTTAACTGCATCTTCACCAGACATACGTACAATAGAAATTCCACCTTCACCTATGGGAGTGGAAATTGCTGCTATCGTATCAAACTCAGTTAAAGTTTTAGCCATGATTTACCTCTTTTTTCCAATAAAAAAAGCGCATTATAACAGCATGGAACACCATGATGTATAAAGCACTTTGACTACTTTATCTAAAAATCATTTTAGACGTTTATTCTATTTTCTGCGTCTTAGACGCTTGTAAGTTTTTCTGATTTTATGCTTACGCTCACGTTCAGCCTTAACCTTAGCTTCTTGCTCACGCTTATATTTAAACGGGTTTTGCAGGATGAAGGTTTGAATAACCTGGAAAAGATTAGAAATAACCCAGTAAAGAGTAATGGCAGACTGGAAGTAAATACCCATTACACCTACCATAATTGACATTCCATATGTCATAACCTTGGTCATCCCGTTTTGAGATTCCTTCGGCGTAGACATTTGACTGATATAAGTAGATATAAAAGTAAATACCATCGACAAAATCGGCATTATGTAATACGGGTCCGGCTTACCTAAGTCCATCCATAAGAAACGACCGGTTTGCAGTTGTGGCGTACGCATAATGGCACCATACAGGGCATACATAACAGGAAGCTGAATAATCAATGGAAGACACCCGGCGTACGGATTTACCCCGGCTTCCTTATAAAGCTTATTTGTTTCCTGTGATAATAATGTCCTGGATTCAGTATCGTGTCCTGGATACTTCTTCTGAAGCGCAGTAACCTGCGGCTGAATCCCCTGCATCTTGGTCGTGCTTCTGATTGAAATCGCATTTAATGGTAACAAGATGACCCGGACAATAACGGTAAAGGCTATAATTGACCAACCATAGTTGTTGCCCATAATCTTGGCAAGCCAAAGTAGGAAGGTGGACATGTAATAAATTACCCATCTATCCCACCAATTTCCGCTATTATGCGAAACTGGCGCCATTTGCTGCGAATTGGGAGCCGCACAACCAGTTAAAACAACTGCAATTGTGACAACCGCCAAAAGTGCAAGCAGACGTTTGACATTTCTTTTAGTCAGAATGTCTTTCACTCTAATCTTCCTCAACTTCATCTGGCATTTCTTCAATAATATGAGCCAAAGACAGCGCATGAAGCAAATTCTTGCGTATCTCAGCCATCTTAAAATTACGAGCATAAGGTCTGGCGATTACCAAAAAATCAATGTGCGGATCAATCTCCGCCTTTTCTTCGGTAAGCACTGCACGAATATAACGTTTGAGTTGGTTTCGAGCAACAGCAGTATGCCCAACCTTTTTGCCAACAGAAATACCTACCCGAAAGTGTTTATTTTCTGTTCTTTCCATTTTATAGATAACAAAAGCTCGATTAGCAACTGAGTCGCCAGATGTAAAAACTCGCTGAAAATCCTTTTCAGTTTTAACTCGATAAGACTTTCTCAAAACGTTCCATTCCACTCTAGTAGACTAAAAAAACCACTGGGATTCAGTGGTTTAAGCAGATAAGACTTTTCTACCCTTTGCGCGGCGTCTTGCTAAAACCTTACGGCCATTTGATGTACTCATACGCTTCATAAAGCCATGAACACGTGAACGGTGACGCTTCTTAGGTTGGTAAGTTCTTTTAGTTGTCATTAGACTACACCTCCATTTGTGTGCGAACTGCACAATTTAGTATCTAGA
>ENA-UOOI01004038-UOOI01004038.1-fermentation-metagenome-genome-assembly--contig:-NODE-4038-length-10151-cov-5.088946_pt1 | contig 10151 bp, 9 predicted proteins | sample MGYA00245779_ERZ724027 | MGnify/ENA primary metagenome ERZ724027 (study PRJEB28704, sample SAMN03018318) | fermentation metagenome | biome: anthropogenic terrestrial biome; feature: soil; material...
GAATTGTGAACTGTGAACTTATTTATGTTATAATATTAATCGATATAATTAATAGAAGGACTGAATCATTATGCTAATACGCAACAAAAAGTTTTCCATGAAATATGTACTTCTCTATATAGTGTTATCTATGACTATAATTGGTGGGATTGCTATAGGTTTAAATCAATACATCAGTAGAAGACTTAATTTTGAACTAAATGAAATAATAAATCTTAATATAGAATTGACGAATTTAAAAACATATCTTAATAAAAATAGTTCTCAAGTATCAAATTATTTTAATAGAAATGACAATGAAGACTATTTTATAAAATATTATAACAATAGAGAATCTATAATCTCTATTACAGAATATATATACGACAATATTAACCGGGATGAAAACAGTTGCATGTACTATAGAATTATGGAGAATTTACTTATATATGAAGAAGAGTTGACTGATAGTCTGTTTAGAGTAAGAAGCGTTGATGTTCAGACTTATGGAAACCAACAGGAATTAAAAAAATTATATACATTTTTAGACCAAACTGCTAACAATCTAACAGAGGCATGTATTAAGTATCAAGTAAGTAGATATGAGAATATAAATCTTTTATATAAAAAGGTAGAAAGAAATGTCTATATCTTTTTACTTGTTATTGTTTTATTAAATTTTTTGTATATAGTAACTATGATTAAAGATATAGTATTAAATTTAAATGATTTTAGTAAATCTGCTGCACAATTAGCGCTAGGGAATTGGTATATAGCCGATATTGAGCCGCAGAATTCTATAGAACTGGATTTATTTGCTACTGCATTTAATAAAATGAAAAATAATATTTTAGATTATATGTCTGAACTGGAATCTAAATCACAATTGGAAATCGAATTAATGGAGCAAAAACTTAAAAATGCTCAAATGACCCAGTTAGTAAAAGAGTCTCAGCTTTCGAATTTACAGAGTCAAATGAATCCTCATTTTTTATTTAATACATTGAATATAATATCCAGAACTGCCATGTTTGATGGTAATGAAACGATAGTTAAATTGATGCAAAGCATGTCAAAGATTTTAAGATATAATGTAGTAAATATTCACAACCTAGTGTCTCTCAGGGAGGAATTGGACATTGTACAAGCTTATTTATATATACAAGAAACAAGATTTCAAGATCAAATGAGCTTTGATATTAAAGTTGAGAATATAAATCTAGACGAGATAAATATGCCTCCTATGGTTTTACAACCAATAGTTGAAAATAGCATTAAACATGGATTTAAAAATAAAGAAGAAGGCGGAATCATAAATGTTAGGATAATAGAAAGCAAAGGAATTGTTTCAATATACGTAGAGGATAATGGAGAGGGAATTTCTTCTGAAAAACTTAAGAAAATTTTTAATGAATCTGATGAAGAGTGTAAAGAAAAATGCAATGTTGGATTAAAAAATGTTAAAAAAAGATTGGAACTAAGTTTTGGACAAAATGGTCTTTTGAAGATTGAAAGTGTATATGGATATGGCACTACTGTAATAATTACTATACCTAAAGGAGGTAAGGTCAGTGATTAAGGTTATGATTGTGGAAGATGAAGTGATAGAAAGAAAGGCTCTTGCATATTTATTTGAAAAATATTTTAAGGATAAGATTGAGGTTGCAGCTAATCTTTCAAATGGCGAGAGAGCAGTGGAATTTGAAAAAAACAATGAAGTAGATTTAATTCTAATGGATATTCATATGCCCATATTAGATGGGTTTGGGGCTTCTCGTATTATTAGAGATAGAAATAAAAATATTCAGATAATCATATTAACAGCCTATTCGGAATTTGAATATGCCAGATCTGCTATAGATATCGGTGTATTTAAATATCTGTTGAAACCTGTCGACAATGCCGAATTTATTTCCGCAATTAATGATGCTATACAAAAGATTAAATCATCTGTTGTTATTAATAAAACTGAAGAGGTTGATTGGGTTAAAAGAGACAGAAATATAAAATTTATAGATGAGATGAAGAGCTACATCCTAGAGAATTTTACTAAAGACATATCACTTGAGCAGGTTGCAGAACATGTAGGGTTAAGTCCCGATTATTTAGGTAAGTTGTTTAAGAAGATTGAAGGGCAAACCTTTACAGACTATTTAATACATTTGCGTATGGAAAAGGCAAAAGAATTATTAGAGCAAAGGGATCTTAGCATCAAACAAATAGCTTATATGGTAGGTTATTCCGACCCAAATTATTTTAGCAGAGCATTTAAAAAATATGTTGGAATAAGCGCAAGCCAATATGAAAGGGTAAAGACATAAATATAATTTATTGAGAATTTAAAATAAATGTAAAAGATAGCTGGAAAAGTAAGAAAATGTCGTCTATTTTCATTGAGTAATGGCTTAGATTTTTAGTAAAATAAATATGATAATAAGAACATCTTAATTTAAAATATTAAGGTGTTTATAATTATCAATTTTTGTTGTATACAACATATTGACAGATGAATACAAGAAGGGGTAATATTATACTAAGAATATTTACTATATTAGAAATGGATATGAAAGAGGTGAAAACATGTCAGAAGAATTGTTTCGAATGGAGGGAATATGTAAGAACTTTCCTGGAGTTAAAGCTTTAGACGATGTATCGTTTTCTGTAAACAAGGGAGAGGTTCATGGGCTTGTAGGTGAAAATGGGGCAGGAAAATCTACTCTGATGAAGATAATGTCAGGTGTATATAAGGAAGATTCCGGGAGTATTTTCATTGAAGGAGAAGAAGTAAATATCAATTCTGTAGCTAAAGCACAGGAATTGGGTATTGCTATCATCTTTCAGGAATTAAATCTATGTCCGCATTTGACAGTAGCAAACAATATATACTTGGGGCGTCCTCCATTAAAAAGATATCTGATAAGTGATAAAAAGATGCACGAAGATGCAAAGAGCGTTCTGGATGATTTAGGCATAAATATAAGTACTCATGAAATAGTTAGCAATTTAAGTGTAGCCAAACAACAAATGGTGGAGATTGCTAAAGCGATTTCCCAAAAATCAAGGATATTGGTATTAGATGAACCTACAGCAGCATTAACAGAGAAAGAAATCGAACAACTTTTTGACATCATTAGAAATTTACAAAAGAAAGGCGTTGGGATGGTATATATTTCCCATCGTATTGAAGAATTAGAGGAGATATGTGAAAGAGTAACGGTGTTAAGAGATGGGCAATATATAGGAACTAGAAATTACAAGGATATAACAGTAGATGAACTAGTAAATATGATAGTAGGAAGACCACTAGAGGATAAATATCCCAAAAAGATTCGAAATATAGGAGAAGTATGTTTTGAAGCTAAAAATTTAAGTAGAAAAGGTATAGTAAACGTAGAAAAAATTGAAGTGAGAAAAGGAGAGATTCTTGGAATAGCCGGACTAATGGGTTCAGGACGTACAGAGTTGGCAAGGCTTATATTTGGAGCAGATAAAGCGGATTCAAAAGAACTATACATGGATGGAAAGTCAATTACAGTGAATAATCCGGGACAAGCAATTGCAAATGGAATAGGCTATGTAACAGAGGATAGAAAATTTGATGGATTGGCATTGGATTTAGATGTTCAATACAACACTAACATGGCGCATTTAAGACATATATCCAGATATGGATTTATAGATGATAAAGAAGGAAAAAGAAACGCACAAGAATATAAGGGTTTGCTTAAAATCAAGACACCCTCTCTTAGGCAAAAGGTTCGCTATTTAAGCGGAGGAAATCAACAAAAGATAGTATTGGCAAAATGGTTGTGTAATGATGCAAAGCTATTAATAGTAGATGAACCAACCAGAGGAATAGACGTAGGTGCAAAATTTGAAGTATATGAATTATTAAACAGATTAAGTGATCAAGGTGTATCCATTATAATGATATCCTCAGATTTACCTGAAATACTAGGCATGAGCGATAGGATATTAGTAATTCACGAAGGTACGATAAACGGAGAATTAGACGTAAAAAAAACAACTCAGGAAGAAATATTATATTTAGCAGCAGGATATAACAAAATGAAGAAAAAAGCGCAATGGGAGAACATTTTTTAAAAGAGGAGGGTAAAAAAGTGACTGACACAGTGAACAAATTAAAACCCAAAGAGGATATAAGCCATAAATTAGGAACAAGTGCAAAAAAGGCAATGCTATCCGGTGCAGCTTTAGTTTTACTTTTTACTGTATTCGCATTATTGAAGCCAAAATTATTCTTGGCTCGCAGCAATCTTATTAACATAGCACAACAAGTAGTAACATATTCCATTATAGGATTTGGACTGACATTTTGCTTAGTTTGCGGAGGGACGGATCTTAGTGCAGGTTCATCAATGGCATTATCAGGAATTATTGTAACAACATTACTTATAAGGGGTGTACCGCTGGTATTTAGCATACTTACAGCATTAATATTTGGGATACTTATGGGGATTTTTAATGGATTTTCCATAGAGGTATTAGGGGTGGTGCCATTTGTGGCAACATTAGGAACTCAATGGATATTTAGGGGGCTGGCGAATGTACTGGTAGATGGTAAACCAATATATACAAATACTATCCCAAGTGAAAGCGTGCAGAAAGCATTTTATGTACTCGGTGGAGGGCGTATGTCTAGTGGGCTGCCATATAGCGTAATCATAACTTTAGTTTATGGTCTAATATTATTCGTAGTACTATCTAAAACAAGAATAGGTAGACAAATATATGCCTGTGGAAGCAACCTAGAAGCAGCTAAATTATCAGGAATCAATGCAGTAGGAACTCGTATGTTTGCATACTGTGTAAGTGGGTTCTCAGCAGCGATTTGCGGGATCTTGGTTACATCGCGTATATCCAGTGCTCAGCCAATGGCGGGTCAAGGATACGAACTTGAGGCAATAGCAGCATCAGTGCTAGGAGGAGTGTCTATCAATGGCGGCGAGGGCAGCATTGGGAACACAATTATAGGAGCACTAATGATGGGAATAATGAGAAATGGATTAAACCTAATGGGTGTAAGCTCATTTTGGCAGCAAGTAGTAGTAGGTATCATTCTGGTTGGCGCAGTAGCTATGGAAGCAAGACGTAATATGAAAAACAAATAGGATTTAAGCAATAAAGCTTAATCATAAAAATATTAATTAAAGGAGAGGTACTGAAATGAAGAAATTATTAGTATTGATTTTAGTATTAGCTATGTCAGTTAGTTTGGTGGCATGTGGAGGCGATAATGATGCTGATACTCCTTCAAACGCAGATGGAGAAGCTAGTCAAAAGACAGTGTATTTCTTAACAAAGATTTTAGGAAATCAATATTGGTCAGTAGTAGAGCAAGGTGCTAAAGATGCTGCAGAAGAATTGGGAATAAAATTAGTAGTAACAGGTTTAGCAAATGAAGCAGAAATAGAAAAACAAGTACAACAATTGCAAGATGCAGTATCAGCTAAGGCAGATGCAATTGTAATAGGACCAACAGATTCAACAGCTTTGGCAAACCCAGTATCAGATGCATTTAAATCAGGCACTCCAATAGTAATAGTAGATACTATGATAAACACAGATGACTACAATGTAGCATATATGACAAACAATGTAGAAGCCGGGAAAATGGCAGCTGAAGAAATGATAGAAAGACTTAAAAAAGCAGGGGTAAAAGAAGACGAAAAAGCACAAATAGCAATACAAATCGGAAGCAGTGGATCGCAAACCATTATAGATAGACTAAAAGGATTCAATGAATACTGGGATGCAAATGCACCAGAGAGTTGGGAAGTGTTAAATAACGATGTAAAGGTAAATGATGGAGATATCTCAAAAGCAGTAGGATTTACACAAGACTTTCTAACCACATATCCGGACCTAAAAGGAGTATTTGGACCAAACAATGGAAGTACAGTAGGATTTGTAATAGGACTAAAAGAATCAAACAGAAAAGACTTAGCGATGGTAGGATTTGACTTCTCAGAAGAAATAGAAGAAATGATAAGAGGAGGAGAATTTGAAGTAGTAACAATAGTACAAAAACAATACTTAATGGGATATGAAGGAGTAAAAGCAGGTATAGAATTATCAGAAGGGAAGACTCCATCTGAAAAAATGATTGACACAGGAGTAATGGTAGTCGACAAAGATAACATTGATAGCGATGAAGTAAAACAAATTATTGATCCAACAGGAAACTAGTATATAAAAATAAATCCCTTGAAATTTTCAGGGGATTTATACATATTTTAGGATATAATTTGATTATATTAAACTTGATTTGATATAATGAATGATATATTTAAGATATGAGGTGATTTATTTGTCTAATATGTTTGAAGGTCTATTTATCAGCAAAGAAGAAAGAAATAAAAAATATAATGACTATTCCAAAAGGATATTTCCATATGGTGCTGAGCAGAAAAAAAAAGTATCTTCAATTTTATCTGAATTGTTTCCAAATGAGGATCTACAATATTTATTGATGCATTATATATTGGTAAAGGAGCGTGTAATAGATGAAGGTAGACTTGATTATGAGTCTGCTTTTAAAAAAGTATCAAAGAAAAAAATAATCAAAATCACTCCGGACTTACAAAATAAAATGATTACATTGTTAAAAGCAGACTTATCTGTAGACGAAAGTTTGGAATATCCTTCTGCAGAAGAGGTAAAGAATGTTTCTCATAGATAGGAAGATGTAGCTATGACGTTTAAACTATCCAATATATTAATAATTTTGGTTGTATTCTGTATTTTACTTAATGGATGTGCTTTTCAAAAGAAAGATATAAATACACATGAAGGTCAAGTTATACTTCGACTTGCTGAAAACCATGTGAAGGATTATCCAACAGTTAGAGCAGATAGATTGTTTGCTAACTTAGTATATGAGAGAACTGAAGAAAACATAAAAATTATTGTTTATCCTGAGGGGAAACTCGGAGATGAAGAGTCGGTAATAGAACAGGTAAAATTTGGAGTTATAGATATGGCAAGGGTAAGTATAGCTCCTTTAGTAACAATTGATGAAAGTTTCGGAGTGCTGGCATTACCATATCTATACAGAGACAAAGATCATATGTTCAAAGTATTGGAAGGACCTTTGGGAGATGATTTTCGTCATTCTCTAATTTCAAATCAAATGTACGGGTTAGCATGGTATGATGCAGGTGCTAGAAATTTTTATAATTCCATTAAGGAAATCAGAGTTCCTGATGATATGAAATACTTAAGGATAAGGGTTCAGGAAATGGATTTGATGAAAGATTTTGTTAGGAATATAGGTGCTACACCGGTTCCATTGGTATTTAGCGAAGTCTTTGGTGCTATTCAGACCGGAATAATTGATGGTGCTGAGAATAATTGGCCAAGCTATGTATCCACATCACATAATATGGTCGCTAAATATATTACTATAGGTGAACATATCCGCATACCAGAATTGGTAATAATAAATAAAATAACATATGACAGGTTAACTGAAGAACAACAGCAAATCATTGAAGAATGTGCTAAAGAAGCTGCTTTATATCAAAGAGAGGAAATGGTCAAGGAGGAAGAAAAGGCTCGTGAAATTGCCATAGAAAATGGAAGCATAATTACGGTGTTAACAGCTGAAGAGCGAGAGCAATTTAAGTCAAGAGCATTACCAATATATGAATCTTTTAAGTCACATGAAGATATAATAGAGCAAATTACAAATACTGAGTAATTTTCATGTATTTACTATAAATTCAGAAAGGAGCACTAAAATGAAAAAATTTTTAGATAAAAATTTTTTATTGCATACTGACACAGCAGTAGAATTATATTATAATTATGCAAAGGACATGCCTATATTTGATTTTCACTGCCATTTAAGTCCTGAAGCAATTGCGAATGATAAGAGCTTTAAAAACATTACAGAAATATGGCTTGGTGGTGATCACTACAAATGGCGGGTAATGAGAAGCAATGGAGTAGATGAAGAATATATTACTGGTAACGCTTCTGATTATGATAAATTCAAAGCTTGGGCAAAAACTGTTCCGTATTGTATAGGAAATCCGCTTTATCAATGGTCGCATCTTGAATTAAAAAGATTTTTTAATATTGATTTAATTATTAATGGAGATACTGCAGATGAGATATGGGAAAGGGCAAATGCGCTTTTGAAAGAAAAAGATTTTACTGCAAAAGGACTTATAAAAAGATCTAATGTAAGAGCTCTTTGTACTACTGACGATGCAACAGATACTCTTGAATTTCATAAGAAAATAAGAGAAGATAAAGAATTTGGTGTTAGGGTTTTTCCGGCACTAAGACCGGATAAAGGTATCAATATTGAAAATGATACTTTTGTACCTTGGACAAAATCCTTGTCAGATATTAGCGGGATAAATATAGATTCCTATGATGCTTTTATAAAAGCATTGGATAAGAGAGTAGAATATTTTCATAAGGAAGGATGCAGACTTTCTGACCATGGAATAGATAGGATATTCTATGAACCATCTAGTGATAAAGAAATAGAAGAAATATTTTTAAAAGCAATTGAAGGCATGGCTCTGACCGACAAAGAAATTGATAAATATAAAACTAAAACTTTGATAAATTTAGCTAAGATGTATAACAAACGAGGCTGGGTAATGCAGCTTCATATAGGAGCTTTAAGGAATACTAATTCTAGAATGCTTGATATCTTAGGGCCGGATACAGGTTATGATTCCATCAATGATGGAAATATAGCTGAATCACTTGCAAAATTATTAAATGAAATGGACAAATCAAAGGAACTTCCAAAAACAATTTTATATTGTTTGAATCCAAGTGATAACTATATATTAGGAACAATTATTGGCAACTTCCAAGGTGGAGGTATACCGGGGAAATTACAATTTGGTTCAGGATGGTGGTTTAATGATCAAAAGAACGGCATGCAGGAGCAAATGACAGCACTTGCTAATCTAGGGCTATTAAGAAGATTTGTAGGTATGGTAACAGATTCCAGGAGCTTTATTTCCTATACAAGGCACGAGTATTTTAGACGTGTTTTATGTGATTTAGTTGGTTCTTGGTCAGAAGATGGAGAGATTCCAAGAGATATGGAATTGTTAGGTACAATGATTAAGGAAATTTGCTTTTATAACGCAAGAGATTATTTTGGAGTTGAAATTTAGGTTTATACGGCAGGAAGATTTAAGGGTCTATTGTGAATTATAATTTGTAATTATTGAGTATAGATTGTAAAAATAATGGGGGAAAGGCATAGCCTTTCCTGATTTTTTTATGCTATAATATTTTATGGAGGTGTATTTATTTGAGAAAGTATATAAAAGAATTTACAGTACCTTATTATGATTCGGATAAAAACGGAACAGCATATCCGGCTTCATTGTTAGCATATATGGAAGAAACCTCTTCTTTTCATAGTGATGATTTAGGAGTTGGGGTTGATGAATTACGTAAAAAAAATTATGGCTGGATGCTTAACAGATGGAACGTAAGCTTACATAGATACCCCAAAGTAAGAGAAAAAATATTTGTAGAAACATTGGCTACTGGATTTGATAAATTTTATGCTACAAGAGAGTTCGTAATTTATGATACTGATAAAAGTATAATAGGTCAGGCAACAACACTGTGGATTTTCTTAGATATAGTAAGAAAAAGACCTATTAGAATTCCTAAGGAGTTTTATGAAGCATATAATATAGTCAATGAAAACCAACCACCATATGACTTCTATAATTTTAACTTTGAGTTTGCGACAGAAACCAGCATAGATTTTCATGTAAGAAAAACAGATATAGATTACAACAATCATGTCAATAATGTAAAATACCTTAATTGGATGTTGGAGGTAATACCCGACGAGGTCGATAATGACTATTATCTTACAGAATTTGACATTCAATACAAAAAAGAAATCAAATTAGGGGATTTAATAGAATCATCAATTAGTGAAGGCATGACTAGAGATGATAAAAGAATTTATTTGCATAAAATCAATACAATTGATTCTAATGATGTAAATACCTATGGTAGAACTGTATGGGAAAAAAGATGAAAAGATGAAAGGAGACTTTTCAATTGGTTTCAGCAAAGATTTCAGCAAGCGAATATGTTTATAATCAATTAAAAGAAGAAATAATGTTTTTGGAGTTATTGCCCGGACAATC
>ENA-UOOI01004040-UOOI01004040.1-fermentation-metagenome-genome-assembly--contig:-NODE-4040-length-10141-cov-2.962721_pt1 | contig 10141 bp, 13 predicted proteins | sample MGYA00245779_ERZ724027 | MGnify/ENA primary metagenome ERZ724027 (study PRJEB28704, sample SAMN03018318) | fermentation metagenome | biome: anthropogenic terrestrial biome; feature: soil; material...
AATATAGCGTTTACTGCCGTCCTCGTTATAAGTGGTTTCCGTTTTTATGTATCCCCGCTTTTCCAAAACAGAAATCCATTGACGAATGCTTCTGTCTGAAACTCCATATAGATCCGCAAAGTATTTATTGGTAGCCCAGCAATAGCCTTTATCATTGCAAAGTGCCGTAATCTCGCCGTATAGTAATTTGGCGTTTGCAGAAAGGCTCTTATCGTACCTGACGTTTGCAGGTATTATAGCGTAATAGCTGCGTTTATCTGCCATATTTACTCCGTTCTCCCACGTGTAACCAGCGGTGGAGTGGTGTCGTCGGCAGTATCCAAAAGCTCATAATCATAATGGAAGCCTTTGCTCTCGCCGCCGTGTGCAATACGGTACTGCTTAAGGTAACCGGCCTGTTTAAGCTCTCTCCATGCCGAATCGAACGCTTTACTGCCCTCTTTGCATTTAGCCTCTAATTCGGGCTTATAATGGCCGCAATCAAACCCGGGACTTTCTATGCAGCTTTTTATCAGCAGATAAAGCCCTTTTGCCCTTAAAGATAGATTTATATCCTGTGCGGCCGAATTTGACACGGAGCAAGTGCTTGCTGCCATGGCTTCGTTTTGGCCGCTTTTACATTCGCGGCACTTTATAACCTCGCCGTCATTATTGGAATCAAGTGATACGCCGAAACGTCCGCAGTGGTCGCATTCCACTCCGTCAAGCCCGAAACAAGGGCAGCGGATATCATTAGACCTGCAGTATGCGCCTGAAGGTATTTCAATCATGCGTTTTATCCCCATTGCTGCTTCTCCTTCCAAAGTTTTAAAGTCTGTGCTTGTCCAACTTTCACGGTTTAAACGTCCTTTACTTCTGCTGATTGTGCCTTATTATTTCTAACGAAGCTTGTGCGGCATCGTCTAATATCCGTTTTTTGGCTTCCGGTGTATCGTTGTTAACATACGCCGCGTCGCAAATATATATATGTGTATTTCCTATGTAATAATCTTTAACTATGTTGCCGCCAAGCGGAATCGTCGCACGCATTTTTTCAACCACCTCTCCTTATATTTATTATTTTTTCTGATTGTCCTATGCACTTTTTTTCCTGTTGTCAATACTAAAAAGATGCTCAAACGAATCATCATATCTCTGCATAATTGCAAAAATTTCAGGCAATTCAAAATATTTTTTGCCACGTAAACGTGCTGAAAGTGTTTGATAATTCATTCCCAATTCCCTTGATAGTTTAGAAATGGAATCACCGTATATTGCCATTTTCGCAATAATATTAGGGAAAACGTAACTTGAATTAGTTATCATAACGATGCCTCCTTTAACGCAATACGCGTTAAGTTTAGCTATAGTATAATCGCGTTTTGCGTTAATGTCAATGCTTTTTTAAGGTTTTCATTGCAAAATGCGTTGGTTCGTGATATTGTAGAGCTATATTAATTGACAGGAGATATAATATTGCTACCTGAAATTTATAGACAGTTTGGCTCTCGACTTCAAGCAGCGCGACTAAAAGCAGGATTAAGCCAACAGGATATAGCTACAAAATTGGGAATTGCTCAAACAACCTACTCCGGTTATGAACAAGGGACGCGCAAAATTCCACTTAAAATGATAACCATGTTTTCTCTTGCCCTTAATATATCTGCTGATGAATTGATAATGGGTAAGACAACGAATCCCCCATCTCAAACGCCAACCGAAGTAGGCGAATTATCACCAGATAAAATTGAATTATTATCTGATTATGACCTTTTAAATGATGAAGGAAAGCTTGCCGCTCGCTCTGCTATTAAAGGGCTTACCTATACTCCAGATTATAAAAAATCTTTTGAAAGTGAAAAAATGGCGTAGGTGACATAAGCTGTAAATTTATAAAAGGAGCTATAATATGGAAAACAATGAATTGTTGCAGGCAATCAGACAAATTGTAAAAGAAGAAAATGAACCGCTTAAGCAGGATATTTCCAGTGTAAAAACTGATATTTCAAGTGTAAAAACCGATATTTCCAGTGTAAAAACCGATATTTCCACTCTGAAAAAAGGACAGGAAGCATTGCAAAAAGATGTTTCTACTTTGCAGGCCGGGCAGTTAAAAATAAACATTGAATTGGAAAACAATATCGATAAAAAGCTCTCTGCTTTATTTGACGGCCATCAGCTTGATACTGAAAAAATAGACCATATTAGTGAAACGGTTGACGATATAGACGCGTCTGTGACCGCAATGGACATTGTGACACATGCAAACGTAAAAGAAATAAATAAGCTTAAAGCAAAGATAGGATAAAAAAGCCCACATACTAAATTTAATTACATGTGGGTTTATGTAATTAGCCGAGGTGAATTCTATGGCCTATTGTTTATATTTACGTAAGTCGCGTGCCGATATGGAAGCTGAACAACACGGCGAAGGTGAAACACTTGCGCGGCATGAAAAAGCTCTTTTAGAGCTTGGAAAACGGCAAAAACTCAATATAACACAAATATACCGTGAAATAGTATCCGGTGAAACTATTGCCACACGCCCTGTTATGCAGCAGCTCCTTTCAGATGTCGAACAAGGAGTGTGGGAAGGCGTACTCGTTATGGAAGTCGAACGCCTTGCGCGCGGTGATACTATCGACCAGGGCATTGTTGCGCAGACATTTAAATTAACTGATACAAAAATAATAACGCCGTTAAAAACTTATGACCCGGACAACGAATACGACGAAGAATATTTTGAATTTGGGCTTTTTATGTCACGCCGTGAATATAAAACTATAAACCGGCGTTTGCAACGTGGACGTGTTGCTTCAGTCAAAGAGGGAAAATACGTAGGGAATAAAACGCCTTATGGTTACAAACGCAAAAAACTGAAGCACGATAAGGGTTACACCCTTGAACCTGATACTGAAACGGCGCCAGTTGCAAAAATGATATTTAATTTATACGCGTATGGCGAACAGCAACCTGACGGCAGTAAGAAAACGATGGGCATTTCACGCATAGTGCGTAAACTAAACGATTTAAAAATAAGCCCAATGTATGGCAAGAATTGGACTAATTCAACTTTACAGGGTATGCTCCGCAATCCAGTGTATATAGGTAAAATACGTTGGAACGCAAGGCCTGTAAATAAAAAAATGGTCAACGGGCAAATAGTAAAAGAGCGTCCACGCAATAGCCCTGAAAACTGGATATTAGAAGACGGATTGCATGAACCACTTATTGATTTAAAAACATGGAATATAGTACAGCAATGCTTAAAAGAGCATTCAACACATACTGCCCCTAAAAATATGCCTATAGCAAACCCATTAGCAGGGCTTGTTGTCTGTGGAAAATGTGGCCGTAGAATGGTGCGCAGGCCATATACAAATAGGGATTATCCCGATACTATGATGTGTTCTGCAACCTCTTGTGACAATATTAGCTCACAACTTTCATATGTTGAGGACAGGGTACTTAAATCCCTGCAAGACTGGCTTAATAGTTACAAACTAACGTATAAACAAAAAAATACAAAACCGCATAATAATTTAAAAAGTACATTAGTTATAGCGCAAAACGAATTAAATAAGCTTGAAAAACAGCGCGATAAGATATATGACTTTTTGGAAAAAGGTGTTTACACTACAGACGTATTTTTACAACGTTCTAAAAATATCAATGAAAAAATAGAGGAAACAAAAAATAGTATCACTGAAATTGATAAGAACATAAAAAATAACGCTGCCATAGCTGCAGCGCAAAAAACTATTGTACCTAAAGCAGAGTATGTACTTAGCGAATATAAGAACGCTAAAACCGCCGCCGAAAAGAACAAACTCTTAAAATCCGTTATTGACAAGGTAGTTTACACAAAAACTATAAATGGACGCTGGCACGGCAAGCCGGACGACTTCGACTTGGTTTTATATCCCAAATTGCCTAATAGCGATACAAATAACTGATAATAGTTATGTACCTATTCTTCCGTCCCAATGTCAGTCAATATCGCCTTTAACTCGGGGTTAGGCATGGTATACCTCTGGCTCAGGTACCTCAGAGAAGCACCTATTTCCCCGTGCGGCCCGCCGTACTGTGCGGCTATAAGCTTTGCGAGCGCTGGGTTGGAGTTCTTAATTTTAATAGGATATTGCAGCCTTTTTTCGTAAACCCACATAGCTTCAGTTCCCCTCCCCTGTTTCCCACGGCCATGGGCTTGCTATCCATGCCCACCTGTTCGTGTTGCTGCTGTTTTCATTTATAGGGCCGTATGATTTTTCATACTGCGCTACGAGTACGGCGGTGGTTTTTTTGTATGAATTAAGCTTATCCGCCGCCTCGCAGTCGCCCGGATGGGTGTCAAGGTATATGTGCAGCTCCCACATGGCAAACTCGTTAGCGTTTATACTGCGCATAAGCTTTTCCTGCTCGGTCATCTTCCCACTCCCCCGCCTAAAAAAGGTTTATTTAACTCCGGAAAAATAGTCCCGTTTTGAAGGCCCTTCTCCGGGTCGTAAGTTGTTTTAAGCTGCTGAAACGGCACGTACGCCATGGCTTCCGGCGTTTCCGGCGGGAACGGGCGCCTGTTCGGAAGGCAGTCGCTGCCTTTGGCATATTTTGCCGTTACTGTTGTAAGCAAAGACATATTATCGTTCATGCTGTATTCTCCTTTCAAAATATTTTTATAATCTATATCATAATATGTGCCTTTAATTCCGTGGTTCAGGTATTTACCGGCCGGCTGGCACAAACTGATGTTCTAAGATGCATCTTAAATTTTTTATGCAATTATTCTATTAATTCCAACACATTCTGCAATTTTACGATGATTTTATTTAAGTTAAAAAATTATTTTTCACTTTTTGTATTGCATGTCAAACCTATTTGTGATATATTTAACATAGTGTATTTTTAAGATTGCCTCTCAACAGATTCAGCAAACAGCAAACATCGTTAGATAAACTTAAATATATAAAACACGAAATGGAGGAAATGTAAATGGCAAAAAAAATTGTTATTGCAGGTGCCTGCCGCACCGCAATAGGTAAAATGGGTGGTATGTTTGCGAACACATCGTCCAAGGACCTCGGCATCACCGTGGTAAAAGAAGCACTTAAACGTGCCGGCATAGCGCCGAGCGAAGTGGATGAAACACTTTTCGGCTGCGTGCTCCAGGCAGGTTTGGGTCAGAACATGGCGCGCCAGGTTTCCGTAGGCGCGGGTATCCCGATAGAAAAACCGGCACTTACCATAAACGACGTGTGCGGTTCAGGGCTTAAGTCGGTTAACCTCGCTGCCGACATGATTTTGGCCGGTGAGGCCGACGTTGTAGTCGCAGGCGGCACCGAAAGCATGTCCATGGCTCCGTTTCTTCTCCAGAAAGCCCGCTTCGGCTACAGAATGAACGACGGTAAACTTGTCGACGAAATGATAAAAGACGGCCTGTGGGACGCTTTTAACAATTACCATATGGGCATAACGGCTGAAAACGTAGCCGAAAAGTACGGCATAACCCGCAGGATGCAGGATGAATTTGCCGCGGACAGCCAGCAGAAATGTGAAAAGGCAATAGCCGAGGGCAAGTTTAAAGACGAGATAGTACCGGTTCAGGTTAAAGTGAAGAAAAAGGGCCTTGTAACGTACGATACTGACGAAGGGCCCCGCAGCGGCGTAACGGCAGACAGTATCTCCGGGCTTAAGCCTGCGTTCAAGCCTGACGGAACAGTAACGGCGGCAAACGCCTCCGGCATAAATGATGCGGCCTGCGCTATGGTCGTTATGTCAGAAGAAAAAGCCAAAGAGCTCGGTGTAAAACCGTTAGCGACATGGGTCGCCGGTGCCTGGGCTGGCGTAGACCCGGCTTACATGGGCATAGGCCCCATCGCGGCGACAAAGAAAGTCATGGCAAAAACCGGCCTTAAAGTCGAGGACATGGACCTTGTCGAAGCAAACGAAGCGTTTGCCGCACAGTCAATAGCAGTCTGCAATGAACTTAAGTTCGACATGAGTAAAGTAAACGTAAACGGCGGCGCAATAGCACTCGGCCATCCTATCGGTGCTTCCGGAGCTCGTATCCTTACAACCCTCATGTACGAAATGAAGAAAAGGAACTCCAAGTACGGCCTTGCCACTCTCTGCGTAGGCGGCGGCATGGGTGTCGCTACCATCGTAAAAATGGGTGACTGACAGCTTTAAACCCGACTTTATTTATGAAAGAAGGCATTTATGCTATGGGGTTTGTGAAATATGAGCAAAAAGGCTTCGTAGGCATAGTCACCATAGACCGCGAAAAAGCTTTGAACGCCCTTAACACAGCGGTTCTTAAGGACCTTGAGGCCGTTATGGACTCTATTCCGCTTGACAGCACGAGATGCGTCATCATAACCGGCGCGGGGCAAAAATCTTTTGTTGCCGGCGCAGACATCGGCGAAATGAAAGATATGAATAAAGAAGAAGGCAGCCGGTTTGGAGCGAGGGGCAATGCGGTTTTCCGCAAAATAGAAAAATTCCCAGTGCCTGTAATAGCCGCGGTTAACGGCTATGCCCTCGGCGGCGGGTGCGAGCTGTCGCTTAGCTGCGACATACGCATCGCCGCAGAAAACGCTGTTTTCGGCCAGCCTGAGGCAGGCCTCGGCATTACTCCGGGCTTTGGCGGTACACAGAGGCTTGCGCGAACCATAGGCGTAGGCAAGGCTAAAGAAATGATATACTCATGCAACAACATACATGCCGACGAGGCGCTTAGGATAGGCCTTGTAAACGCGGTATATCCTATCGGCCAGCTTATGGACGAATGTATGAAATTAGCGGAAAAAATATCTAAGAACGCCCCTATTGCCGTAAGGCACTGCAAAAAAGCCGTCAACCTCGGCCTGCAGATGGACATAGACAGCGCCGTCGCTTTCGAGCCTGAGATGTTTGGCTCCTGCTTTGGAACGGAAGACCAGAAAAACGCCATGTCGGCTTTCTGCGAAAAGCGCAAGCACGACCCGTTTGTAAACAAATAATGTTTACTGCCCTGTGTTCGAATGTAATACCGGCATAAAAAGGTGATATTGTTAAAAATGAATTGGAAAGATATTTATAAGCAAAAACTCACTACGGCCGACGAAGCCGTAACGCATATAAAGTCCGGCGACAGCGTGATTATCGGTCACGCTGCCGGCGAACCCACCGCGCTCCTTAACGCTATGGTGAAAAATGCTGACCGCTACAAAGGCGTACGCACTTTCCAAATGGTGTGCAAGGGTGAAGCGCGTTACTGCCAGCCTGGCATGGAGGAGCACTTCCGCCACAACAGCCTTTTCGTTACGGCAAGCACAAGGCAGGCCGCCGCGGAAGACCGTGCGGACGTGACCCCTTATTATTTTTCCGAGGTTCCGGAGCTTTTACGCAGCGGCATGCCTGTTGACGTTGCGCTTATACATGTTTCCACGCCGGATGAGCACGGTTACTGCAGCTTCGGTATTTCCGTAGACTACACTAAGCCGGCCGCCGAATGTGCAAAAACGGTTATAGCGGAAGTTAACCCCAACATGCCGAGGACTTTGGGCGATTCGTTTATACACGTAAGCGACATAGATTACATAGTAGAGTCAGACGACCCTATTATCGAACTTCCGCCCTCAAAGCTCAGCGACGTAGAGTACGCCATAGGCAAAAACTGCGCTTCCCTCATACATGACGGCGACACGCTTCAGCTTGGCATAGGAGCCATACCGGACGCGGTTTTGGCTTCGCTCAAGGATAAAAAAGACCTTGGCATACACTCCGAGATGGTTTCCGACGGAGTCGTCGACCTGGTTGAGGCGGGAGTCATAACAAACAAACGCAAAAGCTTTATGCCCGGAAAAAGCGTAATAACCTTTATGATGGGCACTCGCCGCCTGTACGACTACGTGGACAACAACCCTGCCGTCGCGATGTTCCCCGTGGACTTCGTTAACGACCCCTACGTCATAGCTAAAAACGACAACCTTATATCAATAAATTCATGCGTTGAGGTTGACCTGCAGGGGCAGGTAGTTTCCACATCCATCGGCCTTAAACGCATAAGCGGCGTAGGCGGGCAGGTAGACTTCGTGCGCGGCGCAAACATGAGCAAGGGCGGCAAAACCATCATGGCTTTTGCTTCGACTACCGGGCACGGCAAGATTTCAAAAATCGTTCCGTTTATAAACCAGGGTGCTTCCGTTACAACATCCATTTACGACGTAAATTATATAGTGACGGAGTACGGCATAGCGAAATTAAGAGGGCTGTCACTGCGTGACAGAGCCAAGGAACTTATAAAAATAGCGCATCCTAAATTCCGCGATTCGCTGGCGGAGGAATATGAACGCCGCTTCAGCATCAAGTATAAGCCGTAACGGCGTATTGCGTATTAAATTATTTTATATAGGAGGTATTACTAATGATAGTTGGTATTATTGGCGCAGGAACCATGGGGTCAGGCATTGCGCAGGCATTTGCACAAACCGAAGGCTACACGGTTAAACTTTGCGATATTAACGAAAAATTTGCCGCGGGCGGCAAAGAAAAAATCAAAAAATCACTCAGCCGTCTTGTTTCAAAAGGAAAGATGGAGCAGGCCAAAGCCGATGCCATACTCGCAAAAATCACAACCGGCACAAAGGAAATAACCGCCGACTGCGACCTTATAGTTGAAGCCGCACTCGAAAAAATGGACGTCAAAAAAGACCTTTTCAAAGAGCTTGACGGCATATGCAAAAAAGACGCCGTATTTACAACGAACACTTCTTCCCTCTCATTAACCGAGATTTCAAACGGCATAGGCAGGCCGGTATGCGGCATGCACTTTTTCAACCCGGCTCCTGTAATGAAGCTCGTTGAAGTTATTGCCGGCATAAACACACCGGCCGAAACTGTCGCCAAAGTTAAAGCTGTTGCGGCGGAAATCGGCAAGACACCCGTAGAGGTGAAAGATGCGGCAGGCTTTGTAGTAAACAGGATACTTATTCCGATGATAAATGAAGCAGTCGGTGTATATGCCGACGGAACCGCTTCCGTCGAAGACATCGACACAGCCATGAAGCTCGGCGCCAACCATCCCATGGGCCCTCTCGCGCTCGGCGACCTCATAGGGCTTGATATCGTCCTTGATATCATGGAAGTTCTCCAGGCTGAAACAGGCGACTCTAAGTACCGCCCTCATCCCCTGCTTAGGAAAATGGTACGCGGCGGACTGCTCGGAAGAAAGAGCGGCAAGGGCTTTTACGATTATTCAAAATAATCCGTTGTTGAAGATGCTTACAGTATAACTGCGCTTATTATAATTCTCCATGAAATATACGCCCTGCCGTTTTACGGTGGGGCTAAACCGGTAAATAAGCGCTTTTAACTTTACGCATCACAGTTTTTATTATAGATTTGGAGGAACGAGTATGGACTTTTCACTAAGCAAAGAACACGAGATGGCCCGAACCCTTTACAGGGACTTCGCCGAAAAAGAAGTAAAGCCTCTTGCGCAGCAGACAGATGAAGAAGAGCGTTTCCCAATAGAAACACTTGAAAAATTCCGTAAATACGGCTTTATGGGCATACCGTACCCGAAAGAATACGGCGGCCAGGGATGCGACTCTTTAACATATATTATGTGCGTTGAAGAGATGTCGAAAGTCTGCGGCACAACCGGAACAATGCTTTCGGCGCACACGTCACTCGGCACATGGCCTATCTTTAAATTCGGTACCGAGGAGCAGAAGAAGAAATATCTGCCTAAGCTCACTTCAGGCGAGTACTTGGGCGCTTTTGCATTGACGGAGCCGAACGCCGGAACAGACTCTTCCGCGCAGCAGACAAAAGCCGTCCTCGAAGGCGACCACTACGTTTTAAACGGCAGCAAAATCTTCATTACAAACGCAGGTTACGCCGATACTTACGTAGTTTTCGCTATGACCGACAAAAGCCAGGGCAACCGCGGCATTTCGGCTTTCATAGTTGAAAAGAATTTCCCGGGCTTCTCAGTCGGCAAAAAAGAGAAAAAAATGGGTATCCGCGGTTCTTCCACATGCGAGCTCATTTTTGAAAACTGCATAGTTCCTAAAGAAAACCTCCTCGGCCAGGAAGGCAAGGGCTTTAAGATAGCGATGATGACACTTGACGGCGGCCGTATAGGCATTGCCGCCCAGGCTCAAGGGCTTGCTGAGGG
>ENA-UOOI01004042-UOOI01004042.1-fermentation-metagenome-genome-assembly--contig:-NODE-4042-length-10134-cov-153.238516_pt1 | contig 10134 bp, 9 predicted proteins | sample MGYA00245779_ERZ724027 | MGnify/ENA primary metagenome ERZ724027 (study PRJEB28704, sample SAMN03018318) | fermentation metagenome | biome: anthropogenic terrestrial biome; feature: soil...
CCCATAGGTTAAAGGAGTGACATTCGATGCCAGGAACCAGAAAGCTCGGCAGAGCGACAGACAGCCGTACTGCGATGCTGCGTGCGATGGTAACCTTTCTCTTAGAGAACGGCAAGATCGAAACGACCGTCACCCGCGCCAAGGAGGTTCGCTCTATGGCCGAGAAGATGATCACGATTGCCAAAAATGATACACTGCATAATCGGCGTCTTGTGATGGGCTTCATCACAAAGGAAGCTGTTACCAATAAACTGTTTACGGAGATTGCACCGCTTTGCAAAGAGCGTAGTGGTGGTTATACCCGCATTACAAGAATTGGGCCGCGCCGAGGCGATGCAGCCGAGATGGCAATTATTGAGTTGGTTGACCAGAAGCCGGCTCAGGCAGAAGAAAAACCTGTAGCTAAAGCAAAGGACGCAAAGTCTGAAGACAAGGCTGATGAAAAACCAGAAGAAGATAAGTAACTTTTCATTCATAAAAGGACTGCCGTGCAGTATGCGGCAGTCCTTTTTCATTTAACTTTTATTTACAAAGTCGGGAAAGAACAGATCAGGATTTTTTTTAAATTCTGTGACAGGGTCCGGATGTTGGTCTGACTGTGGTGCGTCAGACGGCTGTTCTTTTAAACGCATCCACTCTGGGACAGGATTGTTAGCCGGATCCATGCAATTATATATTTTTGTCTCCATCAAAAACACCTCCGACACAGTGTATGCAGACTGGATAAAATGTTTGCAGAAGCCCACAAAGATGTGCCTGTCTGGAATGACAAATGCACATTCTGGACAATCTAATATGGAAAATGATATAATAATAAGCGAAAAGGGGGGGAATTGCTGCAAATGGAAAATCGATTTTGTATACCAAAATTTGACTACTTTACAGAAAATAATAATTTTTACACAGGAAGTCTTTCTTTGCTGAATTATCGAATGGATGCTGGTGGCGACATGATTCATATGACAGTCTGGTATGGAAAAATGTGCTTGGCAAAAAGTAAGCCAGTGGCTGAAAAGGAGTTTACGAAAGATCGTGAAGGCTGTGGTCAGGCACTGAATTGGTTGGAGGAACAGTACCAGATTTATTTGCACAGTGCTTACAAATAAATTTTTATTGAGGCGAATATTTTGCTTAAAAAAGACACGATAAGACAGACTTCGATACCAGAAAACCGGAAACACAGATATAAATGGCTATTGGTATTTTTCCTTCTGCTGGTCATACAGATGGCTGTGATGATTTGGTACGGCACGCAAAAACAGGGTTACCACGCTGATGAGATGTTTACATATGGGCTCGCCAATACCACAAAGGAGCCGTTTTTGGCAGAATCGCCGGGATATGAGGGGCAATGGCACACGGGCAGCTATTTCCGCGAATATTTGACGACCCAGCCGCAGGAAACATTCCACTATGGTCAGACATACCGTAACCAGACATTAGATGTGCATCCGCCGCTGTATTATTTTCTGTTCCATACGGTCAGTTCTTTTACACCGAATATCTTTACCAAATGGACAGGCCTGATTACCAATTTCATATGTTTTGCTGTTTGCAGCATGGTCCTTTATTTACTAGGCAGAAAACTGTTTCGCAGCGATGGGCTGGCATTACTGCCCTGCATTTTTTGGGGCTTCAGTGCGGGGGCAGTTTCTGCGACGATGTATTTCCGAATGTATGAAATGGTCACGTGTTTTACCCTGCTGTTAACTTTATTGGACTGGAAAATTGTTCAGGAGAAAACCTTGCAGCGGAAACATGTGGGAATGCTGGCCGCAGTTATTTTCTGCGGCTTTATGACACACTACTATTTTGTCATTTATTTGCTCTATTTAGGACTCATTCTTGCTGCCTATTTGCTGCATGAAAAGCGCAATTCGGATTTTAAAAAATGTCTTGTCGGCGTGGCATTCGGTGGTGGATTAGGAATCCTTCTTTATCCCACGTGCTTAAGTCATATTTTTAAAGGATACCGTGGCAGAGAAAGCTGGGAACGAATCGTTGACGGAGCATCACCGTGGAAAACGCGTATACACATTTATTTGCGTATTATGAATAGAGAACTGCTTGGCGGTACATTCCGAGTTGTTCTGGCAGTTCTTGCGGTGTTGGCCGTTGCAGCAGTGATTTTGCATTACTTTAGAAAACAAAAATGTGGAATAACAGAAAGTAAGGCTGAATCTTTTGTTTGGACAGACAAACGAACATTTTTGTTTCTGCAGACTGGATTGGGATGCGGGCTTTATATCATCACGGTTGCTCGTATTGCTCCTTATAATGTAGACCGCTATGCATTTCCAGTCTTTCCACAATGTATGCTCCTACTGGCATTTTTCTGCTGGTGGCTGCTACAGTCTGTTGTCCGCAGGCGCCGAGTATGCTTTGGCATTTTGGCAGTGCTGTTTTTTTGCACCGGTGTATTTGGTGCAGGTCATCGTGATGTTCAGTACCTTTATCCGCAAAAAGTCAATACCGAACAAGTTGCAAAGCAGAATTCAGATGCCTATAGCCTTGTTGTGTATGATAAAGCATATTATGCCTATACCTATTTTTTATATCCAGACCTGATGCACTATCCCAAAACATATGTAACAGGTATGAATGATTGGGAAAGGTTATCCGCCGAAGTTAAACAAGAAATACCGGCTGGTAAACCAGTACTTGTCTATTTGCAGACGAAAGAACCACAGGGAGCAGTACTCAAAAGGATTCAGCAGGAAGTGGGCCGCAGTCATGCACAGAAATTATTTGGCCCTTATCATGGTTTTCAGGTTTATCATTTGACTGTATAACTGCATCGGACAAAAAACCTCATGTATCCCAGAAAGCTTCTGTCTCCGGAAGGAGGCGGGAGCTTTCTCTTTGCCCAAAAGCATCTGTTTCTATCGCTGCGGATTTTTATGAACCATCTGTACTTAGCAAAAAAGCCCACAATAAAATATAATTCAATGCAGAAAAAGTAGAAATTTTTTAAAAAAGTAAAATTTTTTATCCAGACATTTTATAGAAACTGTAAAAAATCTATACACGGACAGGTCCGTGACTATTGTTCGAGAAATTCTGCTTTGTTAAACTATATTTTGTTGAGGTGTCAAATTGCAGCCGCCTCTTTGCTCATTCGCTTCGGTGAGCAGAAAATTTAACAAAGAAAGGAGTTGTGCAGATGATCAAAGAAGAATGGAAAAAGCTGGGGCGAAATAAATTTTTGATTCTTGCAATTCTTGTTATTGCCCTGATCCCAACAATGTATGGGACTATTTTTCTGGCGTCTATGTGGGATCCATACGGTCAGGTCAATAAATTGCCGATAGCTGTCGTCAATCAAGACCGTACAGTCAATTATAATGGAAAAACATTGAATGTTGGATCGGACTTAGTTGCCAGACTGAAAAAAGAAAAGCCGCTGAACTGCAATTATGTCAGTGCAGCGACTGCTGCAGCAGGGTTGAGGGATCGCACCTATTATATGATTATTACGATTCCAGAGAACTTTTCCAAGAATGCAACGACGCTGTTGGACAATTCCCCCCAAAAAATGGAACTGAATTATCGAATGAATTCAGGCTCCAATCTGATAGCATCTAAAATATGCACTGCTGCAACGGACAAAATCACTTCAAAAGTCATGAAAGAGGTTACAAAAACTTATGCCGATACACTGTTTGATAAAGTTAAGGATGTCAAATCCGGCTTTTCTGCAGCGACTAACGGTGCACAAAAAATTGACAATGGCGTAAAAAGCCTGTCGAGTGGTAATCAGACGGTTACGCAGAATTTACAGAAACTGTCTGCTTCCTGTCTAACTTTTTGCGATGGTGCAGATAACCTGCAGGTCGGTCTTTCCCAATACAAGGCGGGTGCAGAAAAGCTGGCACAGGGCACACAGGCATTGGCAAATGGTGCTGGCAAGATGCAGTCCGGCGTAACAGTACTGAGTGCAGGTGCCGGCAGTCTGCAAACCGGTGTGGCACAATATACACAGGGTACTCATCAGATCGGGAACGGTTTGCAGAAACTTTCTAAAAATTCAGACAGCCTTAAAAGCGGTGCCTCTCAGCTTTCTGCAGGTTTGATGCAACTGCAAAACCAAGTGCCTGCTTTGGCAACCGGTCTCACTAAGATTGGACAGGGTGGTGCAAGTTTACAGAAAGGTTTGACAGAATACACGGGCGGTGTCAGCCAGCTTTCCGCTGGGGCACAAAAGCTTGCAGAAAACAGTGATGCTGTGAAAAACGGTGCTTCGGCTGTGGCGGCGGGAGCCACAAAATGGACTTCCGGCGCGAAACAATTTTCTTCCGGTGCGGGGACATGGTCAAATGGTGCCCAGCAATGGTCGAATGGTGCCCAGCAATGGTCCGCAAGTGTACAGAAAGTTTTAAATGCTGTTGTACAAAGTGGGAAACCGGTGGACGCAAGCACACTGCAGGCAGCTTCCGAAGGTTTACAGCAGCTTTCCCAAAAGGCCCAAACATTGTCTGAGGGGGCAAAGACACTTTCCGGTAGTACACAGACACTATCGTCCGGTGCTGCGGGTTTGGATACCGGTGCCAAGCAATTTGCCTCCGGTGCGGAAAGCTATGTCACTGGTGTGAATACACTTGCTGGCGGTCTGCAGAAACTGAATCAAAATTCAGCGGCACTTCAGTCCGGAGCGAAGCAGTTGACAGACGGAACACAGAAGATAGGGGAACAGGCACCAGCCCTGACGAGTGGACTGCAGCAGTTAACCAACGGTGCTTCTGCCCTTTCTGATGGTGTCAATGCCTACACTTCGGGTGTCAGCCAGCTTAACGGTGGAAGCAAAAAACTTACAAAGAACAGCGGTGCGCTGGTTAGCGGTTCACAGCAGATCAGCGGCGGCATTAACCAACTGAAGGCGAAAGTACCTGCACTGGTGGGCGGCGTGCAGCAAATCAACACGGGTGCGGGCAAACTAAGCACCAGTGCGGATGCCCTGCTATCCGGTGCCGGACAGCTGGATAATGGCGCAGCACAAATTAGCAGCGGCGCGGGAAAACTGGCAGATGGTTCTTCAAGACTTGGCAAGGGAATCGGCACTTTGAAACAGGGTACCGGCACTTTGCATGCCAAACTGTCTGACGGCAGCCAACAGGTTTCCAATGTAAATCCGACAGCGGCAACGGCGGAAATGATGAGCGCTCCAGTTAACACTGTTACGTCTGATTATACCGTTGCAACCAATAACCTGCACGGTATGGCACCCTATATGATGGCAATTTCGTTCTTTATCGGCGGTATTGTCATGTGCTTCGTTTACCCGGTATTTGATCCGGCAAACCTGAAGCCGCGTAACGGAATTGACTGGTGGGCCAGCAAAGCCTCTGTATGGCTTCTGGTTGCTCTGGCGCAGGCAGTCATTGAAGTCAGTATGCTTATGCTGCTAAATGGTCTGCGTCCGGTTGATGTGGCAAAAACGTATATGGTTGCCATCATTTCATCACTTGCGTTTATGTCCCTGATTAGTCTTTTCAATGTTATTCTTGGTAAAATTGGTGCATTTTTAATGCTTATCTTTATGATTGTGCAACTGAGTGGTTCCGCCGGAACCTACCCAATTGAAGTTACAAATGGATTCTATATGAAAGTCAGACCTTATTTACCGATGACTTATAGCATTGATGCACTTCGTCAGACAATTTCTATGGGTTCTGCTGGCCCTGGAATTAATGGAGATTTGTTCCTTCTGATTATGATGATGTTGGTCAGCACATTCCTGTGCATCATTTTTTACAGTGCGCGTCTTTTTATGAGCGAGCGCAAAGGCAGCCAGCTTGCACCGGAGATTCTCTCCGCACAAACTTTACGTGAGTGAATTGGTCGCTTGGATTTTGGGAAAATAGCAGTTCGGTTTATCTGAGCGGGCAGGAATCTTTATGGGTATAGAACAGGGCAGCGGAATGAATTTCATTCCGCTGCCCTGTTTTCATTCGGTTGATTTAAAGTCTATTCGGGTTTTGAATTCGATATTTTCGATTCAGGATATATCTCTTGCGTTTCCTTTAAGAGTAAATTTGCACGGTTCAAATGGTAGGCAAAAACCGTTGCTGTTTCACTGGTAAGGCCTTTATCCAAGCAGTCGATAGCCCAAAGATCCGATAAAATTTCCTGATAAATAACCAACTTGCGGGAAATTTTATAAACTGCATTGTCACGATTACGGAAGATTTTCCATTCCGTAACATATAAATGGATGTTCCTTTCAAGATGATTGATCTGCACCCGAATTGCTTCTAAATCCGGGGCTGACAACCGTTCTTCACAAATTTTGGAAGCGTCTGTAAGCATGAAGAAAATGTTATGGTCTTCCTCAAGAATCTCGTGCACATAATTTGGCGGAAGGATCAGTAAATTAACGGCAAAAGCAATCAAAATGCCGAGCAGGGCCGCCTCCAGACATCGTCCGACCGTTAAAATCGTACTGGCTGTATCGGCATGCAGCATAACCATTGCAAACATAAAAGAAGCCATTAATGTGCCGCGGCGCAGCCGAAATTGCTGGCACAGGAAGATAACCAAAATAATACCGATGCCAAACAAACCGGCATTGTATGGGGAAATGTGATAAAACAAGGCACCAAACACGGCTCCAATAATTGCAGCCAAAAAGTGGTCTTTTCCTGCGCGAATGGAAACATCAATGCTGCGTCCCATACTGATAATTGCTGTTACGACTGCTACAAAAGGCTGCTGCTGCTGCAGATGTAACAAATCACATAGAGCCATACAGAGCGTGACGGCGATTCCCGTTTTAATAATTCGCAGCCCAAGATGGATATGCTTGTGCAGCCACTGCGTGAATTTCCTGCTCATGCAGTTTTTTGCAGGCCGTGCTGCGCTGCATCTAAAATCTGTGCAGGATCTGAAGCAATCATACCTGCATTTGCAGATTTCAGTTCTTCCCGGTCACGGAATCCCCACAAAACACCGATGGTGTCCATTCCGGCCGCATTTCCGGTTTGCATGTCCGTTGCTGTATCGCCAATATACAGGCATTGCTTAGGTGTCACATGGAGTTCTTTCATGAGGAGCAGCGCACCGTCCGGAGCCGGCTTGCAGGGAACACCGTCTTGTTTTCCACGGATTGCATTGAAAGTACCGCTTGGGAACAGTCCGTTAATGACAGACTTTGCCCATTCATCTGGCTTATTGGAAAATACGGCCGTTTTTATTCCACATTTTCGGAGATTCTGCAAAAGCTGTGGAACGCCGGGATAATTAGAAATATTCAAAAGTGGTTGTTCACTGTAATACTTTTCATATAATCGGCGTACTTTTAGCATTTCTGCTTCTTTCCAGCCGTTTGGGCAAACGATATCCATCATGCGGTGCAGTTGAACGGAAACACCGTTCCCAACAATATGCCGGTAGCGGTCGGCCTCAATTTCTGGATAGCCACACTCCCGCAGTGCCCGGTTTGAAAAACTGGCAATGGAGTTAAGCGTATTTGCCAGTGTGCCGTCCAAATCAAAAATACAGGCTCTGTACAAAATTACACCTTCTTTATGATATTGCCCTTTGCTTTATAAATGGAATCTGCCGGAACGAAGCCGCGCACAGAACTGGTAGGGTAAATATGGGAATTCCGGCCGATAACTGTACCGGGATTCAGTACACTGTTGCAGCCAACCTCTACGTGGTCTCCCAGCATGGCACCAAATTTCTTTAGATGGGTGGGCAATTCTTCCTCCGCATGAACCACAACCAGTGTTTTGTCAGATTTTACATTGCTGGTAATGGAGCCAGCCCCCATATGTGCCTTGAAACCCAAAATGGAATCACCGACATAATTGTAATGCGGTACTTGTACATGATCGAACAGGATAACGTTTTTTAGTTCGGTAGAGTTTCCCACTACGCAGTCAGCACCAACGAGGGCGTTGCCGCGGATAAAAGCACCGGGGCGAACTTCAGTATCGGGTCCGATAATGCAGGGGCCTGCAATATAGTTGTTGGGAAAAATTTTTGCGTTTTTGGCAATCCAAATGTTTTCACCGCGTTGTTCGTATTCTTCTTTTGGTAGTGCTGGCCCAAGCTGAAGAATCCATTCATGGATATTTCCAAGAGCTTCCCATGGATAGGTGCATCCTTTGAGGAGCGGCGCTGCAATTGTATGGCTTAGATCATAAAGCTTTTCAATGGTAAGTTCTGTCTGCATAGTTTACCTTCCTTTTCTACATCATGTTCTTATTATATTTTGAATTCCAGTACAGGTCAATAGAGGATGGTAAAAGAAGGCAGAATATTATGAACTCATAAAAATAAAAGACAAGGTCCGGTTACCCGGTGCCTTGCCTTTTGGGGAGGAGTTGTATTGAAAAGGTTGCGGCTAATCAGCCGCGAAACTTATAAACAAATTACAGCCGAGAAAATCAAGAAATTTTGGTACTGCCAATTACTTTTTTCTCTCTTAAGTACAGTTCTCATTATAGGGTGTAAACTAATTTCTGTCAATCGTTTTGCTCTTAAAAAGCAACAATCTACCTATTGTATAAAAGTAGAAAATAATGCAGAATGTTTTCGTGAGATGTTACGGGCATATTTCTGAAAAAATCGGGAACAGCTTTTGAAAGTGTCCCAAATGTGCTAAAATATCCTTAGTGAAAATTTCTGCGCCTTTGGCTCAGAAATCAATTCGGAATCAATCGGCGGAGGAATTATGAGTAAACAAACCAGGCTTCGGAAGAATGATATTGTCCCGCTTACAATCACAGGATACACTGCGCAGGGCAGTGGAGTCGGACACTATGATGGAATGGCAGTGTTTGTCCCGAAAGCAGCGGAAGGCGATTGTCTGCAGGTCCGTATTCTTAAGGTGGGCAAAACATATGCTTACGGAAAGATTGAATCGATTACAGTACCGTCAAAAGATCGGGTGGAACCGGATTGCCCACAGTTTACAAAGTGCGGTGGATGTGTTTTCCGGCATATCTCCTATGCAGCAGAATGCCGGGCTAAGGAACAGCGTGTTCGGGATGCGATTCAACGAATAGCCGGACTTGATCCAAAATTGGTTGGACCAATTGCAGCGGCGCCGTTTTCGGATCGATACCGCAATAAAGCACAGTTCCCGCTTGGACGCGATGCAGAAGGAAAATTCACAGCGGGATTTTATGCGTTGCACAGTCATCGGATCGTTCCCTGCAAAGATTGCCGCCTGCAGCCTGCGGTGTTTGCGAAAGCTGTCTGTGCCGTTGGTGAATGGCAAAGAGAAAGCGGGGAGAGTATTTACGAAGAAAGAACCGGGAAAGGGGTTCTGCGGCATCTCTACCTGCGAGAAGCAATGTCTTCCGGCACCATTATGGTATGTTTGGTTATTAACGGCAACAGCGTCCGCAGGGAGGATAGGCTGGTTAGTTTGCTGCGAAAACAGGTGCCAGGGCTTTGCAGTGTTATTCTTAATCGAAATTCAAAAAATACAAATGTGATTCTTGGTAAGCAGTTTCGATTGCTTTGGGGGACGAGTTTTTTAGTGGACACTTTATGTGGTTTGAAGTTCTCCATATCTCCTCAAAGCTTTTATCAGGTGAATCGGGATCAGGCGGAAGTCCTTTATAGAATTGCCAAGCGTTTTGCAGGTTTGACAGCAAAGGAAACGCTGCTGGATCTATATTGCGGGACCGGAACAATCGGACTTTCTATGGCAGATCAGGCAGAACGTCTCATTGGTGTGGAAGTCGTGCCGGCAGCGGTGGAAGATGCAAGAAAAAATGCAGAGCGCAATCATATTAAAAATGCCGAATTCCGCTGCGGAGATGCACCACAGATTGCGGAGCAATTCCAGCAGCAGGGTTTGGTTCCTGATGTTATCGTACTTGACCCACCGCGCAAAGGCTGTGGACCGGCGCTGGTACATACAGCGGCCAGCATGATGCCCAGCCGGATTGTCTATGTTTCCTGTGATCCGGCAACTCTTGCCCGTGATCTAAAAACGTTTGCAGGGGAGGGCTATTTCCTACGGCAGGCTGTACCGGTTGACCTTTTCCCAAGAACGGCACATGTGGAGTGCGTAGCATTGATGTCAAGGGTAAAAGACTGATAAGTCAAGAAAGGCTTGATTCCAGGGCGCTTGCGGGGTTGATGACTCATTCGGCTGACCGGAGCAAGTCGCTTTGT
>ENA-UOOI01004043-UOOI01004043.1-fermentation-metagenome-genome-assembly--contig:-NODE-4043-length-10130-cov-37.833449_pt1 | contig 10130 bp, 9 predicted proteins | sample MGYA00245779_ERZ724027 | MGnify/ENA primary metagenome ERZ724027 (study PRJEB28704, sample SAMN03018318) | fermentation metagenome | biome: anthropogenic terrestrial biome; feature: soil; material...
GGCAGTAATTTCGGTAGTCGATGGACAAAAGTTCCCGTCTGTTTTCGGACAAAAGGAGGCGGTAGTAACACCATACATAAATGTGATGTGTAACCGTTATTGGAACTCATTGCCAAGCGCAAAAGTAAATGATATAATAGACATCACAAATTAATTCTTCGTATAGAGAATCAATAAAATGTATGCTAGATTTAATATCTGCTATTAATGGGGGTTTACTGATGATACAAATAAGCAAAGATATAAAGATAAAAGATGTAACTAATGTCGTAAATGAAAAATCTCCAAGCTTTTCTGGTATTGTGAACCGAGAATGCAAGGGCAAATTATGGGTTGACAATATTGAAGAACCAAGACTTGCAATTGCCGAGTCCTATGCAGTAGGAAGTTTTGCATTCCTTGGCACATATGAAACAAATGAAGACTATTTAAATTTAAAAGATTTTTTAGAAAATGAGTTATTTCACCACTTAAAGAAAAATGGATATGAGTGTTTTGAATTTTCTATTGAAAGTGAAAACATACACAAAGATATTTTAGAAATCTTTAAAGATAAATCAATACAAGCAGAAAAAGAATTCTCGTTCAGAGTTAATGAAATACCTAAAAATAATCTGGGTATTCCAAAAGAATATCAATTAAAAAAAGTAGATGATATATTTTGGAATATGTTAACAGAAGGCAAATTTGAAAATGAGGACTTTTTAAAAGTTCGGTTGTTGGAATCTTGGTACTCGTTTGAAGAATTTAAGAATAAAAGTATTGCATATTGTATTATTTTAGATAATAGAATCGTTGCTGTAATGGTTGGAACTGCATGTTTTAAAAATGTGATAGCAATAGATATTGAAACAGAGGAGAAGCATAGGAGAAAAGGATTGGCTTACGCTATGGCGATAGAGTTCATAAACGATTGCTTGAAAAATGAACTTATTCCACAATGGGATTGTGTTGATTCAAACCCAAATTCATATAACATGGCTAGAAAATTGGGATTTGAGAAAATGAATGAAAATACAGTCTATTGGTTCAATATTTAATCAAGAAGATTTATGATAAGTTAGTTGAGTACCCAATTGAGTACGTAAAAAATGGATGTGCTGGAAAGTACCCTTCTATCAGTATTTTTTCGAGGGGATAGAATTCGAATCCCGTCTCGTGCTTAATAACAAAGAAGTTCATCCGAAAGGATGGGCTTTTTTGTTATTCATGTATCTGATGAAATTCGAACTCATACGATCTGAGCCTTCGGAAGAAAGAGAATGGAGGCTCACACGCCGAGCTTCTCTTTCTTCTTGTGGCTTTGCGTAGCAAAGACGCTGCGTGGAGGCACGGGTTCGAATCCCGTCTCGTGCTTAATGAAACGAAGGAGCTGTCGCACTAGATGATTAAAATCAGCTAGTACGACAGCTCCTTCGTATTTTCGATTCCACCTTTTTTAAAGTGGAATTTGCGCAATCATAACGCTTTTCCATAGCTCTTATGTCCTTAAATGTTTTTCATCCATCATTTGATTGTCCTCTCTTCAGATTATAAAAGAAATCTATTAAGAATAAATATATACACTACTTTAAGAAGTGTAGAAGGTACATATTGATGATTGGTGTACACATAATGCAATTAAATTTTTATTTATTAATTTATTTTTGTATTAGCAATCGGTCTATCTTCAAAAAATAATCCATATGTTTATAAAAAGAACATGGTGTTTTTATGATTAAAAAAATCCAATTAATACTTAGCTCTATTTTACTTTTAATTTGTATTGGTGCCCTCGTATATAGCATACATTTTCGTAGAGATAAAAATGGAAAGATATCAGATAAAAACGTTAATATTATCATTCAGGAAAATAAAAACATAAAAAATGCGGATGTTTATTATGAGTTCTTAAAAAATTTTAACTGTCATGGAGATGAGTATTATTATTCTTTAATAGAATTAGATGGTTATGATTATCCCATTCTTTTACTTTCGAATGCTGTTTATAAGGATAATCATGAGCGTAGAGTTGCGATGGGAACAGATATTTATTATCCTGTTAACAACCAAATAACAAGGTTTGGAAGTATTGGTTCGGATGGAACAGCGTATCCGATTTCGGCAGATAAATCTGGCATTTTTACCGCAGGTGGGCACGAGGTAGCAAAGTATGGTTTAGATGTCGAAAAAGGGAAATTAAAATTAATTTATGAATATATAATGGTTTTCTATCAAGTAGCCGAAGAAGTAAGGGCTATAACTTTGGGTATTATTGGTAATGAGAATAAAATTGTAAGCGAAAAAGAGTTAGATAAAGCGAATGCCGAGTATGGTAATGCAAACAGAATTTATTTTAATCGCTTATGTTAATAAAAAAAACTTTTACAGCTATTGACAACGTTAATTAGGGTTAATAAATATAATTTATTAAAGATGATACTCATTCATCGAATTAAATATCGCTTGTTTCAGTTTTTTCTAAGTTTTCTCTAAGTTTGCGGAAAACTCGGTGGTACTGTGTGCACTCCCAGTCAGTTTGCACATAGTATTTTTTTGCTTTGAAAAATGTTTTCTTGATAGTCAATCACAACAGCTTCTTTCGCACTAAGATAAGGATTAACATATCTTTCGTTGCAAACTCTTTCGCTAATACCCATGATAGATGCAATTAATGCCGGGTGTACTTGACTATCGCATACTAAATTTGTTGCAAAACTATGTCTAGCATTGTATAGACAGATATACGAAAATTCAAGTTCCTCGCCACGTTCTGCAATGTACGCCCTAATAAGTTGGTTGAAGTTCTTGGAATAAACACTCGGATTGATAGGTCTTCCGTTTACTCGAAGGTGGAACGAGTAAACGTTATCATATTTGACTTTTCATATATAAAAAAGTATAATTAAGGAAATTTGTAATTATTGTATATCATTCGAATTGTTTACAATTAAGAACAAAAAAATTATATTATAACGAGGAGGATTATTATGGATTACAGGAAAATCTTTAATAATAATGTTTCACCCGAAGATTTTGACAAATGGAGAAGCCGTTATTGTGATGAACTTTTCGCAGACGTTATTGAGCACTCAAAGCTTGGCATCGGCAAAACAGCTCTTGAAATCGGCCCCGGAACAGGGCAGGCAACTGAACCTATTTTAAAAACAGGCTGTTCTTATCTGGCTATTGAACTTGGTGAAAATTTTACAGAAGATATGAAGAACAAGTTTGGTTCATATGATAATTTTCAAATAGTTAATGCAGATTTTGAAACATATGATTTCGGTAAAAACAAATTTGATTTAGTATATTCCGCAGCAACAATCCAATGGATACCTGAAGAAATCGCTTTTCCAAAAGTGTACAATATCCTAAAAAACAACGGAACCCTTGCGATGTTTATGACACATACAGATTTTAAAAGCTCCAATGAAGCCTTATATAATAAAATACAAGAGGTCTACGGTAAATATTTTAAACCGGAAGCACCATCTACACGACAATTTGAATACAAAAATGTTATAAACTATGGTTTCACTGATTTTGAATGTCGTCATTACCATAAAGTAAGAGAGTATAATGCTGATGAATTTGTCTTATGGACAAGAATAATGGCTCCTCAATTGACTATACAAGAACCAAATAAATCCAAGTTTCTTGAAGGCATCCGCGATGCTATTTTAAGTTTTGGAAATAGTATAACGCTTCTTGATGACATTGTTTTATACTTGGTACGGAAGCGGTAACTCCATAATAAAAACATAATGTGCCTTCTGGATGCCCCATAATATTTACTAATGCGAATCAAAATTAATACAATAAAAGTATCGCTAATCCTTATAAATCAAGGGTTAGCGATTTTTTGTTGCTTGAAAAACATGTTGCAACATCCTTTTACATACTCAACTGGTCATAATGCCTTTAAGGACAACCAGTTCACCAACCTTTGTTCCAATTTGAAAGTCCATCAGAATCGTATAAGTTTCCATGGTTCCTTGCTGATAGAGATAATCTTCAAGGATTTTCATCTCCTTTTCCAGATAAAGCTTTGAACCGTCCTTTTTCTTTTGAATAGAACGGAATTTGTTTTTTAGAAAAAGTACACTTTTTTGCATAGTGTAGATTTCATCCAGCAATTCATCAATGTTGTTACTTCTCATAATGACAGCCCCTTAAATTTTATACAAATAATTAACAAACCATTATTGGGATATGTTGTAAGAATTAAGATTGAATGATATAATAAAAAAGTTAAAAATCAAATTTGATAAAGTGTCATTACAGATTATTTTTGATTATCAATGATGAAAAATGCGATATTATAAAAGGAGAAATTCATGAATAGAAATGAATTATCATTATTACTTAAGGAACATAATCAGGAACATCTTTTATCTTATTATGACAATTTATCTCAAGATGATAAGTATAAATTAGTTGCTCAAATAGAAAAAATAGATTGGAAACTTATTAATTTCATACATCATGGAAATCAGCAACAAAAAAGTGGCCTATATGCACCCCTGGAAGGGATGAGCATTGAGCAAATTGAATCAAACAAAAATCTTTATTACTATTTAGGTATTAAGGCAATTCAAACCGGTAAAGTTGCTGCAGTTCTATTGGCTGGAGGACAAGGAACACGTCTAGGTTGTGAGGGTCCGAAAGGAATGGTAAATATAGGTCTTACAAAGGAAGTATTTATTTTTCAATTGATTTTTAATAATTTATTAGATACAGCAAAAGCGGCAGATACTTGGATACCATTATATATTATGACAAGTATTAAGAATAATGAACAGACGATATCATTTTTGAAAGAGCATGACTTTTTTGGTTATCCAAAGGAATTTGTAACTTTCTATATACAGGATATGACACCTTCCGTAGATTATGGAGGTAAATTATTAATGGAAGCCCCCGGCCAACTTTCTCTATCTCCTAATGGCAATGGAGGTTGGTTTTCATCAATGATTAAGGCAGACCTACTCTCTGACTTACATTATCATAAAATAGAATGGATTAATGTGTTTTCAGTTGATAATGTTCTTCAAAAAATAGTAGACCCCTATTTTATAGGTGCCACCATCGCAACTAATTATTTAAGCGGTGCAAAAGTTGTAAGGAAATCTAATCCTAATGAACGTGTGGGTGTTTTATGCTTAGAAGACGGAAAACCATCTATTGTCGAGTATTACGAAATGACCGACGAAATGATTAATGAAAGAAAAGATAACGGTGAGTTAAACTATGCATTTGGGGTTATATTAAATTATTTATTTCGTTTAGACAAGCTAGAAGATATTTTAAAATATGAATTACCTATTCATGTTGTGGAGAAGAAAATACCTTATCTATCAGTTGATGGTAAGTATATAGAACCTACAGAACCTAATGGATATAAGTTTGAAGAACTTGTATTAGATATGATTCATCTTTTTGATAACTGCCTTCCGTTTGAAGTGATTCGAGAAAATGAATTTGCTCCAATTAAAAATGCCACTGGTGTTGATTCAATTAGTACTGCACAGCAGCTACTAATAAAACATGGATATGATTTATAATTTTGTAAGCTACTGTGAGTACCTACATGAGTACGTAAAAAATGGATATGCTGGAAAGTCCCTTTCTATCCGTATTTTTACGAGGAGATAGAATTCAAATCCCGTCTCATGCTTAATAACAAAGATATTCATCCGAAAAGGGAGTGCCTTGGCAACATTAAAAAACAATATTTTATCGGATGTCATACCTTTCTAGTCTCATTTTAATCTGTTTACGCGGATTTTCATATGCAAAACTATTTTTAATATCTATCGGGTCAATATAAGCACCGTTCATGATACATTGAATTATAGCTTCAGCAATAAACGTTTTTTTAATATCTACCTGCTAACTTTCTGTTGTGCAGCAAAGTATATGCGCAGATTTATGAATCTACATCATTATCAACGCATCACAAACCGCATCGTTTGGAATATTAATCTTCCCCTTCTGTATCCAGTCTTCGACAATCGCCTTGAACATCGCGACAAAGACATGAAATCCGTTACGGTTTGCTGCCTCTTTAAGATGCTTGGGGAATAGTTTAATATAACCATCCAGATATTGTTTAATCTGATCAGTGTAAAACGGAAGGAAATCAGCGAAGATTTCTTTAGCTAAAGCAATATACAAGTCATAATCTACTTTAGTAAAAACCGGAACAGCACAAATAACCTCATTTGCTTCATTTTTAGCAAGATATTTCTCCGCTATTAGTTTCGCAGCAATTTCCTTTTGTTTCTCACTCAACTCTTCGTTTTTTAAGACCGCATGACAGACGTCAATCTCGTGATCATACATCATCTTGCGATATTTAAAAGGAGCGAAATGATATGAATAATGTGCTAATTTCCCACTCTCATAATTGTTCATGGATTTTTCCATTCCAATACCAATACCAGTTTCAAATGATTTGTCTTGCATAAATCCGGTATAGTCCCATCGGCAGCCATCATATCTCTGGTTAATGCGGGTATACTCAGTTGGTTTATATTCTGGTACAAATTTATCGAGCAACATCACTGATAATAAGCAAAGCATTTCATCAAACGAACGACCAGAGGTTTGTATACCTGATGAAATTACTTTTTCTGTAAGTTGATGTGATAAAAAATAAAACTTTTCTGATACGGCTACTACAACCTCGTTGGAATACTCAGAAGCATACCTACTTGTTTTTTTGTCGAAGATAAGAAAATTGGTTTGCACAGTAGACTTGGATGGTTTGATAACTGCTTCTCGTTTGATAAGGTTATTTATTCTTTCCTCAATATAGAATGCTGGCACACCTGTTAATCCGGATAATTGCTCTACTGTTTTAGGTTCACGATATGCATACCACAGGATGTTTTGTGACAATGCGTCCTCAATGTACTGCCATGGGAAAGGTTTGTCATTGCCATTGTAATTACCCTCGCCCGTAATACGAATTTTTAATTGTGCAGGTTTTAATGCGGTTTCATTCATTTGATTGCACTCCTTTTTCAATTTATCTCGAGCCAGCGAAAGGCGGTATGTGACAGTACCTTCCGGTAGTCCGAGTTTTTGAGAGATAACCTTACAGGATAAATTGTCGTAATAATGCATTACAATAATATCCCGATAGGCAGCAGACATTTGAGCGATTTTCTGGCGTAAAATCTGATATTCCTCATCAATTATAAAATTATGTTCATCCTCAAATGCCAAAGTTGCAACGTCATCAAACGACATTATGTTGCGGTTTTTTGCCTTGCCACGCTTGAATACTTTAAGTGTTATATCTGCAATCCGCCAAAACCACGGCTCAAATTTTTTATCGTCCCGAAGATTACTGATGCTTTTAATCGCTTGAAACAAAATCTCCTGAGTCAACTCTTCCGCTTCCTCTCGCGAAAAGGTACGGGTAATTGACCATGCGTAAGTTTTATCAAGCATCTCGGAAATACGCTCATAGTCCATTTCTTCACCTCCTCTATTTATAAAGTGCAATAATAAGTCATTTCATTGGGTTTTTTATATAATTATTTTTTGTGTTTAAGATTAATCAAAATTTATATGATATATCTGTATAATATTTCACGTTCGGTCATCAGTAACTTCTTCGACAAGATAACCTCCATTATTTATTATCATTTTAGCATAACCGAAATTATCCTTATCACAAATTATGACTACCGGGTTAATGCCATACTTTTTCATTATCGGTAATGCTATCGACAACATTTTTGTAGTTTACAGCCATAGCCTTACCTCCATCGTAAACTAACATAAAAATTGTATCACGAATAAGTGATTTTAACAAATATATGGACGATTATAAGGACAATATCGATGGCAAGATTTCCGATGAGCGTTTTGCCAAAATTCATCCAAGAATTTTGATTACTTTTTTTCTGCCCCTTGCACTTTTAGTTGTCCTTTAAATTCTCTGTTTTCATACAGATGATTGAACGCTGTCAGATACGTTTCCCCATATTTCAGATTATTTGCTATACTGGTGTTAAGATGGGTAAGTGATACATTGATATTCTTGTTTCGATAATTTTTCAGGATCTTGAAATTGTGTTGGTACGGAAATCGCATCTTTGATTTAATATAACCTTGATGTCTTGCAATGCAAACGTTCGCCATAAAACTTCCTCCCTTAAAAATTTGTCAATCTGGTACATTAATAAAAATGATATTTGCCGTTATTATAACTATAAACTATTGCGAACTTATAATATATGAAGTCAAGAATACCGCTGAAATAATTGATATAATTATTATGTTGCCGGCAGCAACTTGATACTAATGGAGGTGAATGTATATGAACCGTGACATGTTGGAAAATGTATTAGCTTATATAGATGACCACATTTATGAAAAAATAAATTTATGCGTTTTAGCTGAATTAGTAGGTTATAGTCCGTTTTATTTTAGCAAATTATTTTCTGACGCAATGGGAATGCCAGTTACTGGTTATATTCGGATTCGCAAGTTACAATATGCGATTGTTTCATTGCTGGAAGGGCGTAAGGTTCTCGATGTCGCAATGTTGTATGCATTTGATTCCCACGAAGGATTTACACGCGCCTTTACACAACTCTTTGGTTCAACGCCAAGTACTGTTAGGAAGTATCTCACTTCGTATGCGGTTCCTGTGTATGTTGTACCAAAAACCATTAGCGGGAGGATTAATATGGAAGCAATAAGCTCATTACAACACAATATGCACCAACTTGTGTTCGAATTTCTTGAACAATCAATTGAAGAAACTAAGGCTGGATTCTGCACTAACATAGAAATTACCCTTTTGCCTAAGTGCAGAATAAGAATTAGTGATAATGGAAGAGGTTTACCATTGTCCAAAGATTTACATGCAAGTAAAGCAGTATTGGATAAAATATTGGCTGGAAATCCAATAACTAATGCAGAATATAGCCAAATGGGCGACCTTATACAAGCAGGCTTGCAGACCGTTAATTCATTATGTGAGGCCTTGCAAATCATTGTAAAAAGGGATGGGAACACTTTTCAACAAGACTATGTTCGCGGCATTACCCAGCACGAACTTTATATTAACAATTTAGTAGGTTCTTCGGGTACAGAGATAATTTTGAAACCAGATACATCAATATTTGGGAATGAAGATTTTTCTTTAGAGATTCTGAACGATTGGGTAAAACAGAAGTCAAGAGACATTGATAACATTAAAATCGATGTGAAAAGTGCTAATGGATGATAAGCAACATAAGTAATAATTCAGAATATCTGTATTAACTCACTAGGGCAGTTTTGCAACTGCCCTGCTCGCTCTCCGAGGGGTCTGCGACGCTTTTGCACTATGCATACACATAATTACAATAAATGAAATAAATTTTACTTGCATGGTATATTATGGTAAAATAGAGTATAAAGAGAAAACAGTATATCCAGTAAAACTATTTTGTCATAAAGTATGAAACATCAAGACAGAAAACCAAAGACAAGCAAAGGGGTTGAAAATTGTGTATGGATTATGTAAATAATATATACGAAGCAGTATATTTTTACAATAGAATTAATTATTGTGTTAATAATAAAGTACCACAACTAATAAACCTGGAAGCAATTAAAAGATTAGGAATAAACGAAAGCATATATAAGGCAATTATGAGAATACTGGTTGCAAACAATTTGCTTGATTACGACGGAAGTTGTTTTGTGATGACAAATGAACACAAAATAAAACATAGGTATATTCTGGATAAAATTAGCAAAAATCAAAATCATGATTATAAAGAGCTGTTTAATAAAGCGGTAAACGAATTTCAGTTTTTTTTTGATAACATTAGTGAATTAGAGTACGAGATTTATTCAAGGTACAATTTTCCGATAACATTCGAAATTGGAAAAGAGGTAGTTAAACATGTAAATTTAACTAATAAAAAAGTGCTAGAATTAGGTGGAAACAGTGGCGGTTTAGGAACAGCCATTTTAACAAAGAATGAAGATTGTCTCTATTCTGTTGTTGATACTAAAATACCATGTATGATAGGAAATGAATTTAAAGAATACAATAATCTGAACATTACATTCATAGAAGGTGTTTTTTGCAAGCACTTTTTGGACAAAGTTGCAAAACATTTTTGGACATTGTT
>ENA-UOOI01004047-UOOI01004047.1-fermentation-metagenome-genome-assembly--contig:-NODE-4047-length-10127-cov-7.756354_pt1 | contig 10127 bp, 9 predicted proteins | sample MGYA00245779_ERZ724027 | MGnify/ENA primary metagenome ERZ724027 (study PRJEB28704, sample SAMN03018318) | fermentation metagenome | biome: anthropogenic terrestrial biome; feature: soil; material...
TGCCCTCATCGTCTAGGGGCCTAGGACATTGCCCTTTCACGGCAAAGGCACGGGTTCAAATCCCGTTGAGGGTACCATCTTTTCTTGACAAGGTCTCAACCTGTATGGTAAATTATTAATAATCCGGAGCCGTAGTGCAGTCGGCTTAACACGCCTGCCTGTCACGCAGGAGATCGCGGGTTCGAGCCCCGTCGGCTCCGCCATATGCCGAGGTAGCTCAGTCGGTAGAGCAGAGGACTGAAAATCCTCGTGTCGCCAGTTCAATTCTGGCCCTCGGCACCATCTAGTTTATAAGGTGCGGTTACTCTGAAAAAGAGTGGTCGCATTTTTTTTATCATAGCAGGAAAATGAACTATTATAGCAAATACTAATACCAGGTAATAAACCTAGGCATAAGAAATATAATTATGTATTAGGCTATAATAACTCCTAGGAGGATTGTATATGAACAAGTGGGCCGTTATTCTTGGAGCATCAAGTGGATTTGGTGCAGCAACAGCTAAAGAATTAGCACAAAGTGGTTATAATATTTGTGGTGTGCATTTAGATCGGCGCGCACATCTTGAGCCTGTAAATGATTTAATTACAGAGTTAAAAGGTTATGGAACCGAAATTGAGTACTTTAATATTAATGCTGCAGATGCTGAAAAACGTGCTGAAGTTGTAGAATTTCTTAAGAACAAAGATGCTAAAGTTTATGTGGTACTGCATTCATTAGCATTTGGGGGTTTAGCACCTTTGTTTGAGGGTGAAAAAACATTAACCCAAAAACAGTTAGAGATGACTTTAGATGTGATGGCTAATTCCTTGGTTTATTGGACCCAAGATCTATTTGCCGCAGGTCTTTTGGTTAAAGGTACCTCAATTTATACTATGACTAGTATGGGTTCGACTAGAGCAGTTGCTACTTATGGTGGAGTAGCAGCAGCTAAATCAACTCTGGAAAACTATATTCGACAGATTGCTTTAGAGTTGGCACCTCATGGTATTAGGGCCAATGCGATTAGAGCTGGCGTTACTATAACTCCCGCTTTAGAGAAGATACCTGTTGTGGAGTATTTAGTAACAGAAGCTAAGAAGAAAAATCCTTCCGGTAGACTTACAACACCAGAAGATGTGGCTAAAGCAATTAAAGCGTTAAGTGTAGAGGAATTAAGTTGGATGACTGGAAATGTTATAAATATAGATGGTGGCGAAGAAATCTCGGTGTAAGACTTGATCTTATAGGGATTAGTGATCTATACTTAATGTATACTAGCGGACGTAGTTCAATTGGTAGAGCATCGGCTTCCCAAGCCGAATGTTGCGGGTTCGAACCCCGTCGTCCGCTCCAAATTTAGCAACCTAAGGCTAGGTGGTTTATCACCTAGCCTTTTTTAAGGATGAGCGCCAAGTGTTAAAGATCTACTCAACTCTTTTCGAGGTGCTAGGACCACAAGGATGGTGGCCTCACCCTACTCGCTTTGGTAAAATAGTAGGAGCACTTTTAGCTCCAGCTGTAAAATGGGGTAATGTAGTAAGAGCTATAGATAATTTGGAAAAAGCAGGTATAGATAATTTTCCTGCTCTTCGCGAGTTGGATGTTAAACTATTAGAAGAATATATAAGACCCACTATCTATTACCGTAAGAAGGCACAAGCTTTGAAAGCTATGGCTAATAAGGAGGAACTACTAGAAATTAAGGGTTCTTTATTACTACGAGAAGAATTTCTTAGCTTACCAAATGTAGGGCGGGAGACTGCCGATAGCTTACTACTTTATGCTTGGGATTATCCAATAATGGTTGTAGACGCTTACACTAAACGCATCCTCTATCGGTTGGGCTATCTTCCGCAAGAAAAGATAGATTACGATCTGGTTCAGCAATTGATAGAAAGTAAATTACCTAAGGATTTATCTACCTACCAAGAGTATCATGCGTTATTAGTACGCTTAGGTGAACTCTATTGCAAGAAAAGTCCTCTTTGTGAGGATTGTCCTCTAAATAAAGATTGTCAAAAAATACATCTAAAATTAGTAGAAGGGTGACATTGATGATTAAAGCAATCTTATTTGATCTAGATGGAACTTTAATCGATAGTACAGAACTAATACTTACTTCTTTTAACTATGTGATGAAAGAGTACTTAAATAAAGAAGTGCCCGAAGAAGAAATAAGAAGTCTTTTCGGGCGACCACTTCACTACCAGATGGCCCTTTTTGGCGGTGAAGAGAAAGCGCAATTATTAGTGGAAAAATATCGAGAACATAATCTAAAAAGTCACGAACAGTATTTAAAATCAATTCCTGGTGCTAAGGAAACTCTAATAGGTTTAAAAAATAATGGCTACATTTTAGGTATTGTTACCAGTAAAAAAGAAGATGCTGCTAGGTTAGGCATGAAGATCTGTGGGATAGAAGATTATTTCGATGTGTTTGTCTTTTCCGATGATGTCAAAATTCATAAGCCTGAGCCAGAACCAGTTCTTTTTGCACTAAGAAAGCTTGGCCTAGAGCCTAAGGAAGCTGTGTATGTAGGGGATAGTACCTACGATGTAATCTGCGGCCAAAAAGCTGGAGTGGAGACGGTTGGCGTTGGTTATACACCAGTTGGAAGAGAAGCTCTTAAGGCTTCTAACCCTGATCATTGGATAGAAAAGATAACAGAGTTATTGGAGATCTATTAAATGATATGTAAAAGATGTGGCCTTTGCTGTAGAGAACCTGGCTGGTTAAAACCTGCAGATTGGGAGAAGATTGCAAGAAGGCTTGGAAGAACTAAAGAAGAAGTACTAAGAGATTACCTAGTAATCGATTATCTAGCTGATAAAACTACAGGTTATCGTTATGCTTTAGCACCTGTAAAGGTTAAACAGGGTAAACCTTTAGCAAAAACTGGCGAACGAGTACCTTGGCGTTATGCTCATTTAGAAGGCGAATGTATCTTTTTGCGGGATAATCTTTGCTCTTTACATCCAGATAAACCGACAGAGTGTGTAGAATATCAGTGTAGCGAAAGTAAAATTGGTTTAGAGATTGATCCCAGGGAATATGCTAAAGAGGTTGTAGCCGCTTCGGGGAGAGAAGAGATAGTTAAACTTTGGGAGAGTTATCATCTAGAGAGATATGTCCAGCAAAAGTTTACTAAAGAGCATTGCCTAGAGAATCTTTACCTCGAAGAGCAGTTACTAGCTGAATACCAAAAAGACTTTCCTGATATAGATAAGATTATTTCACTAGAAAGCAAACTAGAGTAGATGCCTTTGTGGCATAGACCTAAGGGAGGCTGGCACATGAGAAAGTACCTTATAGCACTTTTAATTATTAGTCTGGGTTGTTTATCTCAGGCAGAAATAATTGTTAATCCCTATGGCTATCTACCATTTAGTAAAAAAGAAGCCATCACAACCATAGAAGCAGAGAACTTTCAGTTGCGAACCAAAAGCTCTGGCAGAGAACAATTTAAAGGACAACTTGAGGGCCCATTTATAGATAGGGAAACAGGTGAAGAGGTTTACCGACTTAATTTTACCGATAAAGTTAGAGGCGGCGAATATTACCTCAGTGTTAATGACACTGATTCCCAGATTATAAAAATTGACAGTGCTACTTTTAATCCAGTTTTCCAAGAAGCGATGGCTAAGCTGACGGAAAAAAGAAGTAAATATGGCTGGTTAGATGATAATGGGGAAGCAAATATTCTTCTTTCTAGTTATCTAGCTGGACGTGGGCTTTCTTTTTACGAGACTTTTTCAGATCGTTTTGGCGATGGTGAGCTTAACTTACCAGCTAACGAAGGAAACAATAAAATCCCAGATTATTTAGATGAGATGATCCATGGCGCTAAAGGGTTGCTCTTGTGGCAGCAAGAGGGAGAACTTATGGAAAAAGATCCTGATGAAATTGCTGCTACTACTGCTGTTTTGGCAATTGCAGGACGAGTTTTACCCCAAGCAGATGGTAAATTAGCTAAAACGATGACTGATCAAGCTCAAGTAGCTTTTGGTTATTTACAAGCTAATAGAAATGAAGAGGTAAGAGCAGATCTTAAATTATGGCTTTTAACAGAGATGAATCTGCTTACAGATAACAAAGAATATGAAGAAGCTTTAAGAACGCTACTTCAACCAGTTGTCAATTCGGGTTGGGGACCAGTATCCACTCAAGATGTAACAGGTATGGCTCTAGCTGAAATGATGAAAAAAAACTTACCTAAAGATGACCCCATTTACGATCTTTATATGGGCCGGGGTGTAGGAATCCTTATAACTCATAGTAGGGACCCTTATTATCGACCTGTAGCTTTTGAACCTATCGAAACAGAATTTAAAGCTACCTATCTGGAGAGCCCCCTACCAGCAGGTTTAGGCTCTGAAGGGTTGTATGTTATTGATCTTAACGAATACTACAGGACAAATACCTGGGTTAGAGTGGGACAAGATCAATTACATTACCTTCTCGGACGTAATCGCAGTGGTATTGATTATTTCAAAAACGGCGATACAGAGACTGTTTTCCACATAGCTTTGTTGTCAGCCTATTTTAAGGATAGTTCAACCTTAACTAGAAGTGGTAAGATAGTAAGCGGAGCGTTCAAGATTACTTTCTATTTTGTACTTATCCTTCTGGGTATAACTTTCTGGCAGAAGTTTAGTGCTAAAAAAGCTAGCGAAACTATCGATGAGTAAAAACGAATATTAAAAAGAACTAAAGCAGGTGAATCTTCACCTGCTTTTATTCTGAAGGCTCTTTTCTTTGAATTTTTAGTACTCCTTGGGTGCTAAGACCAGCATAGAAAACATCGTTAATGTCGGTGAGACCTTCTTTTTTGATGCTCTCAGCTAGCCAACTGTAGTTCAAACCACAAAGCTCGAGGTTTTCAAATTTGATTTGCCCATCTAAGACTAAAGGGATAGTAAGTCCTTCATAGGGAGTAGGAATGTTTAGATCTTGTGGTGTTGCTGGTCTTACTTGTGATCTTGGGAATACACTTAGTTGACCTGAGGTTTCTAAGACAGCAAATTCAACATCATTGATATTATGAAAACCAGCATTTCTTAGTTGTCCCATTAACTCATCAAGATTATATCTAAGTTTACGTAGAGTGTTTTCTTTAATATGCCCATGTTCAATTACGATAGTCGGTCGACCACTTATTAAAGTGCGAAACTTCTCGTATTTAAGAGATATTAAAGAAATGATTATTTCTAATCCTGCTAAGATGGCGATAGGATAAAGAGAATGAGTAATCGGTGCATCAATGTTTTCCATTGGCAGAACAGCTAATTCAGCAATCATAATAGTAATGACAAATTCGTACGGTTGCAGCTGAACCATTTGCTGTTTACCCATTAAACGCATAGCAATAAGGACAATAAAGTATAAGACAACACTTCTGTAGGAAATGATCCAGTGATGCAATAGTAGTACCTCCTGAAAAATATATTCCCCTATTAGTAGGCAGGTTATTTACTTAGGATGCAGAAGAGTTGCTAAAGAATTAGATCGTTTTTAGTTCTTAGGGGGGACTTAAAAATGAAAAAGGTAAGAATTGGTGTAATTGGTACTGGTGCGATTGCTAAGTATAGGCATCTACCAGAGTATGCTGCTAGAGAAGATGTAGAGATTGTGGCTGTATGTGACATTATTGAAGCTAAAGCACAAAAGATGGCCGCAAGATATGGAGTTAAAAAAGTTTACACAGATTATAAGAAAATGATTGCAGAAGAAAAGTTAGACGCTGTTAGTATCTGTATACCTAACTATCTGCATGCAGAGGTTACTATTGCTGCTTTAGAAAAGGATCTACATGTGTTAGTTGAAAAACCCATGGCAACAAGTTTAGCCGAATCTCAGAAGATGATTAATACAGCTAAAAAAAGAGGTAAGGTACTAATGGTTGGTCAAAACCAACGTCTAGCACCTTTACACGTATTAGCTAAAAAAATTATAGACAGTGGTATGTTAGGCAAGGTCTATACCTTTAGAACTGTTTTTGGTCATGCTGGTCCAGAACATTGGAGCCCAACGGGTAGTTGGTTTTTTGACAAAGAAAAAGCATTTGCAGGCTCTTTAGCTGATCTTGGTGTGCATAAGATTGACCTTATTCAATGGTTGTTAACAGATATTGAAGAAGTGGCTTGTTTCTCAGCTACTTTAGAAAAGAAAAACTGTACTGTAGATGATAACTCTGTCGTAATTGTACGGATGAAAAATGGCATTATTGGTACTGTGGAAACTAGCTGGACCTATAAACCTAAGGAAGATAATGGTACAACATTTTTCTGCGAAAAGGGTATTCTTAAAATGGCTGTCGAGCCTGATGCTCCTCTAGTAGCTTATTTTAACGAACCTGGGAAAGGACGCCTAGCTTTTGAGGTTCCTAAAATGCAATCCAATGAAGAAGGTGGCCAATTCTCCTCAGGTGTTATCGATGGATTTATTAACACCATAAAAGGTGAAATAGAGAATCCTATCCCTGGATCAGAGGGAGAAAAGGCACTTAGAGCAGTTTTGGCTTGTATAGAGTCAGCTAAGTCTAATCGCAAAGTTCTCGTTAAGGAGGTAGAGGCATGAAAGTAGGGTTATTTACCGTACTCTATAATAATCTACCTTGGGAGAAAGCCTTAGATAAGATTAAAGAGTTTGGTATAGAGGCAGTAGAAGTGGGTACAGGTAACTACCCGGGTAATGCCCACTGTAAACCAGATGAACTGTTAAAAGATGCAGCTGCGAGAAAACGCTTTAAGGAAGCTGCCTTGAGCAGAGGACTAACCATCAGTGCTTTAAGCTGTCAAGGTAATCCTCTACACCCTAACAAGGAATTTGCCGCTAAAAACCATGAGACTTGGCGGAAAACAGTTGAATTAGCTAGTGAATTAGAGATCCCTGTAGTCTGTCATTTCTCTGGCTGTCCAGGTGATTCTCCTAAAGCAGAAAACCCTAACTGGGTAACTTGTGCATGGCCTAATGAGTATAGCGAAGTATTGAAATGGCAATGGGAAGAGGTCGCTATTCCTTATTGGCAAAAAGAAGCTGAATTTGCTAAGTCTAAAGGTATTAATATTGCTCTAGAGATGCATCCAGGATTTTTGGTCTATAACCCCAGCACCTTACTGAGGTTAAGAGAAGCTGCTGGAGATAATATCGGAGCTAACTTTGATCCTTCGCATTTAATTTGGCAAGGAATCGATCCAGCTCAAGCTATTCGCTATCTAGGCAAGGCAATCTATCATTTCCATGCTAAAGACACCTATTTAGACCAGAAAAATATTGCTATTAAAGGTGTCCTAGATAGTGCTGCCTACACTAACTTACAAGACCGTTCTTGGACCTTCCGTTCAGTGGGGTATGGGCTTGAGGAAAAAGCTTGGCGCGATATGGTCACTGCCTTGAGGTTAGTAGGCTATGATTATGTCCTCAGCATTGAACATGAAGATCCCTTGGCTTCGGTTGAAGAAGGTTTAGGTAAAGCAGCAGCTTTCTTGCAGAAGATCGTGTTTAAAGAAGCACCTGCTTCCGCTTGGTGGATTTAAATTATAAAGGCACTACCTTAACATTTTTGAGGTAGTGCCTATTATTATCTCCAGCACTTTTCTGAAAAAGAAGTAGTATAGGTGTGCTAAGCTACTTGGTAAAAACACTGAAGATAATTTGCATAAAGCCAAGGAGTGGAAAAATGACCATGAAGGGTCTTCATGGTCATTAAGGAGAAACCAATTTTTTATTTATGACTTTTAATATTTAAACTTTTGAACTACTTTTTCCAATTCGAGTGCCATATTAGCCAGCGATTTGGCACTAGCGGCCATTTCTTCTAAATTGGCACTTTGCTCTTCCACTGAAGCAGCAACTTCCTCGCTAGAGGCAGCATTATTGTTAGAAATTGCAGCGATAGATTCAATGGCACTGGCAACCTGAGTCGAGCTGGCATTAATTTCTTCAGCTGCAGCACTACTTTCTTCGGTAACGGCAGCTACATTAGTCATTGCTTCACCGACAGCTTTACTACTTTGACCAATTTCCTTGGTTAAATCAATTAGTTGCATTACTGCTAGGCGTACATTTTCAGCAGACTGACCAATTTCATTGAGTAGGTCAGCAGCTGTCCTAGTTACAGTTGTTCCTTTTTCAATTTGGAAGTTGGTACTCTCTACAGAGGAGCTAGCTTTTTGTATCGAACCGCTAATGTGTTTGATAATACTACTAATTTCGTTGGTAGATTGTCTAGTTTTATTGGCTAAAACCCTTATTTCCTCTGCGACAACAGCAAAACCACGTCCATGCTCGCCAGCTCTTGCAGCTTCAATGGCAGCATTAAGTGAGAGTAGGTTAATTTGATCAGAGATTTCATTAATAAATTGGACAATGTTTTGTACTTGTTCTGAGTCGGTTTTTAGCGAGCTCACGCTCTCAAGAGCTTCAGAGATGCTATTTTGAATTCCATCCATAGCCTCTACTACCCCACGTACAGCATCCTTGCCATGCTCTGCTGATGTAGTATTAGTGGCACTGTTAGTACTAATTCTTCTTAGGGCTTCTTCTGTACCATCTAGCATCTCGATCATAGAGCTAGAAAGAGAAAATGTTTGGTTTACGCTTTCAGCAGTATCTTGGGCTCCTTTAGCAATTTGTTCAATAGCATTAGTGAGTTGTGAAACAGCATCTGTAGTTGTGTTTAAGCTATTATTTTGATCAGAAATTCCTTTAGCGACATTGCCTACTGTATAAGCTACTTGATTTGTAACTTCTGCTTGTTGATTAACAGCAGAAGATAACTGTACAGCACTGCCACCAACCTGATTAGCTACCTCAGCTACTTCGCTTATAACTTTACCTAGAGTTGTAGAGAAATGGTTAAATGCTTCGGAAACCCGACCAATTTCGTCATTGGTTAAAACTGGTAGTCTTTGGGTTAGATCGCCACCGCCTGAGGCAATATCTTCAAGTTTTGTTACAACATCAACCAGTGGTTTTGTAGAGCGCCTAGTTATAACTATTACGATCGCTATAATAATAGCTAAAACCAGCAAAGCTGCTCTAATTACGAGATAGAGCATTTCTCTAAGGGGTTCGTTGATTTCGTCTTGTGGTAAAGTGATAGCTATACCCCAGTCGAGGCTGGGTAAATAACTATAATAGACTAATTTTTTCACACCATTTAAGGCAGTAGTTTCTTTGCCACTTTCGCCATTTAGCATCTTTCTAACAATCTTACCGGTGTCATTATTGAAGGCTGCAGCGTTTTTACCGATTTCGTTATTATCAGCATGAGCAAGAACGGTACCGTTCTTGTCAACAAGAAAAGTATAACCTTCACGACCGAATTTCAAAGCACTTACGGTATCAGCTAAATAATCAATATTAATATCTATACCTGCTACGCCAACGGTTGAACCAGATGCATCTTGGATGCGCCTAGATATAGTAGTAACGAGATTACCAGTGGCCATATCAACATATGGATCATTGTAGATCGCAACTGGAGTTTTAATTGTATTACCAAACCAATCCCTTGTGCGACTATCATAATCAGCAGGAGCTAGCCATTTATCAATTTGGTTGTTTGTTCGTTGGTAAAGTATGATTTGACCATCTAGCATTGAAGCTACATATATGGAAGATATAAACTCGTCCTCTTTCAAGAGGTTAATAAAAAGTGGCTTAAGACTATCTTCATCAAATGTACTTGCCTGGGGATTGAAGGCAAGAGTATCAACTACTTGTTTGCGGTTTTCAAGAAAGCGTTCCACATAGTTTGTGGCATATTTAAGTTCTGATTCAGCAGTTTTATCAATCTGTTCTCTTAGTGTAGTGCTGGTTCTAGCTATGCTAACCAAAGCAGTTGCTGCGACACCTAGAATAACACTAAATGCTACTAATGTTATTATCTTGCGTGATATCGATTTCCCCTTCTTGTGAGCCTTAAAGTCCATTAAAAGGCCCTCCTTTCGCGGTAAGACTATAGTGCATTAATCAGAAATAGAAAAGAACATTTCAGGCCCCCTTTTAGCCATGCGAGGTCTACTAATTAAGAGAGTAGGGCAATAGAGAATAAGTGATTGATATACTGAGTAATAAAACTAGTAGCCTCATGGCTAATTATCAAATTTTTTTTACTAGGAACATATTTCTATTTTACCTCGTA
>ENA-UOOI01004048-UOOI01004048.1-fermentation-metagenome-genome-assembly--contig:-NODE-4048-length-10125-cov-3.111221_pt1 | contig 10125 bp, 8 predicted proteins | sample MGYA00245779_ERZ724027 | MGnify/ENA primary metagenome ERZ724027 (study PRJEB28704, sample SAMN03018318) | fermentation metagenome | biome: anthropogenic terrestrial biome; feature: soil; material...
GTTATGTAAATATGATTTAAACGGGGATAATAACTCAACAAAAACACCACCTTTAGTTAATAATATATTAACATATAATGCAAATTATTGGAATAAATATTTGTTCCGCTTCAAAAATGAGTCCTGAATGGGCATAAAAAGAACCGGTTATTAATATCGGCTTAATTTCTAAGGGATACAACTAATATTGATATTAATTTTGGGAGATAATATAGTTATATAATGATGAAAATGGAGGAGAATATCCATGACGAAAGCGGAACGAATTATTGATTTCCTCGAAACAGATACTATTAGTGTGAGCTTCGGCTCAAAAGGATTAAAATATCTATCTCTAAAAGATAATTTAGGTTCTCAGTTTATCGACCTAAGGGTCATTGACAAAAAACGGACTATAGACCTAAAAGAAAAACTTGTTATTGATGAAACTATGAATTTTATTGAAACAGGTAAGCATAATATGCCTTTAGATTTTACTACCTTTACAAAGTTCCAGCAAAGCGTGTTTGAAGTGGTCGCAAGTATAGAACCCGGCAAGATTGTCACATATAAAGACATAGCAGAAATTCTTGGAAAACCGGGAGGCGCCCAGGCGGTGGGCAATGCAGTCGGGAAAAATCCGGTATCCTTCTTTTTGCCTACCCATAGGGTTCTACCACAAAAAGGTATAGGGTTATGCAGGAGCGGGGCAGGGCACTTGAGAGAAAAGTTTCTGTCCCATGAAGGGCATGATCTTTTTAGGCTTACAGGGGGCAGGTACTGCACGAGAAAAAACTGCAATGGGAAATAAAAAACCAAAGAAAAGAAGGATATTATGATAAATTCAAATTTTACTCCGAAGGTATGGACGGAAGAACAGGTGCCTGTAATAGCTGATAATTATGCAGAATGCGAAGTATGTACGCCAAAATCTCGTATAATTTGGGGAGAGGGAAATCCTAATGCACCAATAGTTGTTATTTTAGATAATCCGGGCGCCCGCGAGGACAAGGAAGGGAAAGAATTTGTCTGTGGCACAAGGATTACTTTGCAAACCGCAATACACAATGTAAATTTAACCGAAAATGATGTGTATATAACTTATTTATTAAAATGCAGACCCCTTCGCTCCTATGATAAGGAAAGAGCCAGAACATTCAGCAAGCCGTTTCTTGAACAGCAAATAAAAGAAATAAAGCCAAAATTTATAGTTTGTTTGGGTGATACGGTGGTGCAATGGATGTTTGACGACAGGGAAGCTCACGTGAAAGATTTAAGAGGTAGATGGCATTATTTATTAGATTGTCATGCAATGGTTTCGTATCATCCGCTCGCTGTCAGAAGAAGGCCTAATCTAATGAGACAATTCATGGAAGATTGGGCAATGCTAAGCAGAATGTTTAACAAATAATATGAGAAAGAGAAGATAAATAAATTATTATAAATATTAAAACAAAGCAACAAACTATCTAAAAACATTGATCAAATGTTGAGAAAGGTGGCAGGTTTATGAAACAAAATAAAAAACGTGTGTGACTAATATTGATAGGTGATCTTTTGGATCAGTGGAAGATAATACAGGCAGTTTATAGGGTTATCTAAGTCAAAGATTGAATTGTTTATTGATGAAATAATACCACTACATGCGTGAAGAAGTTCTATAAGTTGACAGTAATATACATAAATGTTATAGTTTTGTCACACTATAAGTTTGAAAAGGAGATGTAATATGAGGAAAAAAAGATTTTTGTCATTAGTATTAGTTTTATTGATGGTAGTAATGATAGTAGCATGCAGTAATTCAGAAAAAACTAATGTGCCTAAAGAGTCTGAAATTGAAAAAGAAGATGTTGTTAGCAAGTCAGGCAAAGGCAACTTGCTTCCAGGTTCATACGAAGCTGAATCTGTTGGCATGGGAGGAAAAGTGGTAACGCAGGTTGTTGTTGATGAGAATAATATTAAAGAAATCAAAATAGTTCATCATTACGAAACACCAAACGTTGGAACCGTAGTTATTGAAAAAATTCCAATAGAAATAATTGAAAGACAAACACTGTCAATCGATGCAGTAACGGGTGCAACTTTGACTACCAATGCTATTTTAAGATCAGTAGAAGACTGTCTGAATCAAGCGGGAGCAGATATTGATGCTTATAAATCTGAGGAAGATAGGATAATAAAGGAATACCCTAGCGAGTTAACCGCAGATGTAATAGTTGTAGGCGGTGGGGGAGCGGGGCTTTCAGCTGCTGCATCTGCAGTTGGAGAAGGAGCAAGTGTTATTGTTATTGAAAAAACCGGTATTTTAGGTGGAAACACCAATGTTTGCGGTGGTATTTACAATGCACCAAACCCGGAACTTCAAGGGCCACAAGGAATAGAAGATTCGGTTGAATTGTTTGTAAAACAAACTCTTGATATAGGTGATAATGTTGCAAACCCTGAATTGGTTCAAACGATGTGTGAAAATTCATACGAGGGACTAAAATGGCTTGAAAGCATGGGAATGAAATTTAGTGACAAGGTATTTCAAGGTGCTGGTGCTCCGTATCCAAGGACACATCAATCTCTTGAACCGCTTGGAAATGGATTTATCAATGCATATTTGAGGACACTTAACGCAAGCGGAGCTAAAAGCAAAATCTTAACCGAAACAAAAGGAGAAAGCTTAATATTAGATGGTGATAGGATAGTCGGAGTTAATGCTATAAATAAAGATGGTAGCGAACTAATACTATACGCAAACAAGGGTGTAGTTCTTGCAACAGGCGGTTTTGCAGGAAACATTGAATTAAGACAGGAATATTGTGAAGGAGATAAATGGACTGATTTAGGACAATCTGTCCCAACTACAAATATGCCTGGTAACACAGGGGATGGAATCAAAATGGCTATTGAAATAGGTGCCGACTTAGTAGATATGGAACACATTCAATTGACGAATCTATGTCAGCCAAAAACCGGAATGCTTGTAGGCATGTATGACTTGTCAACTGCAAATTCCATATTTATAAACCAAGAAGGGAACAGATTTGTAAAAGAAGATGGTCGTCGTGACGATATATGTAAAGCTATATACGAACAGCCAGATGACCTTTATTACATGTTGCATAGCGGAGATACCTTGCCAGATCCTTCTAAAGCTAAAACAGGTGAAGGTATCCCAATGGATATAGTAATAGAAAATAATATGTACGGGTGGCAAACAGGTAATACTTTAGAAGAACTTGCTACCAAGATAAAAGTACCTGCTGAAAATTTAATTGCAACAATAGAGAAATACAATGCTGCTGTTGACTCAGGAAAAGATAATGAATTTGGTCGTACATTGCTTACAAAAAAGTTTGAAGTAGGACCTTGGTACGCTTTTCCAAGAGTACCTTCAGCTCATCACACAATGGGTGGAGTTAGAATAGACTCAAAAACACATGTTTTAAATGCAAATGAAGAAATAATAAAAGGTTTATATGCAGCTGGAGAAGTAACAGGTGGAATACACGGCGCTAACAGAATGGGCGGAAATGCGGTTGTAGATACTGTTGTATTCGGAAGAATTGCTGGATCAAATGCTGCAAAGGGAGAATAAGTTTATACAATCAATGATATTTTATAAACTTTAATATATATGAGTTTATAATTTAATCTTAATAAAAGGTACTAAATAAAACCTCTAAATTAGTTCATAATAATGCTATTTAGGGGTTTTAATGACATAATGCTATTTAGGGGTTTTAATGACTAAAAAAGAATATTATATTATTAAAAACATTGAGTATAAATAAATTCCGTTATCAATCCCTGAGCAGCAACAGTTTTGATAAGGCTTTTCACAAGTGCACCTATAGCAGATTTATATACGTTTTCATTTTTAATGCTGTTTTCGAATAACGATAAAATAATTAGTGTTAAAGCGGCCGGATAGACAATATTTAGCAGGGACAATGGGGCCGAGTTTAATCGTCCCATTTTTACTTCATACTCAACGCCATCCGCACCACTATCTATAAGGGAGACGTTATAATTGTAAAAGCTTACCTGCTTTAATTTCCTATTTGTATAATTCGATGGTTATAAGTATACTCATGTAAGCGGTGGGAAATAGAAATCACGGTTCTGCCTTCAGATGCACGCTTTAGTGCTTCCAGAACCCGACGCTCGGTATAGCTGTCAAGATTGGCGGTGATTTCATCTAACAGCAGGATTTTTGGAGAAGCGGCAACCGCTCGTGCAATGGAGAGCAGCTGAAATTGACCTTGTGAAAAAACAATATTTTCAGCAGGTGTGTCATATCCGTTTGCAAGGGCCAAAATACTCTCGTGCAATCCAACCAACTTTGCTGCATCCTCCACTTGTTTGAAGCTGATTTCAGGGTCGAACAAAGAAATTTGATCTGCAACCGTACCGGATACCAAATGAAAGGATTGCTCCACATAGCCGAACAATTTTCTTTTTTGTGCATCGGGGATTTTATCCGCGTCCACACCACTTACAAGCACTTTTCCTTCATCGGGACTATACAATCCAAGAAGCAAACGAAAAATGGTACTTTTGCCTGCACCTGTTCTACCCGCGAAGGTAACCGCTTCGCCACTTTCTACGGTAAAGCATAGGTCACTGAATAAAGTATTTTCGTTATCATAGCCAAAGCTCACGTGGTCAAAGTGAATATACGGCTTATTGCTAGGGGTAAGTTCTACACTAGTAATGGATGAATCTGTTTTTTTACGTTCCGGTTCCTGAAAGAATTCATTGATTCTTTTTACACCTGCAACAGCGGATTGGATGTTCTGAATTTCCATACCGATACTTTCCAGCGGTTCAAATACCTTGCTCACATAAGCAATAATTGCTACAGCCGTTCCGACGGTCATGCCAAAGAACTGCTGAACTTGCCCTCCCAAGGCGGCGAATATCATCATCGCTGCAATAATACATGAACTGATAAAAATAACAATCGGAGAATAAATGGAATCGTACAGATTAGACTTATCTGTAGCACGATAGCTTTCCCCAATGTAATCATCATATTTCTGCTCCATGTATTTTTGGCGGAACAAGGTGTGAATCATGCGAATGTTTCCAATGGTCTCCGGCACATGGTTGTTTACCTTGCTAATGGCGATGCGATTGGCAAGCTGTGCCTTCAATATCCGCTTTTGGAACAGGCGTGTCATGGCAAATATTAGCGGTGTAATCAATATCATCATCAAACCGAGACCTTTGCTTTTGTAAAAGATAACCGCCAAAATACTGATTACCTTGAAAGCGTCGGCAAACATACTTATGATACCGTTGGTGAACATGGAATCCACCGCATCAACGTCATTTACAAATCGCGAAGTTATTTTGCCGGGTTCATTTCTTGTGAAATAGGCGGCAGGCAGATGTTGAAGCTTTGCACACATTTCGCTTCGAAGACCGTGAGTGACTTTTTGTCCAAACTTAGTAATCATAATATTTTGTCCTGACTCAAACAACCCTGAAACGGCAAGTGTTCCAAAGTAAGTCAGAGCAAGATTAAGCGGAACATGCCCCGATGAAGTAAGGAGATTGACGATACGTTCTAAAACAAGTGGCGGGAAAAGCGCCGTTATAACCGCACCTGCTATAATAAATACAGTCAAAATAGTTATCCCTTTAGAGGATGAAATAATTCTGAGAACAACAGATTTTAGGGTGCTCTTATTATTCATTTTGCTCACTTCCTTTCATCTGCGTGTTATACAGCCTTGCATAAGCGCCATTTTCCCGCATCAATTCCTCATGGGTTGAAAATATGCCTGTGCCGTTATCTAAAAACAGCACTTTATCAAATGTTGGAAACATATATAGGCGATGAGAAATAATAATCACAATCTTGTCTTTCGCCAGCACATGCAGGTTTTTGAAGATTTCTTTCTCTGTGATTCTATCAACTGCTGAAAAAGGGTCATCTAAAATTAAAATTTGCTGTGCGTTATAAAGGGTACGGGCCAAGGCGGTTCGTGCCTGCTGCCCGCCCGAAAGCCTAATGCCGCTACTGCCTACCGAAGTGGAAGTTCCTTGCGGCATCTGTGCTACTTCTTCATCAAAGCATACTGCTTGAAGATAAGGTGTAATGTCCCTTTGCTCTCCCAGACTGATATTTTCCTTGATACTGTCGCTCATCAGTTCTGATTCGTGTCCCATATAGGAAATCAGTCTGCTGCGTTCGTAGTCACTTAGCCCGGATAATTCCCGTTCCCACACCCGTATACTGCCATCATAGGGAATTTCACCAATAAATGCCTTACCTAATGTGGATTTGCCGCAAGCAATTGATCCTGTTACACCGATAATCTGTCCCGGATAGGCAGAAAAGGAAATATCTTTTAGTATCCAAGAACTGCCAGGCCGGCGAAGTGATAAATTAGAAACAACAAGTTTCACAGGCTGTGAAAAATCAATTGAAGTCTGAGTATTTGGCTCCACATATTCCTTCATCAGCGGCTTAATCCTTGCCCATGATACCTGTGCCTTTTGCACTGAGTTAAACAATTTTGCCGCTTTTGATGATTTAAAAGCCATTTTTGTAAAGGCAGAAAGAAAGGTGGTGAATGCTGCTATATTCCAGTTAGTCCATCCTGTTCCCAGTACATTTTTTGCTCCAAAATAAATAATCAGAACAGCACCGCTCATAGATATAATGTTATAAAGCGGCTGCATGGTGTTTTCCCATATATTTGCGGAAACAGCATGTTTTTCGTAGTCCTTAAGATGAGATTCGTAAGCTATGTCATAGTTTTGCTCGCTGCCATAAATACGGTAGGTGATGGCATTTGAGATCCTGTCCATGGTTGCATTGTTCAGTCTATCCGCACTTTTTTTATATTCCGCATTGTAACGCGTGATACGGGTTTTAAGCCGCTCAGCAATGATGTATGCCATAGGCGTGAAGATACACGAAATTAAAGTCAGTCGCCAGTCATAAAATAAAAGCAATGAGATATAAGCTACTAACACTACGCCGGTATCGAAAACCTCTGTGGTAAATTTTCTCATTCCCTCCACACAGGCATCCACATCGGCTATGGCTTTGGTCATCACGGCGCCAAGACCCTCCAGTTCCAATTCATCCTTACTCATGTTTACCAGACTGTTATACAGCATATGACGCATATTGCGGCTGGTATTATTGGCGAAGCGCCTTACATAAAACCGTTTTATGCTACGCATAAGCTGTACAATGAAGATGACTACGAGGTAAATAATTGCAAGTCTTATCATAGAGTATAAATCTTTATATCCATTAATAATGTCCAACAAACGCTGTGCCAGCAGTCCTTCAAAATAGGGGCCGGCAAGCATGCCGACGTTATAAAGGATGCCTGAAACAGTTACCAATGTTAGAGGCCATAATTCCAATTTGAAATAGGACAAGATACGATTGGGTTCTGTGACATTTTTAATCTGCCGCTGTTTGCTCATCTTTACTACCTCCTTCTAAAAAGCGTTTTGTCAGATTGGAAAAACCTGTTTTGCTTTCGGCTTTAGAGCGCCTATAAAGAATATCAAGAATACGGCAGAACTCAGCGCTTTCCTGAGGTGTAAGTACTTCTTCCAACCATTCGTAATACAGTGCTTCAACCGAGACTTTGGAGTTTTTTAGCAGGTCAGCTTTTTCAGTGGCGTAAAGCAGTTGACTTCGTCCATCTGCCGGATTTGGTTCTCTGATTAGATAACCCTTTGCTTCTAAGTTGGCAGCACGGCGGGCTGCAGCACCCTTATCAAGGCCTAAAATTTCTCGAACGGATGCTTGCGTGATGCCGGGATTTTTCCTTATCACATGAATAAAGTCATACTCGGCAGTTCCCACTCCTTCTGTTTTAAGCATACGTACGGTGAATTTGTTTACTTCGCGTGCGATTTTTGTGATTTGGCGTTTTGTATTGTACATTTTATTAACTTCCTTTTATTATAAAAAATAGATGTAGTATCAACTAAATATATGATACTACATCTATTTGTAAATCTCAACCCCTAATTAATATGACATTTTGCTAGAAAATTATATTTTTAAACTCCTCTTGACAACTAAATGCTAATAGTATACATTATTAACACGGTTAACTATTTAGCTGTTGATTAAATATTGAAAAGAAGTAAGAAATATTGATTATTTATTAGCGCAAGATTTAGATTGGAGGTATTTTATATGTCTGTAAAGGACGATGGAAACAGTATGTGCTATGCTGATAAAGCATTTATCACCTTTAATGAAATTATGTCAAGCAAGCAAAATAACATGATCGAGAACGTCAATCGTGCAAATAAGGGAGAGCTTTTTGTTTTACATTTCTTATTAAGGCACAACACGGAGGTAATTCCTTCCGAGCTAAGTGCAGCGTTAGGCGCCAGCACGGCACGAATATCCGCGTTACTTGGTACGTTGGAAAAGAAGGGACAGATTGTGCGCAACATAGACAAAAGCAACCGCCGCAATATTCTTGTGACTATTACCGAAGCCGGACGTAATCGTGCTAAAAGTGAAATGAAGGAAATCCAAAGAAGTATGACGCAGGTGTTTACCGACATGGGTGAAGCCGATACGGCAGAGTTCATTCGACTGACAAGTCAATTTTTCGAGCTTTTGCAAAAATATATGCCTAAAGAATAAAACCCTATATAAATAATTGGAGGAATTAATTTCTATGTTAAAAATTTTAAAATATCTCAAGCCTAAGGAATGGCTGATGGCAGGTATCAGTTTAATTTTCATTACCATACAGGTTTGGCTTGACCTAAAGCTTCCCGATTATATGTCGGTAATAACGAAGTTGACACAGACTCAAGGCAGTGCAATGAGCGATATATGGCTAAACGGTGGTTATATGCTGCTATGTGCGTTTGGAAGTCTTGTAGCAGCAATTGTAGTCGGATACTTTGCGGCGAAAATAGCGGCATTATTTTCACAGAGACTCCGAAGCCTTTTATTTAATAAAGTTGAATCTTTTTCAATGGAAGAAATCAACCGTTTTTCTACTTCAAGCCTTATTACGCGTTCAACAAACGATATAACACAAATTCAAATGCTGGTTGTCATGGCTTTGCAATTGGTTATAAAAGCTCCAATCATGGCAATATGGGCAATAACCAAAATTGCGGACAAAGGCTTTGAATGGTCGATTGTAACAGGTATAGCCGTTTTGATTATGGTGTCCATGGTTACATTTTTGATGATATTAGTTATACCTAAATTTAAAAAAATGCAGACCCTTACAGACAATATAACCCGCGTAACAAGGGAAAATCTTACAGGACTGCGTGTTGTCCGTGCTTACAATGCCGAGGATTACCAAGAAGGTAAATTTGAAGCGGCAAATGAAGAACTTACAAGCACGCAGATGTTTACAAATCGTGCCATGGCAGTCATGATGCCGGTGATGAGTATGCTGATGAGCGGGCTTTCGCTTGCGGTTTATTGGGTAGGGGCATATTTGATTGATGCGGCAGGTGCGATGGACAAATTGGCTGTATTTTCAAATATGGTCGTATTTTCACAGTATGCCATGCAGGTTATAATGTCATTTATGATGCTTGTAATGATATTTATTATGTTGCCACGTGCCAGCGTTTCGGCAAAACGTATCAATGAAGTCCTTGATACAGAACCGAATATTTTGGACGGAAGCAAGACTGAAGGCAAGCCCGGAGTTGTAGGTGAGGGCGAATTTAGGTCGGTCAGTTTCAGATATCCCGATGCTGCGGAACCTGTGCTTGAAAATATAAGCTTTACGGCAAAGAAGGGTGAAACCGTTGCGTTTATCGGCTCTACAGGGAGCGGAAAATCAACGCTTATCAATCTTGTGCCTCGCTTCTTTGATGCAACCGATGGGGAAATATTGATTGATGGCGTAAATGTGAAAGATTATAAAATGGAAGCTCTTTTCAATAAAATTGGATATGTACCGCAAAAAGCTGTTTTATTCAAGGGCACGGTTAAATCCAATGTAGCTTACGGTGATAATGGCAGCAAAAAAGAATACGATACGGATGAGGTAAGAAGGGCTGTGCAAATTGCGCAAAGCGCGGACTTTGTTGAAAAAATGGATGGCGAATACGAGGCATCCATCGCACAAGGCGGAGCCAATATATCAGGCGGGCAGAAACAAAGGCTTGCTATTGCCC
>ENA-UOOI01004049-UOOI01004049.1-fermentation-metagenome-genome-assembly--contig:-NODE-4049-length-10124-cov-34.424173_pt1 | contig 10124 bp, 11 predicted proteins | sample MGYA00245779_ERZ724027 | MGnify/ENA primary metagenome ERZ724027 (study PRJEB28704, sample SAMN03018318) | fermentation metagenome | biome: anthropogenic terrestrial biome; feature: soil...
AGCCCGATTCTGTTGGATACCCTAAACACATGGGTATCAACCGCTATGGCAGGGATTCCAAAGCCGTTGCTCAAAACCACATTGGCTGTCTTACGGCCTACGCCTGGAAGCGAAACAAGGCTTTCCATATCGGAAGGTACTTTTCCGCTGAACTTGACTATCAGTTCCTTGCACATCGATAATATATTTCTGGCTTTGTTGTGGTACAATCCTATCTCTTTTATATATTGTTCAAGTTCACCCTGAGTCAACTCTAAAAAATCTTGAGGAGTCCTGTATTTACTAAACAGCTTTTCAGTAACCTGGTTGACCTTTTTATCGGTTGCCTGTGCGCTTAAAACAGTGGAAACAAGAAGTTCAAACGGACTCTTATAATTTAATCCGCATCCGGCTTTCGGATATGCCTTCTCAAGATCATTTAATATACAATCTACCTCTTCCTTTGATATCTTTTCTATATCTGGCACAGATTATCACCCATTTTTCTATTATATATTGACTTCAAACATTATACTTTAACATAACCTAAATTAAAAAGGACATTGAGCGCCATGCGCTTAGCGGCACGGCCTGAATGTCCCTTATTTTATTTATTTTCCGGGAAAATCTTGATCAAGAGTTTTATTATCAAATAAATCAAAAACAAAACTCCTATTACCGTTGTCATTCCCAGCCCCGTTATCTTTAAGCCCTTCATGAATGTATCAAATGATTCGGCACTGAATGGAGCATTCATTTTAGAAGCATTGACTGCTAAAAATAAATTATACACTTTTCATTCCTCCTTATAAAGATGTGCCCTTATTATAGCATTCCTGAAAGCAGTGCAACTATGATGCCGCCTGCCAAGACAGAACCCACCTGACCCGCGACATTTGAGCCGATTGCCTGCATCAGTATGAAGTTTGAAGGATCTTCCTTTTGGGCAAGTTTCTGCATCACCCTTGCAGACATTGGGAACGCCGATATGCCTGCCGCACCAACCATAGGGTTGATCTTGTTCTTTACAAATAAATTAAGTATCTTTGCGAATACTACTCCGCCTGCAGTATCAAATATAAATGCCACAAGTCCAAGCGCTATGATTCCAAGTGTGCTTAGCTTTAAGAACTGACTTCCTAACATTGTGGAGCCTATTGTAAGCCCGAGAAGTATAGTGACTATGTTTACAAGCTCATTCTGAGCCGATTTAGACAGCCTGTCTACCACACCTGCTTCCCTAAGGAAGTTTCCGAACATCAAAAAGCCTATCAAAGCCACTGACTGCGGAGCAATAATTCCTGCTATAATCGTAACCAATATGGGAAATATGAGTTTTACCTGTCTTGATACGCTTTCAGGCCGGTAAGGCATCCTTATCATTCTTTCCTTTTTCGTGGTCAATGCCTTTATGACAGGTGGTTGAATCATAGGTACGAGAGACATGTATGAATATGCTGCAACCGATATAGGACCTAAAAGTTCTCTTGCGAACCTGCTTGCTACAAATATGGACGTCGGCCCATCCGCAGCTCCTATTATTCCTATTGATGCCGCCTGATTGAGAGGATACCCCAGCAGAGCTGCTACCAAAAGAGTAGCGAATATCCCGAACTGTGCCGCCGCACCAAAAAGAAGCATGAGCGGATTTTGAAGAAGCGGCCCAAAATCTATCATTGCCCCAACACCTATAAATATAAGCAAAGGTGCAATATCAGTCACGATCAATGAAGCATTCAAATAGTTAAACACCCCTTCGGGGCCTATTGCACCTGAGAGAGGTATATTGGCTATTATGCATCCAAAGCCCATAGGTATGAGGAGGGATGGTTCAAAATCTTTTTTGACTGCAAGATAAATAAGCAAAATGCCGATAGCGACCATTATCCAATCCTTAAACGACGATTGCAGAATTCCCGCTAATAAAACTTCCATGATTATCCCCCTTTTCATTTGCGCCGATATATTATATAAATGCAGGATAACTCAAGTGTTCCTTCGAACAAAATACTTGAGTCATATGGATAAGACATAACAATATAAAATAAAAATCCAAATCTTACTCATATTAGCTAGGATATCAGTAAATGTCCACTATTTGCAATATTGTTTTTATCTCTAATAATGTCATATAAAGCAAAAGAAAGGGGATATATTGAAATATCCCCTTTCTTTCTAAATAATACCCATCCTTTGCCCAACTTTTTTATAACATTGAGCAGCTTCATCCAACATTTCCTTAGTATGGGCTGCCGTCACGATGTTTCTGACCCTTGCTTTTCCTCTAGGAACGGTCGGATATGCAATGCCCTGAGCAAATACGCCTTCCTTGAAAAGTTCGTCGCTGAACTTCATAGCTTTTGCTTCGTCGCCTATGATGACCGGAGTTATTGGGGTCTCGCTGTGCCCTATATCGTACCCCATATCCGAAAGCAACTTTTTAAAATATTTGCCATTCTCCCACATTCTTTCCACAAGCTCATTGCTGCTGCTCAATATGTCTATGGCAGCTATGACTGCTCCTGCATCTGCCGGAGTCATGGCTGTAGAAAACAGAAATGGGCGGCCTCTAAGCTTCAGCCAGTCGATTAGATCTTTTGAACCTGCTACATATCCTCCTATTACACCTATGGCTTTAGACAATGTTCCTATTTGTATATCGATCTTTCCATAAAGCCCGAAGTGCGATACCGAACCGCTTCCATTGAGCCTTCCATGTGAATCTTTACCGAGCACTCCGGAAGCATGGGCATCATCAATATATACCGGTATATCATATTTTTCAGCGATGGATGCAATGTCCGGAAGCTTTGCAATATCTCCATCCATTGAGAATACGCCGTCCGTAATGATCATGAATTTTTTATACGCACCCGATGATATGGCTTCTTTTACGACTCTTTCCAAATCGTTCATATCGGAATGCTTGTATCTAAGTATTTTAGCTCCGCTTAACCTGCAGCCGTCGATTATGCTGGCATGGTTCAATTCATCAGATATTATTGCATCTTCCTTGTTCATTATGGCCGGTATTGTTCCGGCATTTGCCGTAAACCCCGACTGAAATACTATTACGGCTTCCGATTTTTTGAATTTAGCAAGTTTGGCTTCCATCTCTTCATGTATGTCCAGGGTACCTATTATTGTTCTTACAGCGCCTGCGCCTGCACCATATTTCTTTGCAGCCGCTATAGCCGCTTCTTTAAGCCTCGGATCCGAAGCCAAGCCAAGATAATTGTTGGAAGAAAGGTTTATTTCACTCTTTCCGTTTATTATAGCCCTTGCGCCTGTAGGACCGGTGATTACAGGCAGTTTCCTGTACAATCCTTTTTGCTTTAACTCATCCAAATTCCGACTTAGAAAATCTTGCAGAGCTTTGCTCATGTAAATACCCTCCTCATAAGAATATTTTACCTTCTCATGTCAATTATAGATTAGTGTTTATTTAATTCTATCCCATTAATGCCAATTTGTAACATCAAAATAGGAGCATTGTTCGTACATTGCATACAAAAAAAGCAACCTGGTTCAGTACATATCTATACTGTAATCGGTTACTTCGACTCTATAATCATTATCCACAAAATCTATAACATTGTTTATTGTCTTCTCAATATGTACGCGGTCATTTGAAACAAAAGCAACACCTATCTCAGCCGACTGCCACTTATCATTAAGCCCGGTCTCGGCTACAGAAACATTAAACCTTGATTTCAGTCTTTCAATTATACTTTTCAAGGTATGCCTCTTTTCCTTTAAGGATCCTGATTCCTGAATCATGAGCCTTATGCTGCATACGCCGACCAATACCATTTTTATCACTGCTCCCTGTATATCCCTTGATAATCAGGTGATAAAAGCACTGCTATTTTCCTCATTGCGAAATATAATGCCCTATTCTCATATTCCTTCTTATCCTCATTTTCTTTCCGCTCCGGAAGATAGAAGCTTTTGCCAATCGATACTTTTACCTTGGCATCATAGAATTTTTCGCCGCCCATATCTGTATCATTGATAGGCATAAGCTTTTCAGTCCCTTCGATTCCAATCGGAACCATAGGCACATTAGTCATCCTTGCAATAAGAAGAATCCCTTTCTTGCCTTTTATGAGCGAACCTGAGCGGCTTCTTGTCCCTTCAGGAAATATGCATACCGACTGACCGGATTTCAAGAGCTTGACCATTGCTGAGATTGCAGACCTGTCGGGTGAATTGGGATTTATAGGCACGGTTTTTACTATGCCCAATCCAAGTTTGGTGATCTCATTTTTAGCAAGCTTTACGCCCGCTAAAAACCAGACTTTGTCTTTGCCAAGTACCTTATCCAGCACCAACCCGTCTGAATTGCTTAAATGATTGCTTATAAATATCACAGGGCCCTTTATTCTGTCAAGCGCTTCTTTATTCACAACCGTTATATCGGCATGCGACATATACCTGTCAACCAATTTTTCGATAAACCATTTTACAATCGGTTTAGGCAGACAACTGATAATCCTGGCAAACTCTTTTGATATCATTTCCTCATTCCTCCAAATATTGCAAATATCATTTGAATTGTAATCATGCATTATCAATCAAACAGTTTATTATTCTTTTTAAATCATCGTCGCTTTCAATGTCTCTGCATCTTTTAAGCACTGGGAAAGATTCCTTGCCAAGCAATTTGTACAAAGCATATATAGAGGTTTCTCTTATTTCCTTTCGGCCGTCTGAAAGCATGTTTATGATATATCGTGCAGCTTCCCTATCATGGCTGTTTCCAAGCGATATTACGGCATTCCTCTGCAATATCCTCTTCCCCCTCCAGCCCGAAGCCGTATTCTTAAAAGTTTTATTATAAGTTTTGTTATCCATATTCAGTATATCGGCAGCATCAGGGAAGCTGTTCCAGCATTCAGGTATAAATTCAGTATGGTTTTTAAATCTTATACTCTTATTTTTAGGGCATACATCCTGGCATATATCACATCCATATATATTGCATCCTAGTGCATCATAATCTTTAGGGCTTATAGTTTTAGACTGGGTCATATATGATATACAGCGTTTTGCATTTAACGTATATGGACTGCACAGCGCCCTTGTAGGGCACGCCCTTATGCAGATATCACAATCTTTGCAACCGCCTTCTGCAGGCTCATCCGGTTCTATGCAAATGTCTAACAATATTTCCCCTAAGAATATAAAAGAACCAAACTCGTCATTTATTATAAAACCGTTCTTGCCGACAAAACCCACCCCCGCCATTCTGGCAATCTCACGCTCAAGTAAAGGGCCTGTATCTACAAAAAGTTTTGTCCTGGCTCCATAGCGGCATTCTATAAATTGGGAAAGCTCTTTTAACTTGTGCCTCAAAACATTATGATAGTCGATCCCCCATGAGGATTTTGACACAATGCATTTGCATATATAACTGCTCTTCAGCTTTATATTTTTTTCGTCTGTGCGGTATGATATTCCGGCTGAAATAATGGTCTTACAACCCTCAAGCTGAAGACTTGGGTCTATTCTTTTTTCAATATCCTTCTCTTCAAAGCCTGACAAATACCCCTTGTTTTCCCTGTCTTTTAAAATTTCCCTTGCATTGTTCAAAACAGAGCATGGCGCAAAGCCTATCACATCAATGCCTATCCTATGTGCTTCATCTATTATGGTTCCCTTGATATTATCCAAAATCCCAACCCTCTTGATTTTTTTATGCAGCAGGACGAAATATCAACGCAAACTGCCGTCCAAAAGAAACACACCCTCCCATTTAATATCTGATGCTGAAGGTGTGCTCTGAACATCCTATTGATAAAATATGCCATAGTATGATTTCTACAAATACAATTATATATGAATACAATATTTATAACAAATAAATATTGACCATATTGCACTCATTTTCTTTTGACTTCCATTATATATTCATCAAAGCGGGTGCCATACCTTATCACCTTATTTGGTATTTTTCCTACGATTCTAAAGCCACATGCTTTATAACAGTTTATCGCCCTGAGATTGAATGAAAATACCTTGAGGTAGATAGATTCGAGTTTTAGGCTTTCAAAGCAGTAATTTTTGGCCGTATTTATCGCGTCCCTCCCATACCCCTTTCCCCTTAAATCTTTTTTGCCTATCGTTATTACAAGTTCAGACGTCCTCTTTATATAATCTACCGGATAAAGCCACAGCTCACCGATCACATTTTTAAATTTGTCTTCTATAATATATATCAGTTTTTTACCTTTTATACCGTCATCGTACATATTCTTGACAAGCCATGGGGCAAAATAAAAAGGATATTCTTCCTGTGCATAATATTGTACCTCCACATCGTTTATCCAAGTTTCAATATGTTTAAGATCACTTTTCCTTATCGACCTTAGCAATGTCAACTTTCCTTCTAGAACCATAGTTTCCCTCATACAGCATACTTAATTCACTATATGAAAGAAACAAGATAAGGGTGAATATTCGCTTCGCCTCATAATAAAAGCAGCACACTTTTAAAATGCATGCTGCTTTTGTTTATGCTATTTACAAAAATAATGTTTTCCAATCACTTTTACTATGGGTCTGGACCATATCCACTTGTTCGTTGTTTTTGCAGGGTTGTAGTAATAGATCGCACCGCCCGAAGGGTCCCAGCCGTTTAGAGCATCCTGTGCGGCTTTTAATGCCGTATCTCCAGGAGGTATGTTTATCTGTCCGTCAGTTACAGCTGTAAAAGCTCCGGGCTGGTATATGACGCCGGCCACAGTGCTTGGAAATTTAGGATTCCTAGTCCTGTTCACTATCACAGCCCCTACAGCCACCTGGCCTGTATAAGGTTCGCCCCTCGCTTCTCCATGTATTGCACACGCAAGCAGATATAAATCCTTGTTTCCTGAGGATGCGGATGCACGACCTGAATTTATGCCAAGGGCCGCCAGGGTCCTGCTTCCCACAACGCCGTCACTAGACAAGCCGTTTTTCTTTTGAAAATTCAACACGGCAGAGTATGTTTTAACTCCGTATATGCCGTCAAGATTTCCTTTATAATATCCCCAATTCTTGAGCCGCCTTTGTATCTCCACAACCGTCGGACCTCTCGAGCCCCATCTGTAATCCACGGCTATTATTGCTTCCGGTGAATTTATGTAAGTATAACAAGAGAAGCAAACAATCAGTACGGTCATCAAAAGCACGGTAAACTTTTTCACAGCCATTTCTCCTTTCCTCTTCTGCTAATTATATTTTCTATTATTTTTATAATTTTATTCCAGAGGAAAGGATATACATATCATTTTTAATTTTGCAGCGAATCACATGCCATTAAAATCAAATTCTTACAGGCATTAAATAAGGCTTTCCCGATATGGGATTTGCCATCATATAAATCTTTGTATTGTATGCTTTCTCAATAACCGGCACGGTCATCACATCATATGGAGATCCCATATGCTCAATTCTCCCGGAATTGAGCAATATAACTGTATCACTGTATTCCGATGCAAGATTTAAATCATGCAGCACTACCAGAACAGTCATGCCTTTTTCGGAGCATAGATTTTTAAGCAGGTTTAAAACCTGCACCTGATATTGTATGTCAAGGTTTGAAACCGGCTCATCGAGCATGATCACCTCAGGCGTTTGAGCAAGTGCGCATGCAATAGCCACTCTCTGTCTTTCCCCGCCGCTTATTTGAGTGATCTTTTTATCCTTGAGCTTTAGCACGCCCAGCATTTCCATAGCATCTTTTGCCACTTCCATATCCCTATGCGTTTCAGAACCAAACCTGCCTATATAGGGTGAACGGCCCATCAGCACTACATCCATGACTGTAAATCCAAAATCCACCATAGTCGATTGGGGAACATATGCTATATGCTTTGCAAGCTCCCTTTTTTTATAACTTGTTATATCCTTATTCCATAACTTTATGCTTCCGGCCGATGGCCTGAGCGCTCCGGAGATATTTCTAAGCAATGTGGTTTTTCCTGAACCATTGGGCCCTATTATGGAAACAAGTTTGCCCTTTTCAATTGAAAAGTTTATTCCGTCAAGTATAATATTTTTACCATAGTTAAACTTCAAATCGTTCGCTTCAATAACGACCATGGTCTCACCCCAATCATTCTATGCTGTTTTTATTTTTCAACAGCAGATAGATAAAAAACGGCCCTCCGACTCCAGCCGTTAAAACGCCGACCGGTATCTCCATTGGAGAAATCAATGTCCTTGCCAGGCTGTCGGCTATCATCAAAAACATAGCGCCGAATATAGCGGAAAACGGAATCGTCAAACGGTTATCAGGTCCTAACAGTATCCTTGCTATATGCGGAATAAAAACGCCCACAAAACCTATAATTCCTGATACCGAAACCGAAACGCCCGTAATAAACGCCCCGGCAAATAGTATGGTCTTTTTAAGCTTTTTCGTATTTACCCCGAGATGCTGAGCTTGCTCTTCCCCAAGCATCATGAGATTTAAATCCCTCGAAAAAAAATACATGACCGCAATTCCCGCCACAATGCATGGGGCCACTATCTCTATCTGCTCCCATCCTGCATACTGCAAGCTTCCCATGGTCCACATTATAACCTGGTCCATCTGTTCATGGTTAAAAAGCAGCAGCATTGAAAGCACTGCGGAAAGCATCGAGTTTACGGCAATGCCTGAAAGCATCATAGCAGTTATTGAAAGCTTTCCGCCTATTCTTCCTAAAATATATACTACATATGTGGAAATAAGCGCACCTGCAAATGCAAAGAACGGCACCATGCTGAATCCGGATATGCCCAGTTTTGATTTTATTATGATTGCGATCGCAGCCCCCAATGCTCCGCCCGAGGATGCTCCGACTATATACGGATCAGCCAGTGAGTTTTTAAAAAGCCCCTGATAAGAGGCACCTGCCACCGGCAGCGCCGAGCCGATAAAAGCCGCCAGTATGACCCTTGGAAGCCTTATGCCTGTTATGATTGTAACAGTGGATTCTTTTATGCCACTTTTAGATATAATACCTTTCAAAAAATTTATTTTAAAAGCCACCGCTTTAAGAGCATCCATAAAAGATATATCCGCAGCTCCTATGGCAGTACATGCTATTGTTTCAACAATTAAAAGCACAACCATTGCGGTGAGCAAAAAACTGCATATCCTGCGTTTGCTCATATCACCCATCCGTGCCACTCCCAATCATGCATAATCCCGTCTATTTGCCGAATATTTCAGGATGGATCGCCTTTGCAATCAGTTCAATCCCTTCCACAATCCTTGGACCGGGCCTTTGTGTAAGGTCATCATCAAGTATTGCCACTCTTTTATTTTTTACAGCTGATGTGTCCTTATACCCGTTTTCATTGTCAAGCAGATTTTTGTTTCCGTTTGCAATCATATCAGATACCAATATAAGATCTGGATCCTTCTCCACTATTTTCTCTAAGCTGTATTCCTTCCAGCCGTCAATGTCATCGGATACATTCTCTCCTCCGGCTATATTTATAAGATCAGATATGAATGTGCCTTTGCCTGCCGTCCAGTTTCCCGCCTTGCCGTATGATAAAACATAATATGTCTTGACCTTTTCAACATCCTTTGTCTTTGCCTTTATATCATTTATTTTTGCGGTCACCTTATCTGCCAAACTTTTAGCCTCATCTTCCTTATTTACGGCTTTGCCTATCATCATAAATGTTTCGGGAATTTGAGAAACCGTTTCAGCTTCAGTTACTATAACTTTAAATTTCAAATCATTAAGCTTTTGGAATTCCTGCTTTGACATTCCCGTACCTGCAAATATCAAATCAGGCTTTGCTTCAATTATCTTTTCTATGTTTACTCCATTAAAATCTCCAAGTTTGGGTTTTGATTTAGCCTCGGACGGATAATCGCAATATTCGGTCAAGCCCACGATTTTATCTCCAAGTCCAAGTTCATAGAGCACCTCGACAGTTGAAGGTGCAAGTGCGACAATCCTCTCAGGTTCCTTATCGATCGTCACCTTAGAGCCGAAAACATCGGTTATGGTTACAGGATACTTTGCATTTGAACCTTTCGCTGCTTCTGCATTGTCTTTGGGAGCACAGCCTATCATGACGATCATTGCGATTGCTGCAATAATTGCTCCTATCTTCAGCTTTTCTTTCATCCTCAATTTCTCCTCTCAATACGA
>ENA-UOOI01004050-UOOI01004050.1-fermentation-metagenome-genome-assembly--contig:-NODE-4050-length-10124-cov-2.682193_pt1 | contig 10124 bp, 9 predicted proteins | sample MGYA00245779_ERZ724027 | MGnify/ENA primary metagenome ERZ724027 (study PRJEB28704, sample SAMN03018318) | fermentation metagenome | biome: anthropogenic terrestrial biome; feature: soil; material...
CAATCCTGTCGCGGCTCTGCAGAATGGCACTATAGATGCCGCATCGCTTTCGGCAGGGCAGGCTTCACAGGCAAAAGAAAACGGCTGTACCGTTGTTTCATTTGAAGACACAACCTGGGGCCTGTGCTTTAACACGCAGTCCGGAATTATGAAAAATGCAAATGTAAGGAAAGCTTTTATACAGGCTTTTAACAGGGAAAAGGTCATTTCGCATTTGCCGTCGAATATCCTGCAGGCTGAAAGCATGGTTTTGCCGTCGGCAGAACTTTCAGGTAAAAAGTATCTCTCCGCATACGGCGGGCCGTACTACATCAAGCAAAGCGATAATGCGGCGGCTCTGTTAGCGGCTGGGCTTAAAGAGGCCGGAGCTGACAGCGTAGGCTCGGTTACCGTACTTTGTCCAGACGGAAGCAACGCTAACCTTATGCTCAATGAAATGATAGTTTCTTGGAATGCAGCGTTTAATAATTATTTTAATATGGAAATACTTGACAGCAGCGAACTTATATCGCGTGTTAAAAGCGGGGATTACCAGCTTGCCGTTGCTCCTGTTACCAAAACAGGGAGCAATGCGCTTTCGGTTCTTTCACAGTTTGCAAGCGGTTATTCAGGTAACCCGGCTGGCTTTAAAAATACAGGTTACGACGCACTGCTCGAAAAGGCGGAAAACAGTGGAGGAAGCGAAGCCATACAAGCCTATGCTTCAGCTGAAAAATATTTAAGCGACAACGCCGTTTTCTATCCTCTGTATTACGGCAAGCATTTTTACGCCATGGCCAGCGGAGTCTCCGGCATTATCTTTAACTCAACGCAGTCCGGCATAGATTTTATAAACGCAGGCAAAGAATAATTCTCAAATGTAAGCAGATTTACATATAAAAAATCCGCCTTGTGAATTTACACGGGCGGATTTTTTTATCCTTTACTTGCCGTTGTTATTTATGTCGTACGGAACGTATTGCCGTTTCTATGCCTCTGCTTCACACATTCAGTAAGAAGGTACTCTATCTGCCCGCTTACATATAATCTTATTAAAATTATTATAGATAGGCAAGCCTGCAGCGGCGGCAATGGGTAATCAGCAGCCTTTCTCTTTAAGCCATTCCCTGAGCTGTTCATATGCTTCAACGGTTTTGAATTTAACCGTGTAACCGCCGCTGTTTTCCGTTATTTCCAATTCGTTTTTACTTAGCACGTCTTTAAGCTCTTCTTTTTCTTCCGCTGCCGGCAGGCACATAGGCGGGAAAATAACGCACCACCAGTTATGCCCTTTCCCCGAGCCTATTGTAACGCGCAGCGCGTCATACCTGCCTGCAGGCAGCGTAACCTCGCTGTACTGCCGCGTTGTAAAATACATATTTGTAAGGGTAACATTTACCGGGTAACTGTAGCCTTGCTTTTTAACTTCATCTGCCGCGGCCTTTTGCAGCTCCGGTATATGTTCCGATACGATTTTTTCCGCTTCGTCTTTGTTTTCAGCCCCGTTGAAGAAGCCTGAACTTTCTTCTATTATCCTGTCGCGGACTTTAAGCTTAAGCGACTGGTCAGAAGCCGAGTCAGAGTTAGCGAGAACATGTAGGCGCAGCACATGGTTCGGTATGTCTTCGCAGCATGCGGTAAAACCGCTGAATGTAAACAGTACAGTAAGTGTAAGCGCAAGGCAAAGCGCTTTTTCGAAAGTCTTCATAAAAAATTCTCCTTTGCTTCCCGTGCAAAGGAGATTATTGGCATTAAAAGTTATTTTATTCAAATTACCTTGCAAAGATAGGTGAAAAATCAAGCTCGTACAGGCTTGCATAAAAACACGTCTTTGTACCGCGTTAAAAGACCGGTTTTACATTTTTCGGCTTTTTCGCTGCTGTCAAACAGCCCGAAAACCGCGCTGCCGCTGCCTGTCATGCAGGCACCCAGGGCTCCGGCTGAAAGAATTGCGGATTTGACGGCTGTTATTTCTTTTAAGCCTAATATATCTTCAAAGCAGTTGCCAAGGCATGCGGCTGACTGCGCAAGGCTGCCGCAGCCTAAAGCTTTTACCATTGCCGGTGAATATTTTTTACTGCCGAAGCCGTGTTTGTCGGCTTCACAGTATGCCTGCCCCGTGCTTATGCCAAAGCCGGGCTTGCAGACCAGTATAAGGCAGTCGGGCAGGGGAGAAATGGCCGTCAGTTTTTCACCTATGCCTTCGGCGGCGGCGGTCCCGCACCTTATGCAGAACGGCACATCGGCGCCTACTTTTAAAGCTATGCCACAAAGCTGCTCCATGGAAAGGCCCGCACAGAAAAAACGGTTCAGCAATTTTAGGGCCGCCGCAGCATCCGCGCTGCCGCCGCCAAGCCCCGACTGAAAAGGTATATGTTTTTTTATGCTGAGCGAAACGCCTTCATTTTCAACGCCTGCATAGGCGAAAAATAAACTTGCCGCTTTATATACGGTGTTTTTTTCATCACGCGGAAGCGACGGCTCATCACAGTAAACGCATATTTTATTGTCAGAAAAGCCTTCAACCGTCACTTCGTCATGGAGTGAAATGCTCTGCATAACAGAACTCAGTTCATGGTAACCGTCATCGCGGCGGCCTGCTATATCAAATGCCAGGTTTATTTTGGCATACGCATTCATAGACAAAGACATTAATTCATGTTTTCTCCTCAGACCGACTTTATAAAATGCTCTATACGCGACAAAGCCTCGGTTATATGTTTAAGCGAGTAAGAATATGATACGCGCACAAAACCTTCGCCGCAGGCTCCGAAAGCTGCGCCGGGTATAACGGCCACTCTTTCGGAATGCAGAAGCTGCTCGCAGAACTGTTCTGACGACAGCCCCGTGCCGGAAATACAGGGGAAAACATAAAAAGCCCCTTCGGGCTCAAAACAATTAAGTCCCATGGAGTTAAAGCCGTTTACTATAAACCTGCGGCGTATATCATATTCTCCACGCATATATGAAATGTCGTCGTCCCCGTTTTTAAGCGCCTCTATAGCCGCATACTGCGACGTTGTAGGCGCGCTCATAATCCCGTACTGGTGGAGCTTTGTCATTTGCTTAATTACGGCTTTTGGCCCGGCCGCAAAACCGAGGCGCCACCCTGTCATGGCATAAGCTTTGGAGAATCCGTTCACTACGACGGTACGTTCCTTCATGCCGTCTATTTCTGCAGCTGAAACGTGCTTTGTGCCGCCGTATGTAAGTTCGCCGTAAATTTCATCGGACAGGACCATTATATTATTTTCAATTATTATCTTTGAAATAGCTTCCAGGTCGCCTCTCCTCATAACCGCTCCAGTGGGGTTATTGGGGAACGGAAGTATCAGCAGCTTTGTTTTAGGGGTTATTTTATCGGCCAGCTCTTCAGCGGTAAGTTTAAATTTGTCCTCTTTTTTCGTTTCTATTATGACCGGTACACCGCCGGCCATAATTGTAAGAGGCTTGTAACAGACGAAGCTCGGCTCAGGTATCAGAACCTCGTCCCCAGGGTTAATAAGGCTGCGTATGGTAAGGTCTATAGCTTCGCTGCCGCCTACCGTGACAAGTATCTCAGACTCAGGTTTATATGATAAAGAGTAATGCCGCTCCATAAAGCGGCTGATTTCATTTCTAAGCTCTATAAACCCGCGGTTTGGCGAGTACCATGTCTTGCCCTCCTCAAGCGTCCTTATGCCCTCCTGCCTTACGTGCCATGGCGTTGTAAAGTCAGGCTCGCCTATGGAAAGCGAAATGACGTTATCCATTTCATTAGCAATATCAAAAAAGCGGCGTATGCCCGACGGTTGCAGGCTAACGACGGCTTTGCTCATATTCTGACAGTAATCAGTCACACAGCACACTCCTTCGCTCGTCTTGTTCTTTATCTTTGTTCAAAATGACGCCGCCGTCTTTATAGCGCGTAAGTATAAAGTGAGTTGCAGTGGAAAGTACAGAATCAAGGGGAGCCAAGCGCCTCATAACGAATGCGGCTATATCCTGCATGCTTTTGCCGCATACTTTGACCGTAAGGTCGTAACCTCCAGACATAAGATAAACGCTTTCGACCTCGTCAAACTGCATAATACGGCCCGCTATTTCATCAAAGCCGTTGTCCTGCTTAGGCGTAACGCGCAGCCCTATGAGTGCGATTGCTTTGGACTTGTCAACTTTTTCCCAGTTAATAAGTGTTTTGTAGCCGATTATTATGCCGTCTTTTTCATACTGCTCTATTTTTTCTGAAACCTGCTGTGTGGTTAAGTTAAGCATAACGGCCAACTGTTCGGCAGTAAGTTTTGCGTTTTCGCTTAATAATTCAAGCAATTTATCCATTTACCGTGCACGCTCCTCGACACCGTCATATGTATTTTAATTTGTGTATTAAATGGTTATTATTAAATAAATATTATACCACTGATGCCCGATTATATATGCTTACATGGAATTTGTTACATCATATGCCCGGCGCAGTGAAAAATTTCATTATGAAATCGGGAGAAATTCAGGTTCATGGTTTTCATAAACCGTAAAATGGTGGAACCCCACGCTTTTAAGCATTTCAAGTCCCTTTTCAACACCGGCCCCCACGTCGGCCCACCTGTGGGCATCGGAACCTACGGTTATTAATTTGCCGCCAAGGTCGAAGTACCTTTGTATGACAGCCATGTTTGGCATGGCATCGCCGAGCTTCTGCCTGTAGCCAGACGTGTTTAACTCAAGGGCCTTGTCTTTCTTTATAAGCGCGTTCAGCACGCAGTCTATCCGGCCGAGCCAGTCGTCCATATTTATCCGTATGTTGTGCTCTCCCGTTATATATCTCCACGGATATGTAAGGTGGGCAAGCGAATCGAATTTGCCCCATTCTATGATTTCCATTATTTCATCAAAGTACCTGTTAAGTAAATCGCCGATACTTTCTTTTGAATAGTCGAGGCTGAAAAAGTCCTCTTTACCTTTTACATTATGTACGGAAGCGAGAACAAAGTCGAACCCGCACGAGCCAAGAGCATCTTCCGCAGCGGAAAAGTCCTGCGCGGGCTGTCCTATTTCAGCGCCTGAGTACACAGCGAGCCTGCCGTTAAACGCCGCCGCCGCTTTTCGTGTTTCAAAGTACGACTGGCGTATGGATTTGTCGTAACCTTCGGAAACATACGCGTTGCATTCGCAGTGATCCGTTATGGTTACGGAGTGCAGCCCAAGTTTAGCGGCGCTTTCGCACATCATCATCGCAGAGTTTGCGCCGTCACGTGAACAGTCCGTATGCATATGGCTGTCGCTAATATATCTGAATTTCATTTTGCCCTCCCTAACCGGCAATGCCGCTTCCGCATTGAAGTAATTGGTTCAAATTACTATATTATGATTTTATTTATACATGATAACATAAAAAGAAATAGAATTATAGGTTAATCATTAATATTTTAATGCTTATAAACGGATTTTTTTTAAACATATTGACATAACGGCCAGCTGACCGGCGGGTCTTTCAAAGCATAAAAATTCATTAATAATCGTACCGCCGGCAAAATATATATACTTTAAGGGACAGCCTGCCGCATCGTCACAGCCTTGCGCCGCAGTTAGGGCAGTACCTGCATTCCGGATTTACTTCGGTGCCGCATTGGGGGCAGAATTTATGCGCGGACATATGCGTTCGCGCCATTTTGGCGGGATCGATTTCGGCACCTAAGTCATGCTCTATACGCCGGCCCTCATCGCCGCTTATCTCGTATACGGCGCCGCAGCCGCGGCAGGCAGCGAAGTAGCGTTTGCCGAACCGGAAAAGCGGAATAAAGAAAAGTATGAGCCTGCTGTAAACGCACGTTACCTCAACGCTGGCTCCGTATATGCCGCAGCACGGCAGGTAGCCGCACTTCCTGCTGCCAAGGTCTGACGTGCCGTTTGTAACGCCTATGAAAAAAAACAACAAAACCACCCCTTAAGTTTTATATCCGTGCGCTGCGCGCGGAAGCGGCATTCAAAGCTTTTTATGTTTTTTAAGCACCGTGCCGCTTTATATTTGCTTTTAAACTGTAATAAAATTAATTTGCATAATCAGAAAATCAAGATTATGATTATAATATTATAATCATAATACGCGATGCGAGGTTAAAATTAACAGCTGAAGGCCGTTTTCTTTGCATGGAAGGGGAAAATCATGGTAATAAAAATATCCGGAAAGCACAGCGTACTTGTCTGCCTGTGCGCGCTTGCATCGGTTGTGGCGGTAACTATGGCCGTAAATATCAGCCGCGCGCGCGGTACTTCGGAAAAAGCCTCTGTAAAAGATGGACTGCCGGCGTCATCGGGTGTCAGCACGGAAAGCGCATCTTCATACAAAAAAAATTCAAGCGCTGTTTTAAGTCCGGCAAGCGCCGCATCCGGTACGTTGTCGTCAGGCAGTATGCTCTCGGGTGCCGGCGCGGCAAGCGCATCTTCGGGCAAAAAAAATTCAAGTGCTGTTTTAAACTCGGAAAGCACCGCGTCAGTTACGTCATCTTCAGACGAAATGCGTGCGGTATGGGTGCCGTACCTGAGCCTTGACATCAGCAGGGAAGCGGACAAAAGCGAGAAGGCGTTTAAAAACAAATTCGGTTCTATAATACAAAACGCCAAAAGCTGCGGAATGAACACGCTCATAGTACAAGTGCGTCCTTTTGGGGATGCCCTTTATAAGTCCGCTAATTTCCCGTGGAGCCACATACTGAGCGGAACCCAGGGGACCGACCCAGGGTATGACCCCCTTGCCGATATGACAGCACAGGCGCACGCCGCGGGGCTGAAAATACACGCATGGGTAAACCCTCTGCGCATACAGACTTCAGCGGCTACTCCTGCGCTTTCGGACGGGAACCCGTATAATATATGGAAAAAGGATACTTCCAAATCAGGCTGGACCGTAGACTTCGGCGGCGGTAAGTACTACAACCCGGCATATGAGGGTGTACGCGGATTTATTGCAGAAGGGGTAGGGGAGATAGCAAAAAATTACGATGTGGACGGCATCCAGTTCGACGACTATTTTTATCCGTCGCAGGATGCTTCGTTTGACCAAAAGGAATACGACGCGTACAGCGTTTCAGCAAAAAAGTCCGGCACTCCGCTCAGCCTTGCAGAGTGGCGTCGCGGCAACATAAACGCGCTCGTATCACTGTGCTACCGCAAGATAAAGGCTGCAAAGCCAAGCGTCGTTTTCGGCATAGCGCCGCAGGCCAACGTGCAGAACGACCTTAATATGGGTGCCGACGTGTACTCATGGTGTTCGTCGAAAGGATATATAGACTACATATGCCCACAGTTATATGTCAATTTTGAAAATTCCGTGCTGCCGTTCGGCACAGCCGCGCAAACGTGGAAGGACATGGCCTCAGGCAAGGATATAAAACTTTACTTCGGGCTTGCGCTCTATAAAGCTAACTCCGACGCCGACAACGGGACATGGAAAAAGTCGGACGCAATACTAGCGGGTGAAGTAAAGTACGGGCGTAATGTGCCGTGCGACGGTTTTATGTTTTACTCATGCGACTACCTTGACAGGGAGCAGACAAAAACCGAAGTCGCGAATATGTTAGCGGCGCTTGGCTCATAAGCATAACGTCCCAGTACAGTAGTCCACGCAAACTCCTGAAATAGCAGCGTCTATTATTTCTCCTGATATATCAGCCGCGCTTTCAGCATGTACGGGGGTATAGTTTTCAGTGTACCCTTCGTACACGCCTTCCGCGCACGCGCGCTCAAACAGTACCGGTTCCCTTAGGCCCGTCTGATGTTTGAAAAAGTTTTCCTTTAGTGTCTGCGCTGCCGCAATCATCTCATGGCTGCGCTCCTCTTTTACTTTCGGGCCGATTTGTCCGTCGAACCTGTCCGCAGCCGTTCCGGGACGGCGTGAATAAGCGAAAACGTGTATTTTCGCGAAACCTATTTTTTTTGCGAAATTGAGCGACTTTTCAAATTCCGCATCCGTTTCGCCCGGAAAGCCTACCATTATATCAGTTGTTATGGCGGCGTTGCCGAATGTTTTTCTTATGTCACAGACTATTTGTTCGTAAACTTCCGTGTCGTATTTGCGGTTCATACGTTTTAGGGTTTCATCACAGCCGCTTTGGAGCGAAAGGTGGAACTGCGGGCAGAGTTTGCGCTGCTGCCCGAGCCTTGCTATGACCTCCGCACTGAGTCTTTCAGGCTCAAGCGAGCCGAGGCGCACGCGTTTTATGCTGTCATACCCGCACGCAGCTTCAACGGCATCACAGAGTGAAAGGCCGTTTTCCTGCCCGTAAGCGGACAAGTTTATGCCTGTCAGCACAACCTCCTTATACCCTTTTCCGGAGATGCCGCGCAGTTCGCTTTTTAAGTCGTCAAGCGGTTTTGAGCGCACCCTTCCGCGTGCATACGGAATAATGCAGTACGAGCAGAACTGGTTGCAGCCGTCCTCGATTTTTACCGAAGCGCGGGTCTTTCCATGGAAATCGATGACGTCCATAGGCTCAAACAAATCGCCGTGCGGCTCAATGTCTATGATACGCCGCCGCGATGAAAGGAACTGCCTTATACGGGGAATGAGGAACGCACGGTTTGAGTTGCCCAAAACTATGTCCGCTTCGACGATATTTTCAGCAGCTTCTGGGAAAGCCTGGGGCATACAGCCTGTCAGCACTATTACGGCAAGCGGGTTTTCATGGCGTGCCTTATGCACCGTCTGCCTGACTTTTTTGTCGCTTGTTGCTGTTACCGTGCATGAGTTTACTATAACGACGTCACTCTGTCCGCAGTCTTCAGACAGCGAAAACCCGGACGAGACAAGGCTTTTCATCATATACTGTGACTCGTATTGGTTAACTTTACATCCAAGGGTAATTATTTTTACTTTCATTTGTTGACCTTCCATAAAAATAGATATTTTACCTTTTAAATATTGAAAATGTATAGCTAATTTTAATATTGACCTAAAAACAAAAAAGGACTATATTTGTAACTATCGATTGAAATTTGGAACACGGAGGTTATTGCAATGTATAAAACATCAATCTTTTTATCGAGCATTGAATCGGTTAAAAAATTTGTTACTTTATCAAGTAAATACGATTTTCCGGTTAACCTTGTGACGGACAAATATATGATAGACGCAAAATCCATCATGGGTATTTTCAGTCTGGACTTGTCAAAGCCGCTGACGCTTGAAGTTGAAGATGACGGCAGTGCCGAAGTAAATGACTTTATTGAAAGCCTTGAAACCTTTAAATACGACAAAGTTGCTGTTGAAGCTTAAGAAAAACGGCGCCGGTTATTTTAACCGGCGTTTTTTATTTTTCCTGCTTTTCCGCTAAAAAGCTCCACCGCGCAAACATTGACCGGTCTTCCTCTTTGAGTTTTTGGATTTTATCCGCTATATCCATAGCCTTTTGGTAGTCGCTTGCGTTTTCGGGGTCTGCAAGTTCCCTCTCAAGTTTTTTTATTTCGCAGTCTATTTTCTCCATCTTTGTTTCAAGGCTTTTTATCTGCGACTTCTCCTTGCGCATGGCTGACTCGCGCATTTTCTGTTCTTTATATTCGCTTCCCTTTACGGAAAGCGGCTTTTTTTTACCGTAGGCCTGCGCGCCGCGGTTTTCGCGCTGCTTCTGCCTCGCCGCCGTATAATCGTCATAATTCCCGTCATAAGCCGCGGTGCCGTCCCGGCCGAGGACATATATCCTTTCCGCCAGCTTGTTTATAAGGTAGCGGTCGTGCGAAACTATGAGCAGCGTACCTCCGTAGTTTGCGAGCGCGTTTTCAAGGGCGCCGCACGAAGGTATGTCGAGGTGGTTTGTAGGTTCGTCAAGGAGCAGAAAATTACTTTTCGAAAGCATTAGCCGCAAAAGCAGCACCCGCGCCTTTTCGCCTCCGCTTAAAGAGGAAACCTGCTTAAAAACATCGTCGCCCCTGAATAAAAATTCGGCGAGGGCATTCCTTATTTCAGTTTGGGACATATAAGGGTAAAAGTCCCATATCTCGTCAATAACTGTTTTTTCAGGGTTTAAGCCTTCCTGCAGCTGGTCGTAATACCCGATGTCTACCCCGACGCCTAACCTGCATGAACCTTTCGCGGGCTTGTTAACGCCTGTTATGGTTTTTAAAAGCGAGCTTTTACCGCATCCGTTAGCGCCGATTAAGAAAATCCGCTCGCC
>ENA-UOOI01004051-UOOI01004051.1-fermentation-metagenome-genome-assembly--contig:-NODE-4051-length-10122-cov-3.552498_pt1 | contig 10122 bp, 8 predicted proteins | sample MGYA00245779_ERZ724027 | MGnify/ENA primary metagenome ERZ724027 (study PRJEB28704, sample SAMN03018318) | fermentation metagenome | biome: anthropogenic terrestrial biome; feature: soil; material...
ATTCAACTTTTCTCCTATTTCGATGTAACCGTCCCCATCCAGATACATTTCCAGAACCTGCTTCTCAAATGTGCTTAAGCTTGAATCTATCTTACTGGTGATATGTTCACTGCGTTCCTGCTCAAGGAATATCTTCTCCGGACTTTCCTCCGTAATCAGATTCCATGCTGTATTTTCCTCTAATTCATTGAGCGAAAGTGAATCATTGAGGGGCTGATGTTTCTGCCGGCGTGATGAAGTGACCGCCTTGTACATCTGATTTGAAATACAGGCACTTGCAAATGTATAAAATGTGGCTCCCTTATCCGGCTGATACTCTTTCACGGCCTTATAAAGTCCCAGCATACCCTCCTGCAGCAAATCTTCCTGATCAGATCCGGCAAGATACAGAGCACGGGCTTTCTTGCGGACAAGATTCTCGTACTTGTCCACCAGATAATTCGCAATCTCACGTTCACCGCCTCTGAGCCTTTCAATCAGCTGTTCATCTGTGTACTCATCACTATACCTTTTCATTACTATTATCCTCGCTGCCTCACAATCTCAAAGGCAAGTATCCCGGCTGCAACAGAAGCATTAAGAGAATCAATGTCTCCCTTCATGGGGATCGATGCGTTAAAATCACATTTTTCCCCCACCAGGCGGCTGACTCCCGCTCCCTCATTTCCAATCACAAGTCCGATCGGCCCTTTCAGATCCAGATCATACATCTTTGTACCACACATATCGGCGCATACAAACCACAGACCCTTTTTTTTGAGTTTATCGATTGTGCTTCCCAGATTTGTCACTTTGGCAACGGGAGTGTAATTGATAGCACCTGCCGAGGTCTTTGCCACTGCAGGGGTAAGTCTGCATGCCCGGTGTTTTGGAATAATAATTCCATGAGCTCCGGCAAGATTTGCTGTCCGAAGAATTGCCCCCAGGTTATGGGGATCCTCAATTCCGTCCAGCAAAATGATAAACGGAGGTTCACCTTTCTTCTCCGCGCTGTCAAGAATCTCATCCACAGAGCTATATTCATAGGGGACGGCCAGCGCCACGACTCCCTGGTTATTCTCTGTCTCCGAAATCCGGCTCAGTCTTTCTTTAGACACATAGCTTATAACCGTATCGTGTTTTTCCGCCTCTTTGGCAATTGCCTGAATCGGGGCATCATGACTGCCAACAAGAATATATACCTTGTCCACATTTCTGCCTGAACGGAGGGCTTCCAGCACTGCATTTCTGCCTTCTATCTTATTCTCCGCACACATCTCTTTTCTGCTGTTATCCATCTGTTTCCTCTTCTTTCACTTCAGTTTCATCTGTATATCATGACAGACCCAGTTTTGTTAAATCGATCATCCGGTGATATTTACCCTCAAGATACAGATACCCCATCACAGCCTCAAAACCGGTTGCTCTCCTGTAATCTGTGATGCTCGCATTTTTCGCGCTGGTAAAGGACTTCGCATTACGTCCTCTTTTATAGATCTGCATCTCTTCTTTTGTAAAATGCTGCTTAAGAATTTCTACCATCTGTGACTGCTTTTCCGCCTTCACGAGTCCCGTTGCCCTCCTGTGCAGTTTATTCACCTGCGTGTTTCCCCTGTCAACCAGAAGTGTGCGGATCATCAGCTCATAGATTGCATCGCCGATATAGGCCAGTGTTAGAGGTGAATATGTCCTAATATCCACCTCTTCCTGATGAAACTGCTCTTTCAGATAGCTTACTAAGCTCTCTTCTTTATTATTGCTCTCTTCTTTATTATTGTTTTCTTCTTTACCGTCTTCCATCAGATCTTCTTCCACTTTACTCCTTCACGGGTATCTTCCAGTACAATTCCCATCTTTGTCAGTTGATCACGAATCTCATCGGCCATTGCAAAGTCTTTTGTTTTTCTTGCTTCCTGCCGCTGTGCGATCAGATTCTCGATATCACTGTCCAGGGTCTCTTCCTTTCGGTCTGCGATCAGGCCCAGAATATCGCACAGTGAAACAATCTCCTGTTTTACTGCCTCTGCAAATGCCTTAGAGCTCTTTTCATGTACCTCTGTGTTTGCGAATTTTACCAGCTCAAAGATCGCTGAGACAGCATCCGCGGTGTTTATATCATCATCCATACAGGACTCGAATTTGTCACGGTATTGCCCCATGTCATGAATTCTCTGTCGTTCCTCTTCTGTCAGTTTTTCTGTTCTGGCAGTTCCGATGATATCTTTACAGTGATCCGCAGCCCTTACAATCCGCTCATATGCATTTTTAGAGGCATCCATGATCTGATCGCTGAAATTCAAAGGACTTCTGTAATGTGCTGAAAGCATAAAAAACCTGAGTACCTGAAGATCATATTTCTCACTGATATCACGTACAGTGAAAAAGTTTCCGAGAGATTTGCTCATCTTCCTATTATCAATATTTAAAAATGCATTATGCAGCCAGTATCGTGCAAATGGTTTTCCATTGCAGCACTCACTTTGTGCGATTTCATTCTCGTGATGCGGAAAGATTAAGTCTTCTCCGCCCGCATGAATATCGATCTCATCGCCAAGATATTTTTTTGACATCTCAGAGCACTCGATATGCCAGCCCGGGCGTCCGTCACCCCATGGAGAATTCCATGCAGGTTCGCCCTCTTTCTTTGGTTTCCAAAGCACAAAATCGAGTGGATCTTCCTTCTGATCCTCACCGGTCACCTGCAGAGATCGATTCCCCGAGCGCAGGTCATCCAGATTTTTATGTGATAGTTTTCCATAACCGTCAAACTTTCTCGTCCTGAAGTATACTGTTCCATGTACATCATAGGCATATCCTTTGTCAATCAGAGTCTGTATCATCCGGATCATGCCGGGTATCTCCTGCGTCGCCAGCGGGTGAACGGTGGCAGGTCTCACATTCATAGCCGACATATCTTTTTTGCACTCGGCAATATATCTCTGTGAGATCTCTTCGGCTGTCACACCCTCTTCCATTGCCTTTGCAATGATCTTATCATCAACATCGGTAAAATTTGACACATATTTTACCTTATAGCCCTTATATTCCATATAACGCCTCGCCGTATCAAATACGATCATCGGGCGCGCGTTTCCAATATGGATCAGATTATATACGGTAGGACCGCACACATACATGCTGACCTCATCCTTCTTCAACGGAATAAATTCTTCTTTTTTCCTGGTCAATGTATTATAAAACTTCATGCCATGCTCCCTCTTCTATTGTCTTAACGCTTGCCTTCGCTTTTCTCTCTATCATTTATAACATATTTTAGTTCTTTTTCCAACTCTAAAACACGATTTGTCAGTTCTGTATTCTCCTTCTGCAGAACTTTCAGGTCATCCAGAACCGGATCCGGAAGATGTACCTGATCCATCGTCTCCCTTGGAACTCTGACATTTTTGATTTTCGCAATCCTGCCAGGCACACCTACAACGGTGCAATTCGCCGGAACTTCATCTAGGACGACACTTCCGGCACCGATTTTTGAATTCTCTCCTACAGTGAAAGATCCCAGCAGTTTTGCACCGGCGCTGACCATCACATTATCCTTCAACGTGGGATGTCTTTTTCCCGATTCTTTTCCGGTACCTCCAAGTGTCACTCCCTGGTAAAGAGTGACATTATCTCCAATAATAGTGGTCTCTCCGATTACCACCCCGGTTCCATGATCAATAAAAAGGCCTTTCCCTATCGATGCGCCGGGATGAATCTCAATTCCGGTCTTCCTCGTGGCACGCTGAGAAATCATCCTCGCTCTGAAATAGTGTCCTTTCAGATATTGTTTATGAGCCTTTCGATACTTTAGCATAACCCGAAAACTCGGGTACAAAAGCACCTCCCACGGTGATTTAATTGCCGGATCCCTCTCCTTAATCACAGATATTTCTTCTTTTATATGCGAAATGAATCCCATATACACATCCTCCATATTTTATAATAAAAAAATTCCGTCTTCTAAATAAAGACGAAATTCTTCGCGGTCCCACTCTATCTTCGGAATCCAGATGCATTTGTTATATAATTTTCATCCGACAGATGCACGAATTCCTCTTTGAGGCTTATAACGTCAGCCATACGAATCAGACTAATAAAAGCTTCCTTTTCATCTGATCGGCTCCCGGAGGCACTTCGCAGGTCACAGAATCAAGCCGCTTCCAGCTGATAACGGCTATTCTCTGAAGAGATCCCGGTTCCCTGTTACTTTTCCATTCAGCGCCTTTACAAATATATATATAGTTTATTCAATGAAATTCACTTTGTCAACCCCGATTATAGAAAAAACGGCGTCCTTATTATATAAGGGCGCCGTAATCTTTACAATACCGGTTTTCCAAATTTTCGCTGAATCAGTTTCACGACTTCCACGATCGGGATAATCGATATGGCGAGTCCCATGGCAACCAGGTATTCATTCCATTCGATGGTCTGGAAGGAGAACGCTTTGGCAAATACAGGGATCTCAATCACTCCTGTCGAGAGCACAAAAGAAAGTATCATAGCACCCCACAGCCATTTGTTCTGTCCGGGCATCTTAAAGATAGAACCTCTTCTAGACCTCATGTTAAAGGAATGGAAGATTTCAATCATTGCCAGCGTCAGAAATGCCATCGTCATACCATCCGGGCTGTCTGTAATCTCCCAGACTCCTGCTTCCAGACGGTGTCCGATAAAGTAGGAAAGCAGTGTGAGTACTGTTACAATCGCACCCTGAAGTACGATATCAAACCCCATGCCTCCGGCAAATATTCCGTCTTTCGAATTCCTGGGTTCGCGTTCCATAATATCATTTTCGGCTTTTTCCATTCCAAGTGCCAGAGCCGGGAAACAGTCTGTAATCAGGTTGATCCAAAGCAAATGAGCCGGTTTCAGGATTGTAAAGCCCATCAGTGTTGCTATAAACACTGCAAGAACTTCCGCAATGTTGGACGCCAGAAGGAACTGAATCGCTTTTCTGATGTTATCATAGATTCTCCTGCCTTCCTCAACAGCCGACACAATTGTTGCGAAGTTATCGTCTGCCAGTACCATATCAGCCACGTTCTTCGTGACATCGGTTCCGGTAATACCCATGCCGACACCGATATCGGCAGTTTTAATTGAGGGAGCGTCGTTAACCCCGTCTCCGGTCATAGCCACGATCATTCCCTTATTCTTCCAGCCTTTTACGATACGAACTTTATGTTCCGGCTGAACACGTGCGTAGACTGAATACTGTTCAATCTTCTCGGGAAGATCAGCATCACTGATATCATCAAGCTGTGCACCTGTGATTGCTTCATCTGCATTCTTGATTATTCCAAGCTGTTTGGCAATTGCAGTCGCAGTATCGATGTGATCCCCTGTAATCATAATCGGGCGGATTCCAGCATCACGACATTCCTTTACAGCATCCTTTACCTCCGGACGGATTGGATCAATCATACCGGAAAGTCCGATATAGCACAGATCTTTTTCGAGATTCTCAGGATCCTGATTTTCAGGAGCTTCATCCCAGTTTCGCTGTGCCGCACAGAGTACACGGAGTGCCTGGTCAGCCAGTTCTTTATTCTGATGTTCAATCTCTTTTCTTGTATCTTGATCAAGAACAGCCTCTTTGCCGTTTCTTAAGATCTTTGTACATTTCTTTAAAACAACATCAGGCGCACCCTTTGTAAACTGTATTATCTTTCCATCACTTCTTTTATGGATCGTAGACATCATCTTACGTCCGGAGTCAAATGGAGCTTCACCGACGCGGGGGTACTTTTTCTCCAGTTCGGATTTCGGCATTCCAAGCTTATTGGCATCATTTACAAGAGCACACTCTGTAGGCTCACCGATGGCATCACCATCGTCTTCCAGTTTAGCGTCAGAACACAGTGCCATAGCCATGGCAAGTCTGTCCTCGTCATCCCCCGAATGATCGACTACTGTCATCTTATTCTGTGTCAGTGTTCCGGTCTTATCGGAGCAGATAATCTGCGTACATCCCAGAGTCTCCACAGCGGTTAGTTTACGGATCACTGCATTTTTCGCAGACATCTTAGTGACACCCATAGACAATACAATTGTTACAACAGCCGCCAGCCCTTCCGGAATCGCCGCTACTGCAAGAGATACAGCTACCATGAATACATTTAAGATAACTTCCGCATCAATTCCGCTGCCGTCAACGGCTGCTCTGATAAGACTTACGGCAAAGATTACCACACAGATCACAAGCACCAGAATACTGAGTACTTTACTGAGCTGATTCAGTTTACGCTGAAGTGGTGTCTCATCATCTTTTGCATTGGAAAGAGCATCCGCAATCTTGCCCATCTCCGTGTCCATGGCGGTACCGGTCACTACAGCTTTTCCACGTCCATAGACAATGGTACTTCCCATATAGCACATATTTTTTCTGTCGCCCAGCGGAACATCCTTCTGTCCGTCCAGGTTGAGCAGCTTACAGACTTTATTAACAGGAACAGACTCACCTGTCAGAGCCGCCTCTTCGATCTTCATACTTGCACTTTCCATAATACGGGCATCTGCGGGAACTGCATCCCCGGCCTCCAGAACAACGATATCTCCCGGGACCAGATCCTCACTTTTAATGGTAATCTGTTTTCCGTCTCTGATTACATTTGACGTGGCAGCTGCAATCTGCTGAAGTGCTTCAATTGCCTTTTCGGCTTTACTCTCCTGTACCACACCCAGCACTGCATTGATAATGACCACAATCATAATGATGATCACGTCTGCAAAAGAGTCACCGTGTACCACTGCCATAACTCCGGAAATAACGGCCGCAACGATCAGTATAATGATCATCGGATCCGCAAGTTCTGCCAGAAAACGCTTAACAAGAGAATCTTTTTTCCCTTCCTTCAGCTTATTCTTTCCAAATTGCTCAAGCCTTCTTTCGGCTTCCTGGGAACTTAATCCATCTTTTGTGGTTTTTTGCTCCTGCAGTACTTGTTCCACATCGGTTAAGTACTCTTTCATAACAGCCTCCTTAAGTATTTTTAACGTTTTCATCTCTCGGTTAACATATTTATGCCCAGATAAAATTGCTTTTAATCTTTCCAGAGACATTCTATTGCCGTGATGATTTAAAAAAAGAGACTTATCTGATAATACAGATAAGTCTCGTCATTTCATCAAAAGCCAGGAATCTGATTCCGAGTGTTGACTTTCTCACGGCTAACCGTCGACTACTCCCTTACCCGCTGATTATAGCATAGCTTTATCTGATAAGTCAAACTTTAATTACCAAAATTACTTAGAAATTCTCGGACACCCGGCACATCCCGCACAGGAAGATCCCATGCGGTCATCCGGCAGATAATCAAGTGCCGGGATGATTGAACATACAGCATGTGCAGAAATACCGTCCGAGTGACCGGTAAATCCCATCCCCTCTTCCGTGGTCGCCTTAACATTCACTTGTTTCTCCTGCAGTTTTAACACCTCTGCTATGTTTTTTGTCATCTGATCAATATATGGCCGCAGTTTTGGCTCCTGCGCAACAATCACCGCATCGATATTCTCAATCAGGTACATATGTTTCTCAAGCATCTCTCTTACTCTGCACAGAAGGTCCATACTGGATACATCTTTATAAACCGGATCTGTATCCGGAAAATGATATCCGATATCTTTCAGTGCAGCTGCCCCTAAGAGTGCATCCATCACCGCATGGATTAGTACATCTGCATCGGAATGACCTTCTAAACCCTTTTCATAAGGAATTTCGACACCGCCCAAAATCAGTCTTCGGTCCTTCGTCAGTCTGTGTACATCATATCCTATTCCAGTTCTCATGTTGTGGCTCCTATCTCTAATTGAATCCGTAAAGTTTCTGAACAATCTTATATCCGGTCACAGATACTTTTCTTCCACCCTTCCCGGGCAGATTCATAGCTCCGCCTGTCAGGCCATAGCGGATACTAAAGTAAGCCAGTGGATCATGTTTCTTCAGATAATTCCAAAGCTGCTTCTTTTTCTCCAGGCTCTCCTCCGTGTCAGCGCGGATCAGCATGATAGAAGAAACTGTCATGATGATTCCCAGTGAATGAAGCATAAACTTTCTCTGGGGTCTGTTAAGCGCTCTCTGTCTCCCCATGTATTCGATCATCTCGTAATTGACCCGAAGCTGCTGGTCGACCCTCTCAATCATAATATCTTCATTGACCGACTGATCTGCTCTTCCGATATAATACCGGTAGAAATTCACATCCAGATAATACAACGTTTTTACATATGGAAATGGAATAAACGCAAATAGATTATCTACATAAAATGTATGCTCCGGCAGCTTTAAGCTGCATTCTCTTAAAAGTGAAGTCCGAAAAATCAGAGAATGCATCAGTACATAATGTGTCATTCTTAAGTTTTTGATGTCACTCCACTCAAATATCTCTCCTTCCGGAAATTCATGTGGATAGCGCATGACCCTCTTTCTTTTCGCACCTTCCTTTTCATACACATAATTGGATATCAGGACATCTAATGTCTTAGGACCTTTTGTCACTTCCTCCAATAAATCCAGTATTTTCTTATAGGCATCGGGATTTACCCAGTCATCACTGTCTACAACTTTGAAAAACAATCCGCATGCAGCGGAAATCCCTGTGTTTACCGCTCCTCCGTGTCCCTTATTCTCCTGATGGATTACACGAACAATATCCGGATATCTAACCGCGTAATCATCTGCTATTTCCGGAGTATCATCTTTCGTCGAGCCGTCATCGACAATCAGGATTTCAACTTCATCGCCTCCGACCAACAGGGAATCTATACATTTTCGCATATATGCCGATGAATTATAACACGGCACCGTTATACTTAAAAGTTTCATCTTTCTTAATTCCTCAATTTTTCATACTTAATTATTGTTTACCGGGTATTGTCCCAGTCTCAGATTAACATATCCGGCATAGGCGGCATAGGCCTTTGGAACAGGAAAATCCTTTTCTGTCTGTTCTACCTCAACAAATAACATCTTTTCATCCGGCGGGTGGTCAAGTTCCGAAACCTGCACCGCATATCCGATCATATCCCATTCCACATGAGAAAAGATATGCTTTGCCTTTGGAAGGGGCTGAATCCGAAGCGGGGTGAGCCCATAACTTTTCACCTGTTCCAGCGCCTGTTTCTCACTCATATATCCACCAAGGTTCGGAAACTCATAGAGTCCCGCCAGCAGCCCCTTGGACGGACGCTTATGGAGTGCGATGCGGCTTCCATCCTGTATCAGAAGGATCGTATGTTTCTCGAGTCTTCTGGCCTTCGCTTTGCCTTTTACCGGATAATTCTCTGTCTTTCCATCTTCTTTTGCCTTACAGCAGTCTGCAATCGGGCATGCTTCGCAGTGCGGAATCCCATTCGGAACACAAATCACGGCACCAAGTTCCATCAGCGCCTGGTTAAATGTCCCCGGATCCTCCACTGGCATCACTTTCATGAGTTCAGCCTGTACCCGGTTTCTCACCGACTGTTTCATAATATCACCGTCATCCTCCGTCATCCTGGTGATTACACGCAGGACATTGCCGTCCACAGCAGGAACCGGTATTCCATAAGCAATGGAGGCGATGGCTCCGGCGGTATAATTTCCTATGCCCGGAAGACTCTTCAGCAATTCATAGTCGTCCGGAAGTTTACCATCATACTTCTCCACGACCTGTATGGCAGCCTTCTGCATATTGCGCACACGGTTATAGTATCCAAGACCCTCCCACAGTTTCAAAAGCCTGTCTTCAGGACAGGATGCCAGATCTTCTATCTTTGGAAGCCTGGCCTTAAACCGGTAAAAATACGGCTTTACCGCCTCAACTCTGGTCTGTTGCAGCATGATCTCCGATATCCAGATGTTGTATGCATCCCGGCCCCCTCTCCACGGAAGGATTCTTTGATTCTTATCATACCACATCACAAGTGGTTCTACAATTTGTTCTAGCATTCTATTTTTAAAAACCTCTTCTTTTCGTATTATCCTATCTTGCCACAAAAAAGTAAAAAAAGCAAAATAAACATTGAAATTTGTTCAGATTCCTATTACAATGGAAAGGAATTGACCACAGGTCAATGTAACTGTCAACTGCAGAAGAATTAACTAAGGAGTTTATATTGACTGATAGCATAATATTTGATTTGGACGGAACACTCTGG
>ENA-UOOI01004052-UOOI01004052.1-fermentation-metagenome-genome-assembly--contig:-NODE-4052-length-10121-cov-13.552652_pt1 | contig 10121 bp, 10 predicted proteins | sample MGYA00245779_ERZ724027 | MGnify/ENA primary metagenome ERZ724027 (study PRJEB28704, sample SAMN03018318) | fermentation metagenome | biome: anthropogenic terrestrial biome; feature: soil...
TAGAAGACGATCCCGATCAGGGACGCCGCCGCGGGTTCGACCGAGGCGGTGACGGACGCCCGGCTCGGTTCCACATGGCCGAGCCCGTAGGTGTACAGCACATACGGGACGGCGCTGGTGACGGCCCCCGAAAGGACCGTCAGCCCGAACAGATCCGGCGCGGAAACGACGCGCAGCAGCGAGGAAAAATCCAAAAGCGGCAGACACCCCGCGCTGGCGAACAGGAACGTGTAGGCGGCCACCGCGAGAAAATCGTACCGGCGCAGCGCGTACCGCCCGAAAATGCTGTAAAGGGCGTAGCCGAACCCGGAACCAAGCCCGAACAGGAGAGCCGGCACCGGGACGGAAACCGGCCCGCCGAACACGCCCGACACCAGCGCGCACCCGAGAAACGCGAGCCCGAGGGCGGCCGTTTTCCGGGCCGTGATCCGCTCCCGGAACAGAACCGCCGACAGAACCGCGACAAACATCGGGGCCGTGTAGAGCAGCGTGGCCGCCACCGAAAGCGAGGCGATGCGGATCGCCTGAAAATAGCAGAAATTGAAGAAGACGATGCTGCAGATTCCGGAGCCCGCGAAACACCACAGATCTTTCAGGCGGACCCGCAGCTTCCGCGGATCGGTCGCGGCCAAAAACAGGAACAGCGCGGAAAACGTCGTCAGCGAACGGAAAAAGATCATTTCCAGCGAACCGATCCCGCGGGCCGAAAGGGCGCGGACAAAAACGCCGATCAGGCTCCAGAAACAGCCGGCTGCAAAGATGCAAAGGACGGGGCGCCGGCCGCCAAGCGGCGCCGGCCCCCGTCCCTTTTCGCGGCGGCGCCCGAATTCAGCCCAGTTCAAAGCCGTAGCGGAACGGATCGTCCTCGTCGAAGATCAAAACGTTCCGGCCCGTCACATACGCGTTTCCGGTGACTTCCGGCACGACGGCGCGGAATCTGCCGACGGTGGTTTCCGAAAGGATTCTGCCGCGGAAGCGGGTCCCGAGGATGCTCTCATAAACGAAATCCTCCCCGAGCCCGAGCTCTTTCTTCGCGTACAGAACGGCCATTTTCGCGCTGGTCCCCGTTCCGCAGGGAGAGCGGTCGAGCTGGTCCTTCCCGAAGAAAACGCAGTTCCGCAGAGAAGCGCCCGGCGAAACGGCCGGCGCATAGAATTCCACAAGGTCGACGGAGCGGATATCCCCGATTTCAGGATGCCGCACCCTGACCACCCGGTTCACCGCCCGCCGGATCGCCCCGCCGGCCTTCCGGATCGCGGCCGTATTTTCCGGCGTGAGGGGCAGGCCGATCGCGGCGGCATCCACAACGGCGAAGAAATTGCCGCCGAACGCGATGTCCAGCTTCACCGGGCCGAGCGAGGGCACCTCGACGGTCACGTCCCCCGCGTAGAGGAAAGCGGGGACGTTCCGCAGGCTGATGCTCGTGACCCTGCCGTCCCTGACGGCCGCCTTGGTGTGGACCAGACCCGAGGGCGTCTCGATCGAAAGTTCCGTGACCGGCTCCCGGACGGGAACCATGCCCAGCCGGACCGCGACCGCGGTCACCCCGATGGAGCCGTGGCCGCACATGTTCAGGTAGCCGCCGCTGTCCATAAAGACCACCGCAAGATCGGCGTCGCTTCGCGTCGGTTCGAGCAGCACGGCGCCGAACATGCCGCGGTGCCCCCTCGGTTCTTCCATCAGCCCTTTTCGGATAAAGTCGTAATGCTTCTGCAGATTGCGCTTCTTTTCCATCATCGTGGCGCCGTCGATCCGGGGAAACCCCTCGACGACGACCCGCGTGGGTTCTCCCATCGTGTGGGAGTCGATTGCGACAAGATTTTTCAACGGTTCCATTTTGCTCTTCTTTCCACCGGAAATCACCGTGTCCATGCTTCGTTCGGGTTTTAGTTCAGAATTCTGAGGAGGAACGAATGGGTCCGCTCTTCTTTCGGGTGCGTAAAAATATCCTCCGGTTTGCCCTCCTCGACGATCACGCCGTCCGCCATGAAAATCACGCGGTCGGCCACGTCCCTGGCGAAGCCCATTTCGTGGGTGACCACGATCATCGTCATACCGTCCTTCGCCAGGTCCTTCATCACCTTCAGGACCTCCCCGACCAGCTCCGGGTCGAGGGCGGACGTCGGCTCGTCGAACAGAAGCGCCTTCGGCTCCATCGCGAGCGCCCTTGCGATCGCGACCCGCTGCTGCTGGCCGCCGGAAAGGGTGGCGGGCATGGCGTCCGCCTTGTCTTCCAGCCCCACTTTCCGGAGCAGCCCAATCGACAGTTCCCGCGCCTCCGGCTTGTTTTTTCTCCCCGTCAGGACGGGCGCGAGCATCACATTCCCGAGCACCGTCCTGAGCGGGAACAGGTTGAATTTCTGAAAGACCATCCCCACCTCCTCGCGGAAACGGCGGATGTCCGTGGAAGGGTCCGTCAGATCTTTCCCGCAGTACCGGACGGTGCCGCCCGACGGCGTTTCCAGCCGGTTGATGCACCGCAGGAACGTGCTCTTTCCGGAACCGGAGGGACCGATGATGCAGACCACCTCGCCTTCGTCCACCGACAGGCTGATGTCCCGGAGGACCTCCAGATCGCCGAAGTTTTTGGACAGATGGGACACGTCAATCATTCCGAACGCCTCCAATCTTTTTTTCCACCAGTTTCTGAATCAGCATCAGCACCGTGATCAGCACGAGATAGAACAGCGCCAGCGTCGTGTAGGTGTGGACATAATCGAACGTCAGGGCGCTGTAAGCCATGGCCTTCTGGGTCATCTCGTTGACGACGATGATCGTGAGCATGGCCGTGTCCTTGAGCGAAATGATGAACTGGTTGAACAGCGCCGGCACCATGCTGCGGAACGCGGGGGGAATGACGATATGGGTCAGGATCTGAAATCCGGTCAGGCCGAGAGAGGCCCCCGCTTCCCGCTGCCCCCCGTCCACGCTCTCCAGCGCGCCGCGGACGATTTCCGAGATGAACGCTCCGGAATTCAGCGTGATCACCAGGATGCCCGCGGCCGTGCTGGACAGGTTGATGTTCGTGACGGACGGGATGACATAGTAGACATACAGCGCCTGCACGATGATCGGCGTGCCGCGGATGATCCAGATGTAGAAATAGGCGATGCCGTGGGCCGCCCGGCTGTGCGACTGGAGCGCATAACCGGACAGGCTGCCGATGACAAAGCCGCAGAGGATCCCGACCACGGCAATCAGCACGGTGAGTTTCAGGCCGCTGAGCAGGAGCGGGACCAGCGTATGAATCACATCAGACATGAAGTTTTTCCTGCCTCTCTGTTAGACTGAACGGAACGGGCCGGAAACGCCGGCGGGCTTATTCACACCATTTCTTGTAAAGCTGGTCCAGCGTCCCGTTGTCCTTGAGTTCCCTGAGGGCCTGATCGAACTTGTCGGTGTACTCGAAACCCTTCTTGAACGCGATCGCGTAGGGCGACTGCCCCTGGTTGAATTCTTCGCCGACCGTTTCGAGCTTGGTTCCCGCGGTCGTCTTGATGTAGAACGCGCAGCCCGGGGCGTCCTGGATCACGGCGTCGACCTTGCCCTGTTCGAGCGAGGCGTAGGCGGTCGTGATGGTGTCGTGCACCTCCAGCGTGGAATCCGCCAGGTTCTTCTGCGCGTAGGCGTGCGAAGCGGTCCCCTTCTCCACGGCGACCTTCTTGCCCTTCAGGTCGTCGACGCTCTTGATGCCGGAGTCCTTCTCCTTGTTGACCATGACCTTTTGCCCCGAGTCGCAGTAGGTTTCGGAGAAGTCCATCGTCTTCTTGCGCTCATCCGTCACGCAGAGAGCCGCGGCCGCCAGATCCAGCTTTCCCTGGCCGACCGAGGCCGTCAGCGCGGAATAGGACATCGCCTGGATGTCGCCGTCGATCTCGAATCCCAGGATCCCCTGCAGGGCCTTGATCAGATCGAGGTCGTAGCCGATCAGGGTCTTGCCGTCCTTGTCGTAGTAGCTGAACGGCCCGAACAGGCCCGAGGTGCCGATCTTCAGCTTCACGCCCTTCAGCGCGCCGTCGGCGGCGCCGCCGGAAGCCGCCGCCTGGGAAGACGGGGCCGCGGACGAAGGAGCCGCCGAAGAGGACGCTCCGCCGCCCGAGCCGCAGGCGGAAAACGCGAATGCGATTCCCGTCGCCATGACCGCGGACAGGATCTTTGCGATGGTTCTTTTCTGTTTCAAGATTTTCCCCCCTTTTCTTATGATCGGAATCGAATGGATGGAACCGGCCCGAAAACGGGCCGGAATGGAACGCATGAATCAATAAAAAAAGCAGGGGTGCGCGACCGGAATCCGGTACAACGCGCCCTTGCGTCTGAACAATGACTGATTTTTTCCGCTATTGATTTTTATTTCCGCCGATCCCTATACCTATTATATACAGGGTATGCCTGCCGCGCGCGTTCTGCGAACCGGCGCGGGGCAAAGGCCCCCGAAGCGTTGCGCCTTTCGTTCAGGCGCCGGCTTCTTCGTCCCGGTACGGGATCAGGGTGAACTCCACGCTTTCCGCGCAGTCCGGGCACTGGAACGTCAGCTCGCCGAACCCCATCTGCTCCGCCGTAACATGCTTCCGCAGCGCGTAAAGAAACGGATAGAAGGAATGGATCGCCGTCAGGCAGACACGGGCGGAACGGGCGGAGTCGACCGTCACGCCGTCGACACAGATCGTGTCGCCCGGTCGGTACAGGCCGCATCCGGAGCTTTTCACAACGATTTTGACCTTGTTTTCGCGAAACGGTTCCATGTTTTTCTCAGACATTGTGGTGGTACTCGTAGGGGAGAACCCACAGTTCGCCGAACGATTTCATCTCGGCGACGGCCCGGAGCGTATCCTTCAGAATCCCCGTCTGCATCGGGATGTTGTTCGGCTCGCCGGCATTGGAGCCGATCGGCACATGCGGGGCGGTGATGCGCGGCGCGCCCTGCTGACGGGCGATCGGCGGGAGCGCGGCGATGATGCAGGTGGACATGCCCGCGGCTTCGCAGCACCGCTCCACGATCGTCGCGGAACGGTGGCAGGTGCCGCACCCGCCGGTGCACAGCACGATGTCGGCACCCTCCTCCTTCAGCCGGCGGGCGATCTCCGGGCCGGTTTCGTTGCGGAACTTCTCCACGTTCCCGCCGCCGCCCATGAAGCCGAAAAACATCGGCACCAGGGAGCCGATGTACCCTTCGGCAACCAGCTCGTGCAGGCGGTCGATCGGGAACATGGCGTTGACGTCCTTGTTGATGTCGGAGTTGTCGAATCCGCCGTGCGTGACCATCAGTTCGGAGGATGGCGTGTCGGACGGGATCTCCCGGTAGGTGTAGTCCCCGGCCGTATTGTAGGGCGTCTGGCTTTTTTTATGGATGCCCCCCGCCGTGATGAAGGCGACTTTGCACTCTTTCAGCGGTTTTTTAAGCAGAGTCCAGACCGGCGGCGGCGTCACCGGGACATAAACTTCGGACTTCAGCCCTTGGGCGGTTGTCAACTTCATGAAAGTCCCCTCTTTCCGAAACTCAAAGAACATTGATATAGCTCAGGTAAAACTCCACTTTCTGCCCGATTTCCAGGGGCTTGTCGGTAAAAACGCACCGGAGCGGAACGGAAAGGACCCCCATGCGGCCGTTGATTCCGATCCGCACGCCGACCTCCGTGATCTCCTTGACGACCCCGCGGAGCAGGCGCGGCTGCAACTCGATGTTCATGTTCCCCTCCTCGCAGGGCGGCGCCGTTCAGGGCACCAGCTTCTGGTTTTCCGCGACGACGGACTGGGTCCATTTGCGGTTCGGCGCCGCGATCGGGATGCCGGCCATCTTGGTTTTCAGCATCAGAACGGCGCGGGCGGCGTCCTCCGGGCAGAGCGTGTTGTCGCAGAGGATCTCGTTTTCGAACCCCTCCGGGTCCTTGTTGAGCTCGATCATCGCGTCCATGTACTTGTTGCCGATGACCAGCTGCCCCTGATAGGCCGCGTAGGTCACGCCGACGACCGGGATGCCGCGGGAACCGATCGCGGCGATGTTTTCCGAAAAATCGATGTGGTTGTTGCCGAATCCCTCGGTCGTGACGATGGCGCCCTCCACGTTCAGCGCCTCGACCAGCGCGCCGAGCCGCCGGGAGACATAGGCCTTTTCATCGTTGACCTGGGGCGACCCGATGAACACCACCCCGGCGAGATCCAGCTCCTCGTCCTTCTGGAGGCGCATGACCAGCGGTTCGCGGAAGAAATGGCGGGTGATCTCCTTGGTGGCCGGGCCGATGCAGGCCAGCGCGTGGACGCCGCCGTCCAGCACCTCGTTCGCGCTGAGGACCACCGGGACGTTGCCGAGGTCCACGTTCTTCTGCCCGCCGGCCACGCCGCAGGGTTCGGCCGGCACCAGCAGATTGTCGTGCATGGCGCCCTGCCCCATGATTTCCTTGACCAGTACGACGCGCGGGCGCCCGACGCGGCGCACGTCGGAGAACGTCTCCTCCTTTTCCGGGGTCTGCGCGGAAAGGTCGCGGATCTTCCGCCGGATCTCCTCGATCACGACGTCGCACGCGCAGTGCGCGGCGAACGGGCCGCGGCGCTCCATGCCGGTGTTGCGCTGGACCTGGACGTCCACGCGGACCATGATGTCGTCCTGATCCGGGCTGCCCGGGCGTCCGTAGCGGATCTTCTCGTCCAGGAACCCTTCGCAGGAGCCGAATTCGTGGATCTGCACGCCGGCTTCGTCCATGCCGGTCAGAATGAACACCATGCCGCCGAGCACGTTGGTGACGCCCCCGCCGAGTTTGCCCTCCGCCTTCGCCGCGACCGGGATCACGTCCATCACAGTATTGCTGTAGACGTGGCGGTTTTCCGGCGTGACGACGTCCATCGTCACCTTTTTGACCAGCGGGTTGCACGCGGCGGCTTTTTGGAGGATCCCCTCGTCGATGCTCAGGACGCCGTCCTCATAGGCGGTCCTGTCCGTGAGCTTCACTTCGCGGACCGGATAGTATTTTTTCGTCAGGGTGCGGATCACCCGGTCCTCGGGTTCCGGCTCCGCCGGGGCGGCGGCCGGAAGCGTTCCGGTTCCCCCCGCGGCGGGGGCGAAGCCGACCGGGAAATCCAGTGTGAGCCCCTCGGCTTTTTCGATTTTGATGTGGACCGTACCGCCCGCCGCGGGGGCGGGGGAGACGGCTTCCGGGTTCCCGTCCCGCCGTTGTTCGGCGGGAGGCTCCGCCGCCGGCTTTTCCGGGGCGGCGGGGGCGGCTTCCTCCTGAAAGCCTTCCAGAAGGGAAGGGGTCAGCGGGGTCATGCCGTCGCAGTCCCGCGTCAGCTTCGCGCCGATCACCTGGGAGATCTTCAGCACGCCGTCGCCGAGGGCCAGAAGGCCGGATTCCTCAAGGTCCGGAAAAATCTCCGGATCCTCGAGCTCGGCCGGGGTCAGCACGGTGCCCTTGCGCGTCAGGCAGCACAGCACCGCGGGATCGTTTTGATGCGCCTGGGCTGTTTCGTTGGAGATGGACAAACTACAACACTCCTTTTCCTTTCGGGCCGTTCGCATGACGGATTCACTGCCGTCCGTCCGCCCCGTTCAGCTTCATTCTTCGGATCAGCGGAAAGTTCACGGCCCGCAGCGCGCCGTCCGTGCAATGGTGGACCGGCAGGCCGAGCCGCGGCGCGACGGTCATCACGGTGTTGGTGCAGTCCGTGCAGTTGCCGATCAGCAGCGCCCGGGCGCCGGCCTTTTTCAGCCGCAGAACCCGTTCCGCCTGCCCCGGGCAGCAGCCCGGATTCCGGCATTTCAGGCTTCCGCCGCGCGAGGGTTCCGCATTCTTGCAGCGCTCGACCGCGGCGACCGGAGCCCCCATCGAAGCGGCGATCTCCTCCATCCGTTCCCGGTCCGGTCCGCACGCGCAGACCAGAAGCCCGATCGGCCGCCGTTCCCGGAGGAACGGCATCGCGGCGATGACGCCGCCCGTCGTCTTGGTGACCGGGGCGTCCTCTTCGGTCCGGCGCCCGGTAAACGGCCCGCCCCGGATCAGTTCTCCGTACGCGCCGGCCGTCCCGCCGGCGCGCCTCAGCAGTTCCGCCATGCCGGTGCCGGCCGGCACGTCGTAGAATCGCTGGACGGCGTTTCCGTTCAGGCGGCCCGCGACGGTGACGTCCTTCGAGATGGACGGCTTCTTTTCGTCGACCGCCTCCGCGATCCGGCACAGGGTCTCGGCGTTGATCACGACGGCGTTCGCCTCCGCGGGCAGCGCCCCGGCGGGGAGCAGCCGGCCGAGGCATTCCCTCACGACGGCGCGTTCCTCCCCCATCGGGTACAGATCCGGCAGCAGATGCAGTTCCATCCTCGCCGGGTCGATCGCGTTCTTGACGGAGCGGACGGCCTCCACATGTTTTTCCTTGATCGCAATGATCGCCCGCTCGGCGCCGACGGCTTCCATCGCGAGCGCCAGGCCCCGGCAGAACTGCTCCGGACGGCGCTCCAGCCGCCCGACGTTGTGGCAGAGGATCGGTTCGCACTCGGCGCAGTTGGCGAGGACCGCCCCGCCCGGGGCCAGCTTCGTCCCGAGCTTGACGTGCGTGGGAAAACCCGCGCCGCCCATGCCGACGATGCCGGCCTCCCGCACCAGTCCGACGATGTCTTCGCCCTCGATCGGGACGAACCCGTCCGGCTGGCGCGCGTCGGCGCGGATCGAAATCTCCGCGCCGGTCACGGCTTCCACCGTTCCGCTCACCGCGGTATGCAGATTGGCGCCGAGCTTGCCCGCCGGAATCTTCGCGATCTTCTGCCCGCGCTCCACGCGGCCGCCCGGCTGCACCGCCGGCTCGCACGCGGCCCCGACCTGCTGGGAAAGGGGATATCTGTAAATTTGCTGCATGGTTTCACTTCCGTTGTTTCAGGGACCGCTCCGGTCCGCGGTTCAAACCGCTTCCGAGGCCGCCTTCAGGATTTCATACGCCTTGTCGCAGTCTTTTTCCGTCGCGACCAGCGGCGGAATCAGACGGATCACGCGGTCGCCGATCAGGGTGACGAGCAGCTTGCGGTCAAAGCAGCCGTGCTTGACCGCGAGCCCGACCGGGCCGTCGTATTCGATGCCGATCATCAGCCCGCGCCCGCGCACCTCTTTGACATGCGGCAGCGTGCGGAGCTTTTTCATCAGAGAATCGCCGACTTTTTTCGCGTTCCCCGCAAGGTCGCGGTCCAGCAGCTCGTTGATCTGTGCGAGCGCGGCCGCGCAGCAGACGGCGTTGCCGCCGTAGGTGGTTCCGTGGGAACCCATCGTGAACGCGGCCGCGATCTTGTCGCTGGTGACGACCGCGGAGATCGGCATTCCGCCGCCCATCGCCTTCGCCATCGTGAAAATGTCCGGCTTGATGCCGTAGTGCATGTACGCCATGATGTCGCCGGTCCGGCACCAGCCGGTCTGCACCTCGTCGATCAGCAGGAGCAGATGCTTTTCGTCGCAGAGCCGGCGCAGGCCCGTCATGAATTCCTGCGTGGCGGGGATGACGCCGCCCTCGCCCTGGATCGGCTCCACCATGACGGCGATCGTGTTTTCGGTCACCTGCCCGCGAAACGATTCCAGGTCGTTGTAATCCGCGTAGGTGAACCCCGGAACCATCGGCTTGAACCCGAGCTGGCAGGCGTTGTCCGGCTGGCCGGTGGCCGACAGGGCGCCGTAGGTCCGCCCGTGGAAGCCCTTCTTTGCGGAGATGATGTGGTATTTTTCCGGGCCGTAGTTGTCGACCCCGTACTTGCGGGCCATTTTGATCATGGCCTCGTTCGCCTCGGTGCCGCTGTTCTGGTAGAAGATCTTGTCGAACCCGACCGTGGTGCAGACCTTTTTCGCCAAAAGCGCCTGCGGGAGGGTGTAGGGATAGTTGAAGGTGTGGATCACGTCGCCCACCTGGTCGCGCACGGCGGCCACCACCTTCGGGTTGCAGTTGCCCGTGCTGTTCACCGCGATCCCGCCGTAAAAATCCAGGTACGCGTTCCCGTCCGGATCGTACAGATACATCCCTTCGGCCCGTTCGCACACAAAGTCGTAGCGCTCGTAGGTTTCGATCATGTACTTCCCGACAAGATCCTTGACGTCCGAGGCAGTCATGCCGTAGTCCTTCAGCTTCATGTTTTCAGTCTCCTCAAAAATGATTCAGATTTCAAA
>ENA-UOOI01004053-UOOI01004053.1-fermentation-metagenome-genome-assembly--contig:-NODE-4053-length-10116-cov-7.918597_pt1 | contig 10116 bp, 6 predicted proteins | sample MGYA00245779_ERZ724027 | MGnify/ENA primary metagenome ERZ724027 (study PRJEB28704, sample SAMN03018318) | fermentation metagenome | biome: anthropogenic terrestrial biome; feature: soil; material...
TGTTGCCACCAACGGATTTTGAGTCCGTCTCGTCTGCCAATTCCAACACACCGGCCCGGCCGTAATATGTGTATTATATAATACTCTCCATAAAAAAGCAAGCTCCCGTCACCGCCGGATCGCGCTTGCTCCGGCGGCCGGAAATTCGCTTCTGTACGATCCTATTTGGAAAAAATCTTTATTGAAATCCTGTTCGTATATTTTTTGTAAGGAAACGGTGCGTTCCGCCGGCGTCCGGACCGGCCGGGGATTATGTCCGGCCGGTCCGGACGGCCTTCCTTCTTCTCTGAACCGCTTTGACCGCTTCCACAATCGGGATGACGGAAAAAGCGAGTGCCAGCGCCGTACCGTATTCCGCTGCGGAAATCTCCTCGAAACCGAACGCGAAGGAAAGGGCGGGAATGTAAATGACGGCCGTCGTCAGCAAAAGCGAGCCGACCATCGCGCAGAGCAGGAATCGGTTCTGGTAGTTCATGGTGAAGATGGACCCGCGCTGCGAGCGCATGTTAAACGAGTGGAATATCTCGGCCATGGACATGGTCAGGAACGCCATGGTCATTCCGTCGGAGCTGGCGGTGATTTCCCACCGGCCGGCCTCCATGAAATGACCGATGAAGTAAGCGGCCAGCGTCACCAGCGAAACCAGGACCCCCTGGTATGCCACATCCGTCCCCAGCCCGCCGGCGAAGATCCCGTCTTTGGGGTTCCGCGGCCTTCGGGCCATCAGATTGGACTCCTGCCGTTCCATGCCCAGCGCAAGGGCGGGGAAACAGTCCGTAATCAGGTTGATCCACAGGAGATGAACCGGCTTCAAAATTGTAAAGCCCAGCAGGGTGGCTACGAATACGGAAATCACTTCGCTCAGGTTGGACGCCAGAAGGTACTGGATGGTTTTGCGGATATTGTCGTAAATTCTCCGGCCTTCTTCGACCGCCGATACGATGGTGGCGAAGTTGTCGTCCGCCAGAACCATATCCGCCACGTTTTTCGTCACTTCCGTCCCCGTGATGCCCATGCCGACGCCGATGTCCGCATTCTTGATGGACGGGGCGTCGTTGACGCCGTCACCGGTCATGGCCGTGACCATTCCCTTCTTCTTCCATGCGTTGACGATGCGCACCTTGTGCTCCGGCTGCACCCGGGCATAGACGGAATAGCTTTCCAGGCTGCGGCCGAACTCCTCGTCGCTCAGATCGTTCAGCTGTGAGCCGGTGATCGCCTGGGAATCGTCGGTGAGGATGCCCAGCTGCCTGGCAATCGCCGCCGCCGTGTCTTTATGGTCGCCCGTAATCATGATGACCCGGATGCCCGCCGCCTTGCATTTCTCGATCGCCCCCACCACTTCCGGGCGGATGGGGTCGATCATGCCGACTAGGCCGAGGAAGGTCAGCCCCTGCTCCAGCCGGTCCGGCGCGAAAGAGGGCGGGATGCGGCCGTACGTCTTGTAAGCGGCGCCTAAAACGCGAAGCGCCTTGTCCGCCATACGTTTGTTTTCGGAAAGGACCTCGGCGCGGAGTTTGTCCGTAAGCGGAACCGCTTCCCCGTTCCGGAGAATATGGGTGCATTGTTTCAGAAGCACGTCGGGCGCCCCTTTGGTGTACTGGACAAACCGCTGTCCGTCTTTGTGGACCGTGGACATCATTTTGCGCGCCGAATCGAACGGGGCCTCGCCGACGCGGGGCGCTTCCCGGCTCAGGTCGTACTTTTTCAGCGACAGGGAATCCGCGTAATGGACCAGCGCGTTTTCAGTCGGCTCGCCCGTAACCTTGCCGTCCCGGCTCAGCTCGGAGTCGCTGCAAAGCGCCAGCGCCGTGGCCAGGCGGGTTTCATCGCCGCCGAAATGCTTCACCACGGTCATTCGGTTCTGCGTGAGGGTCCCGGTCTTATCGGAGCAGATGATCTGGGCGCAGCCGAGCGTCTCCACGGCGGTCAGCCTCCGGATGACCGCGTTGCGCCGGGACATATTCGTCACGCCGATGGCAAGGACGATCGTCACAACGGTAGCCAGCCCTTCCGGAATGGCCGCAACGGCGAGGCTGACCGCCACCATAAACGTGTTCAGAATCGTCGGGCCGCTGAAATTTCCTTCTTTCATCAGGCTGAACGCGAACATGAACACGCAGATGCCGACGACCAGGTAGGTCAGGATCCTGCTCAGCTGTTTCAGCTTGATCTGAAGCGGCGTCAGGCTCTGCTTGGCCCTGGCGATCGCGTCCGCGATTTTGCCCATTTCGGTGTCCATCCCGGCCGCGGTCACAACGGCCTTTCCGCGCCCGTACACCACCGTGCTGCCCATGTACGCCATATTTTTACGGTCGCCGAGCGGAATCTCCTTTGCGCCGTTCAGGGAAAGGGGTTCGTCGGTCTTGCCGGCCGGAACGGATTCCCCCGTCAGAGCCGCCTCCTCGATCTTCAGGCTCGCGCTTTCCAGGATTCTGCAGTCGGCCGGGACAACGTCGCCCGCTTCCAGCAGGACCACGTCCCCTACCACCAGGTCTTCGCTTTTGACAACGGCCGCCGAGCCGCCGCGCAGGACCTTCGAGGTCGCCGCCGCCATTTCCCGAAGGGATTCGATCGCCTTCTCCGCCTTGTTTTCCTGGTAGACGCCCAGCACCGCGTTCACCAGAACGACGATCATGATAATCACGACGTCCGCATAGGATTCGTGCGCGTAAGCGGCGGTAACGGCGGAAACGATCGCCGCGGCAATCAGGATCACCGTCATCGGCTCGCTCAGCTGCTGCAGAAAACGCTTGAACAGGGAATCCTTTTTTTCTTCCGCAAGCTTGTTTTTCCCGTTCTCCCGCAGGCGGGCTTCCGCCTGCGAATCCGTCAGCCCATTTTCGCCGCTTTTGACGTTCCGGAACACTTCATCCCGGTCTGCTAAATAATACTTCATCCCGATCTCCCTTTTTTCTGAAATAAACGGCCCTATAATCCTATAATAAAGAAAAGGCTCATGCACAGCTTTATTATGTAAAGCAATGCATGAGTCTTGTCTATGAAGGCAAGCCAGGCCGGTGCGGCCATGTATGTTGACTTGCCACATATGCGAAAGCATATGTAAACTACTCCCTCAGGTGATATTCATTCTATCAGCCGGCGGCCTTCTTGTCAAGGGAAAATGTCCGGGCTTTTGCGCGGCGGTCACAGCTTTGACGTCAGGTCCAGAAAATCCCGGTAGCTCACCAGGGCGCTGAGGATTTCCGGAAGGGAGTTGGCCGAAAGATATTCGGGCAGATCCAGCCTGCGAAGCAGTTCCCGACGCTTCTCCGCACTGTTCGGCCCGCCGGAAAGCCCCGCCCGGTACAGATCCATTTTGGTGATTTTGCGGCCGGAAGGGGCGCCTTCCGGCTCCGCGCCCACGCCGGCCTGCTTCAGCGCCTTGAGGATCGCCTCGGACGGGACGCCCTCGACCCCCAGCTTGCCCTCTTTCGACGGCCTTCTCTTGCGCTTCTCCTTGCCGAAAATGTCCGGGATATAGGCGTGCTTGATCCGCCCGGGCGGAATGGAACCGGCAAGATAATGACGGATCAGAAACCCGGCGGAGTCGCTGTCGGTCAGCACCAGAAGGCCCCGGGTCGCCGCGAGCCTGCGGAGCAGCGCCATGCGCTTTTTATCCCGAAAAATCCGGAAACCGTCCGTTTCCAGAATCATCCCGTCGATGAGGGACGACAGCTTGATTTTATCATATTTTCCTTCTACAATAACGGCTTCTTTTACAGCAATCAATCGTCTTTCCCCTTTTCGGCGATCCAGATCAGCCGGGCAATCAGCTTTTCCATCACGGTTCTCCGGTCCCCGCGTGCGCCTTTCAGGGCCATGTCGGCTTCCAGTAGCACGTTCAGGCATTGCCGCAGCGTCTCCGCGGAATAGTTTCCCGCTTCGCGCTCCGCATGGGTAAGGCGGAATTCCTTGCGGGCATAATTGAAGTGCTTCGCCGGCTCCGCCGCCGAAAAGCCGCTCTGCACCGAAACCTTGACGCGGTACAGGTCAAGGTATGCGCCGGAAAGCACCGCCAGCACGGCAACCGGCTCCTCATTCTGGGAAAAAAGCTGGTCCAGAATGCGGTAGGCCCTGTCGCTGTTCCCCGCCAGAATCGCCTTGGAAAGGTCGAAAACGCGCGCGTCCAGGTTCTTAACCGTGAGCAGGTCCGCCATTTCGGACGTAACCTCCCCGCTTCCGGCATAAGCGCACAGTTTTTCCAGCTCGTTCCGGGCGGTCTGCATATCCGTGCCGCAGAGGCCGAGGACGCGCGCGGCCACGGGACGGGAAAGCCCGCACCCGCGTTTGGCCGCGCCGGCGCAGAGGAGCTTTTCGAGCTGCGCCGGCGTCCGCTTCCGGATGGGCACCGTCGCCCCGGCCTTGTTCGCTTTTGTGAGAAACTTTTTCCAGTTTTTATCCCGCCGTTCGTCGAAATCGAACGCGAGCAGATAAATTACCAGCACACAGGAATCGGGAAGGCCGTCGAGAAGCTCCCACAGCTTCTGTATCTCCGCCCCGCGCATGGCGTTGACATCGAGATCTGCCACGGCCACGCACTTCCGCTCCGCCATCACCGGCAGGGCTTCCACGGCGGCGGCAATCCGGTCGACGCCGGTGTCGCCGCCGTCAAATTTCTGCAGATTGAAATCTTTCGGCCCCTTCGCCCCCGCTTTCTGCATCAGGCGGTGCGCGTAATATCCCACCAGATATTTTTCCTCGCCGTACAGAAAATACAGCTTGGCAAAATCGGATTTCTCAATCTGCTTTTTTAGTTCCGTTTCGGTTATTTCCGGCATTTACGGCTCCCTCCTGACCGACAGCATCCGTCCGCCTCGCAGTTCCAGCACCAGATTTCCGTACCCGCCCGTCCAGACGGAGCGCCGCTCCCTTATGGTCTCCGCCGACTTCGCGAGATCGTCCCCGTCCATGGAAAAGACCGTGCAGGCCGGGCGGACCGTTTCCGCCGCGCCGACGGCGGCGCCGGAAACCAAAAAGTCGGGGTTTCGCCAGCTTTCCGGCAGGGCGGAAAAATCGGTTCCGTCCGGGCAGACGGCGACGGAAACGCCGTCCGCGGTAATTCGGGCGGCCGAGACCTTCGGCCCTGCCAGAATCTCCACGCGGACGTTGCTCCAAAGCGTCATCTCCGCTTCCGACCGGTACAGCGACGTCCGGGCGGAAGCCGCGGCCGCCTTTTGAACGAAACCGTCCGCGCGGGCGTCCCGCTGCGCGATAAGGCTCGCAGGGCGGAACCGGGACGCAAGGCCCGCCGCGCAGGCGGATTCGTCGCGGTCCTCCGTCAGCAGGACCAAGCCGTCCAGCCGTCCCACATTCTCCCCGCTCAGATAGGAAAGGACCAGCCCCGGATTATAGCTGCCGCACCCGACGACCGCCGCATGCCCGCCGCGCGTCAGCACCGCGCAGACGCCCGACCCGACGTCCAGCACGGCGACCCGGGTCACGTTCCTCTGTGCAAGCTGGAAGGAAAACATTCCAACCAGCAGGACGATGGCGGACAGGCAGGCCGCCTGCGGAAACAGCTTCTTCCCTTTCGCAAGGGCGAGCGCCGCGGCAAACAGAAGCACCGTCCCGGAAAGCCACAGGATCACAAACCCGCGCTGCGCCGAAACGCTTGCAAGTGGGATGCGGGCCAGCCACGCTGCGCAGTTCCGCATATACTTCGCCAGCAGCCCGGACGCAAGCGCAAACGGCATGGCGAGGTACGACTGCGGCAGAAAAAGATTGATCAGCGCGGCCGCCGCCCCGAACCCCATCAGCAGCGACGACGGAACCAGCTCCAGAAGGTTTGCCAGCGGGGCGACCAGAGACACCGTCCCGAAGCTCAGCAAAATAATTGGGAGCGTGAACAGCGTCGCGCCGGCGGAAGTGGCGAACACGCCGCTGATCCCCTTCACCGCCGGGCTGAGGGCCCGGACTTTGTCCAGCTTCCCGTTCAGGAACCCCGCGATCGGCCCGGTGCAGAGGATCAGGCCGAGCGTGGCGAAAAACGAGAGCAGGAAGCCGACGTCCGCGGCGGCGTACGGGTTTGCCAGACAGATCAGCAGCCCGGCCGCGCACAGCGAATTGAGAGGGTCGGCGCGGCGCGAAACCAGCGGGGCTACAAGGCAGAGAAGGCACATCACCCCGCTCCGGGTCACCGACGGCACAAAGCAGGTGACCGCCATGAAACCGAAAACCCCGCCCATGGCAATCGCGGCGGCCGGCTTTTTCGGCACATGGAGAAACAGCAGCAGGAAAATCAGCAGCTCGGCGATCGTGGCCATGTGCAGGCCGGAGACGGACAGGATGTGCGAAATTCCGTTCGTCCGGAAATCCGCCGTCAGCGTATTGGAAAGGCCGTCGGTGTCCCCCAGCAGGATCCCGTTCACCAGCGAAGCCTCCTCCGGCGGAAGCATGCCTTCGACGGATTTCAGCATAGCCTGCCGGAACTTCAGCGCGTAATAATACGGCGGCCTGGCATCCGGCGGGGAAACGGCCATGCCCGCGGAACCGTCCGGGTATGCGAACATCAAAATGCCTTTGGAAGCGTAATAGCCGCGCGAGGAATACCCTTCCCCGCCGGGCGGGAGAAACAGGCGGATTTTGCCTTTGATGCGGGAATACGGCTCCACGCCCAGGCCGTTCTGCGACGACAGGCGGATCTTAAAATTCCCCGGCGCGTTTTGGCCCGCCACGGCGTCCACCCGCACCACATAGTACCAGCGGCCGTACCGGCGGCTCGGGAGCTCGCAGACCGTGCCCTCTATGACCTCGTCCTTTCCGTCCAGCGCGCGCGGCGGCTCCACGGCAAAATGCGACCAGGCGCAGAAGCTGCCCAGCGCAGCCGCCGCCGTGAGAAAGGCCAGCGGCAAAACCACCGCTTTCCGCGTGCGCCAGTAAACGAACGTGACGGCAAAGCCCGCGAGGCAGACCCACAGCAGGACGAACGAAACACCCGCCCCGAAAAAGACGGCGGCCGCGAGCGTCAGCAGATAGCAAAAGCCCACCAACACCAGCGGCCGTTTCATGTAATCTCCCCCGAATCCGTGTCTGTCTACTTGAAGAACAGAGGCAGCGGCTCAAGATAAATGATGTCCTTGCGGTCTTTCGCGTCGCCTTCCGCCAGGACGCAGGCCCGGCCGATGATCTTCCCGCCGTAGCGGTTCACGAGGCTCTCCATGGCCGCGAGGGACTCCCCGGTGCTGATGACGTCGTCCACGATCAGGACGCGTTTCCCGCGCAGGACCCTTTCATCCTCTTCCGAAAGGAACAGCTTCTGCACATGGTCCGTCGTGATGGATTTGACTTCGACGGAGATGGGGTTCCGCATGTAGGCCTTCACGCTTTTGCGGGCGACGACGTATTTGCCGCAGCCCTGGCGCGCCATTTCATAGCAAAGCGGGATGCCCTTGGTTTCCGCCGTCACCACCACGTCGTGCTCCGGGCATTTCGCGAGGAGAGCGGCGGCGGTCTTTTCCGTCAGCTCCACGTCCCCGAGCATGATGAACCCGGCGATGTCGAGGTGCTCGTCAATCGGGCAGATGGGAAGCTGCCGCTCGCAGCCCGCAATGGTCATTTTGTAGTATTTTCCGCTCATGATCGAATCGACCTTTCAAAAATATTCGGCGGCGCTTAGCCCGGAGGCCACTTCATCGAACGCCCGCCCAGAAGATGGAAATGCAGGTGCGGGACCGTCTGGCCCCCGTCCTTTCCGGCGTTGCAGACAATGCGGAAGCCGGTGTCCAGGTGCTTTTCCGCCGCCAGCCTCGCGGCGACCTCGTAAATGTGCGCCACAATGGCGCTGTTTTCCGCGGTGATCTCGGCGGCCGACCCGATATGCTCTTTCGGAATAATCAGGATATGCACCGGCGCCTGCGGCTGAAGGTCGTAAAACGCCAGCACTTTGTCGTCCTCATATGCTTTCTTGCTGGGAATTTCTCCCTTTGCGATTTTACAGAATACGCAGTCCATCTTGCCCCTCCTTTGCACGGCACCATCATTATAATCTTATTTTACCATATCCGCAACGATTTTTTCGACTGCGGCAAGGGCCCCGTCCAACCGGGAAAGGTCCTTCGCACCGGCCATGGCGCTCTCCGGGCGGCCGCCTCCGCCGCCCCCGGCGAGCGCCGCGACCTGCCGCACGATCTTGCCCGCGTGGGCGCCTTTCGCCCGGGCGTCCTTCCCGGCGCAGGCGGCGATGTTTGCCTTCCCGCCGTTCACGCCGGCGATGACGGCGACGCAGTTCTGCGAACGCTCCAGCACCTTGTCGCACATCACGCGCAGGGCCGCCGGCTCCACGCCCTCGACTTTCGCGGTGACGACCTTGACGCCCCCGGCGTCCTTTGCGGTACCGAGCAGGTTCTCGACCCGGACGGCCGCGAGCCTTGCGTTCAGCGACTCGATCTCGCGGTCCTTTTCCTTCAGCTCGGCCGTCGTCTGCCCGGCTTTGCGGGCCAGGTCGGCGGGGCTGTTCAGCTTGAGGGCTTCCGCGGCCTGCGCGATTTCCTTCTGGGCGCCGTCCAGCAGGGCGAGCACGTTCGTGCCGGTCACGGCCTCGATGCGGCGCACGCCCGCGGCGGCGGAGCTTTCGGAAACGATCTTGAACAGGCCGATCTGCGCCGTGTTGCCGACATGGGTGCCGCCGCAGAATTCCTTCGAAAAGTCCCCGGCGGAAACGACGCGGACGACCTTGCCGTATTTTTCACCGAACAGCGCCATGGCGCCGAGCTTTTTCGCTTCCTCGATCGGCATTTCGCGGCTTTCGACCGGAACCGCGCTCAGGACGACCCGGTTGACCGTCCGCTCCACGTTCCGCAGCTCTTCCCCGGTCATGGCGGCGAAATGGGTAAAGTCGAAGCGGACGCGCTTTTCGTCGACCAGCTGCCCGGCCTGTTCCACGTGGGTGCCGAGCACCTTCCGCAGCGCCGCCTGCAGCAGGTGGGCCGCCGTGTGGTTGCGCATAACCGCTCTGCGGCGTTCCTCGTCCACCGCCGCCCGGACGGTTTCGCCGGTGCGGATGGTTCCGGCCCTGACCGAAGCGCGGTGCAGGTAGTTCTTCGCGTGGTTCTTTGTGGTGCCGGTCACTTTCAGGACGGCACCGTCCGACTCGAGGGAGCCGGTGTCCCCCACCTGGCCTCCGCCCTCGCCGTAGAACGGGGTCCGGTCGAGGACGACCGCGACGTCGTCTCCGGCCGTGGCGGATTCGACCCGTTCGCCGTCTTTAAGGACGGCGAGCACTTTCGCCTCCGCTTGCATGGTCTCGTAGCCGAGGAACTCCGTTTCCGGGACGCCGTCGAGGAGGCTGTTTTCCCCGGCCCACGCGTCCGCGCCGGCGTTCCCTCGCGCAGCTCTGGCGCGCTCGCGCTGCTCGCGCATCCGGCGGTCGAACTCCCTTTCATCCACGGTAAGGCCTCGCTCCGCGACGATCTCCTTCGTGAGGTCGATCGGGAACCCGTAGGTGTCGCTCAGGCGGAACGCGTCCGCGCCGGGGAAAACCTTCCTGCCCGCCCGGAGGGTCTCGTCCACATAGCCGTTCAGAAGCTGAAGGCCCTGGTCGATGGTCTTTGCGAAGCTCTCCTCTTCCACGCGGATCAGCTTCGTGATCATATCGCGCTTTTCCGCAAGCTCCGGATAAGCGTTTTCGTTCTCATGGATCACCGTGTCCGCGACCTGATAGAGGAACGCGCCGCGCAGCCCGAGCAGGCGACCGTGGCGCGCCGCCCGGCGGAGCAGGCGGCGGAGGACGTAGCCTCTGCCCTCGTTCGAGGGCATGACGCCGTCGCCGATCATGAAGGCGGCGCCGCGGATGTGGTCGGTGATGACGCGCAGGGAAATATCCTTTTTCGGGTCCTCGCCGTACTTAACGCCGGAAAGGCGGCAGACGTGCTTCATGATGTTCTGCACAGTGTCGACGAGGAACAGGTTATCCACGTTCTGCATGATGCAGGCGAGACGTTCCAGGCCCATGCCGGTGTCGATATTCGGGTGCTCCATCGGCGGGTAATGCCCCTTGCCGTCGCTGTTGAACTGCGAAAAAACGACGTTCCAGAATTCCACGTAGCGGTCGCAGTCGCAGCCCACGCCGCAGGTCGGCTTGCCGCAGCCGTATTTCTCCCCGCGGTCGAAATAGAT
>ENA-UOOI01004054-UOOI01004054.1-fermentation-metagenome-genome-assembly--contig:-NODE-4054-length-10116-cov-7.853593_pt1 | contig 10116 bp, 8 predicted proteins | sample MGYA00245779_ERZ724027 | MGnify/ENA primary metagenome ERZ724027 (study PRJEB28704, sample SAMN03018318) | fermentation metagenome | biome: anthropogenic terrestrial biome; feature: soil; material...
CTTTCGAGAAGTTAGTGAAGCACCTAGTTACTAAATCGATAGCGAAAACAGGACTAAAAGCCGTAGAGCAGAACTTGAATCGGCTGCATCTCATTGATTCAAGCACCATTAGTTTAAGCTTAACCAGATACCCCTGGGCAGAGTTTCGAGGAACCAAAAGTGGAATCAAATTACACCTACGGGTGCGAGTACTCGAGAAAGGTGTTTTGCCCGACGAGGTAGTCATCACACCAGCAAAACCTGCAGACAGGACACAGATGGATGCCCTTGTCGTCGAAGACCCAAATGCTATTAATGTCTTTGACAGGGGGTATATAGACTACAGCAAGTTCGATATCTACTGCGAAAAAGGCATACGTTTTGTCACCCGTTCAAAAGAGAATGCAGTTATAAATGTAGTGTCAGAGCAGCCTGTTAAGGATGGCAGTAGCATAAAACGTGATTGCACCGTGATTCTGGGCCGAGGCACTAAGTGTATGAAGCATGACCTTCGCTTAATCGAAACCGAGGACACCAAGGCAATCCCATTATCATCCTAACGAATGACTTCGATATCTCTGCAGAGGAAGCCAGCGACATTTACCGGTGCCGGTGGCAGATTGAGCTTTTCTTCAAGTGGATCAAGCAGCATCTCAAAGTTAAACATTTTTACGGTTGTAGTGCTCAAGCCGTAGAAAATCAGCTTTACATTGCCTTATCACCTTTTGTCTGTTAAGTTTAATCAAAGCTGAGAATGACTACAAAGGATCGTTATTAGAGCTTACAAGGCTGTTGATGGCATGTCAGCATCTTCCCTTCCAAGAGTTCTTGAATAGGTTGCGACGAAAACCTACTCGAACCTCTCGGGGGCGTGTTAGACCAAAGCATGAATTGATTTTTGCGCAGACGTATCACCAAGTGATGGCTGGAGATGTAGATTTCCTGTACGACGAGACTTATGACCCAATAATTTTATAATATTCAAAAAATGTGGAAAAGGACTACCCTCTATAGCCTTTAGTCCTTTTTTCCATAGGGTAAGATTCTTCTGTCTGAATATTCTGACTTATAGCAAACAGACGTCTGTTTGCGTAGCTTGACAAACAAGCTCAGGTTTTATGCAACGCTAGTGATTTGATATACTCTTGTACAGGCAATGCAATCACTCTTTTCATCCCCCTTGGCAAATTAGCTCTTTACCTTAGGAGAATATGATATTGTGGTAGCGTTGCCCTTTTTTTATTTTAGAAACTCTAAAATTTTCATTGCCGTTTTCTCAAATTCTATTATGCCAAAAACAGCTAGATCTTTGCACCCAGAGAGATGGTCTAAAAATATTAGAGATTGGAAATTACCAAGTTATGTATCACTAACCCCCATTAAAGAAGATGAATATAAAAAGTTAACTCAGCTTGGAGTATTAAAAAGTTCGTACATTTAAAAGATGACACGACAACTTACTTGACAAATACCGCTTTCATGTCTGGCGAACTCAATTACTTCAACTTAATTAAATGCGAACATAGTGTATCGAACAAAGCTAGAAGAATTTCCTTTTCTTTATAAAAAGCTAAGTAGAGAGTTTCAGCGATATTTTTAATACATTGTTTGTCTTTAGTTATATTGTATTTGATTGCCGTCATATAACATATGTTTAACATCTTAACGATATCCTTGCCCATAGCAGTGAGTTTTGAGTCAAAGGAAATATTAAAGAATTTAATTAACGTGGAAAGATCCTTTTGGAGTTTTGTTCGATAATCGTATAACTTTTTAATATATAAAGCGTACTGATATTCTGTAGAATAATATTTCTCGTCATTTAAAATATTGTTTGAAACCGTTAATAACGCATTGTAACATGACCAATAGCCATGAAATGACTTACCATGTTCTAATTCGTCTATAAAAGTTTTATGTACTTTATAAGACTCGGAACAAATATACATGACATCTTTATAGAAACTACATAAATTATAATCTACATTATACTGTGTATTTGCAGTTATTAAAGTAATAGGCATTAGATATTCCCTACGATATAAATTTTCCGATAAACAGTCAAGTGAGATATCGTCTAAAATCGAATAAGCAACTTCTAAATCGTTATATGTGATATAGGCTATATTCCATTTTAGCCCATCAAGTATGGGCGACTGAAAAGCTTGTCGGTCGTCATCATAACCACAAACTAATATTTCGTGAATGTATCCAGGTAGTTTATCTCTAAGATAGCCATATTCACATTCGACTAAGACGTAAATTCCTTTATCAATCTGTCTTTTAATAAAAGGCACTAGCTGCTCCGGAAGAATTTCTTCGCGGAATAATCCTTTTATATTAAGAACAGGACTATAACAATTATACTGGTCGTACTTTTGCCCATTCACACCGTAAAATAACTCAAGGTGTTCATCAGCAAAAAGGTGATTGTAATGTTGTATAGTCCAATTTGTTAGGTTAGGGTAAGCCTCGATAATTGCAAAGCGGTAAAAACTCCAACATTCGGTAGTAATTGAACAATTTATTTTTAGAGGTAAATATTTCTCCATTATTATTCTTTCCTTTTTAGTTATTATAGGACCCTTATTTTAATTTAAAGAAATCCAAGCAATCTGTATATTATAAACCATATCGCTCAGCCTGGACTTTAAACATATGCGAATATTCTCCGCCAAGAGCCATTAACTCATTATGTGTACCCTTTTCAACAACTTGTCCATTCTTTATATGATAAATTTTATCCATATTTTTGACTAAAGATAATCTGTGGGATACAACAATTAATGTTTTGTTAGCCGCTAAACCGTCAATTATATCAAATAAATCTTTTTCTGCCAGAGGATCGAGCGCTGCTGTAGGTTCATCCATGATAATAATTCCTGCATTGTGATATAATGAACGGGCTATGGCAACTTTTTGACACTGTCCCCCTGATAAATTCACTCCTTCGCTGTCAAATTCAGTTGATAAACTTATTGACAAATCATTGTTCAAGCTATTGACTAACGTCTCTAGTCCAGATTTAATTATTGCTTCTCTAATTTTGTTGTAATTAACTTTATTATTAATTAGTGTTATGTTGTCCCTTAAACTAAATGCATAACATTGATAGTCTTGATAAATAGCACTGATTGAATCATACAAATTGCTAACATTAATTTCTTTGTAAGGTATTTCATCAATATATAATTCGCCACACTCTGGATCATAAAGACGCATGATCAATTTCAGAAGTGTTGACTTACCAGCTCCATTTTCCCCAACAAAAGCTATTTTCTGTCCCTTTCCTATTTCAATATTTATATTCTTAAGAACTCCTTTTTTATTTGGATAACTGAAGCTGACATTGCGAATGCTTATAGAATGGGGTTCGTTAGTTTTAATGAAGTTTTTCCCCACATTGTCGTAAAGACTGGATTGGTAATTTATGATACTTAGGTAATCGTCTATAAACAAAGCGTGTTGGCGAAATTGTGGAATAATGTTTGACATCATTAACATATTTCCACTTAAATTACTTATGGCATTAATACTAGATACAAAATCGCCAACACCAATAAACCCTTTTAATATCTTAAGTCCCAAATATATACTGGATAAACCAATATTTATAAAATTGAACAACCAGCTTGCAATAATGGCGACTAAAGCAATTATTGTTCCTTGCTTCTTTATAACTTCGTTTAGATTTGTATTACGACTAGTATATGCATCGCTCAGTATATCGTTAATTATTGTTGTTCTAATGTCTTTTGAATACTGTGGCAAATAGTATATCCTTTTTATGTAATCAATAAATCGATTTATTTCCCTTTTGTCATTCTCGTATTTATATACTTTTTTAGTATTCATGATGTTTCCCCAAAAAGTTACCCCTGTACCTACTAAAGCGATGAATATCGTTATTGGACTGATATAAGCCAGAACGGATAATAAAACGATCGCTTGTAACGTTATGCTTAAAAATCCTCTTAATGTTCCTAACATTTCGATCGCACGATTATCAGCTTCATTTATGGCGCGCGCATACTTTTTGTAAAATTCTGATTGCTCACATTGGTATAGGTCAATGTTAGATACCTTTCTATATAAATTTAGGCTTATATTTTGCTTAATTTTATTATCATATATTGGGAAAACTACCGTGTGGAAAAAGTTATCAATACACTGGTAAATTAGCAAATATCCTATACGAATACCTACAATGGTGATAAAATAACTAAAGGGCTTCTGGTTAGTTAAGCCGTCTATTGCAAACTTAAAGAAAAAAGTTGTAACAAAGACATTTATAGCATCAGCTACTGATAATACCAAAATCAGTGCTATCCTTGTTTTACTGATACTCCATATCAACCTATACATATACATACAATTATTGTAAACATAGTTTTTTTTCATTAGTATCTCACACCCTATTTTTAATTGCCTACCTTAGTTTCAACCTGTTATCCTTACAAGATTTTGTAAAACCTTGGTATCAATTGCAGTGGGTTCATCATTCCTGTGTCACCTTGGGTTTCGGTATTGGGATTGAGTGATGTGTTCTATAGGCGGTTCAATTTATGGCGGAGTGGCCACTCCGCCATAAATCAATTATCATAGACAACTTTAACTACACCCACTGATACAATTTGACGAATAAGATGTACAACCAGGATTTACACATTCATAGTTGTAAAGTTTCACCTTTTTTTTCGCCATAGGTATCTTTTTAACCAACTTCTTCATTTTTTCACCTCCTTAACGATTTTTTGATAATAGACATCTAGCGGGCGCCCTCATAATTATGATTCCACTGCGGAAAGTCTATTTATGAATTAGATTTAAAGGATTATGCACTGCTTTCGTAGAATTATACAGTAGATGACAATGTGGGAGGCAGTGCAAATGTTTCGAGAGAATAAAGAGCATCTTAATAAATCAATGTTTTGCACAATTGATAGCATGGACCCCCGTTATGCTAAGGAAATAGAAGAAAGCTGGGCTGGACTTTTTTACAAACATGTATTCTGTTCTATCGATGAAAAACTATTTGAACCCTTATATAGCAAAGATATGGGTTGTCCTAATACTCCAGTTAACATTCTTGTAGGTTTAGAAATTATTAAACATACAGGAACTATACTGATGAACAGCTTTTCGGAGCTCTTTGCTCTGATTATAAAGTAAATTACGCTCTAGGAATAAGAGAGTTAGGCTCATTCTACATTGGTGACCGTACAGTTTATGATTTTAGAGAGAGACTACTAGCTTATACTTTAAGTAATCCAGAAAAAGGAACCATTATTTTTCAACTTTTTAAGGAGCTCACCGATAACTTTGCAAACTTACTAGGTATTAGCAAACAAGAACTGCGTATGGATTCTACAATGATTGAGCCAAACATAAAAAAGGCTGGGCGTCTTGCTTTAGCTTTTGATGTTCTTCGTCAAGCTGTAAAAGTTATTCCTAATGCTAAACGTACAGATTCATTAAATGAGGTCTTAGAACCTAGATTTAAAACTCGTATTCTTTACCGTGTTGAATCAGAAAAGCTTACTTCTAATCTAGATTATCTGCTTCAACTAGCAGATCAAGCTCTAAAAATTGCTAATAGGTTACCAGAAGTAGCTGTTACAGAAGAAATTCAAATTCTCATGAGATTCTTAGAAGAACAAACGATCTTTGATGAGAAAACGAAAAAACTAAAAGCAAAACAAGCGTTTACAATAAGTGCAAGCTCTTTGCAGTCAGCATATGATCCTGATGCTACTTATCGTGATAAAAGGGGTAAAAAATCGTCTGGTTATAGCGTTAATGTCACACAGAGACTTGTGGTGAAGATAATCCTATTCAATTGATTGTTGATTACATGGTCGAGAAAAATACTATTTCAGATACAGAATTCCTAAAAAAGGCTCTTCCTAACATAGATAATAAAACTACAGTGTACCTAGATGGAGGCTATTCCTCAACAGAATTATGGCAAGAGGCTAAATCAAAGAATGTTGACCTTCTGTTTACGGATATGACTGGTAGTAAGCCAGATCCAGATAAACTTCCACTGTCATCATTTGATGTAGTTACAAAAGAGAATGAAGAAACCATACTAAGCTGCCCTGCTGGACATAAACCCTTATACTGCTATTTTAACGAAGACTCTTATTCAGCTAGATTTGATATTCATATTTGCGAAGCTTGTCCTATGAATTCTCAATGCCCAACTAAGCTAAATAAACGCTACGGCATACTTAAGTTTAGTAAAAAATCTTATATCACTTCACTTGTTAGAGCAGAATGCTTTGACCGTGAAGTATTGTTAAAAAGTCTTTCTAAAAGAGCTGGTGTGGAAGGATGCATATCTGGACTTAAGGTAGGTCAATAATTAGCTCAACTCCCAGTGAGGGGAAAACTAAAGATTGATTATTATACTGAACTTAAAATGATCGCTGCTAATGTAAAACGACTAATTAGAGGCGTAAAAATCATGCTTGAAAAAGGTATACCTATTCACCAAGAGCGAAGTGCGACCATTTATAGTACTTAAAGGATAAAATGAGTAGTTTATACCGGTTAATTAACCGGTATAGGAGGAGTTCTATGCAATGATAGGAAAAATGTGATGGTTTGCGACAATATATTGGTTTTTTGCTTGTATAAATTTACTTTCGTAAATGAACCGAGGAAGAACCGACTATTTTCGCAGTGGAATCAATTATAAGTGATGTTATTTTTGTTCGAGTTTACCATGATATAGGTTTAATACAATCGTTTTAATATTTTCTAATGACGACATTGTATCAAAAGTTAAATATTCGTCAGGAATTTCAATATCAAATTCTTCTTCCAAAGCAACTATCGTGCTTACAAATCTTAATGAGTCTATTTCTTCAAATGTACCATCGTCGTTAATCAATACACCATTATTCTCTATACACTCTCTAATTCTTTCCTCTATATTCATAGCAAATTACTCACATCCTTTACAAAATAGGAGTATTTGGACAAGTACTCTAGATATAAATCAACATATTCTTTCATTCCTGCGCACACAAAATTACCTTCGCCATCAAAATTGTTTAGATTACAATATATCCCCATGCATGTTGGGTATATATCACATTTATTACATTCACTATATGTATAATGTGCTTTTCTTTCAGTCCAGAATTTAAATTTTCTATCATCCAAGATTAGTTTGCCATTTTCAAGAAACCCGACATTGTTCTTTTCGTCATCAAATGCAACTGTGCATTTATAAACCAAGCCATCAGAACCAATGACTATAGAGTTCTTCGCAGATGCATAACAAATATTTCCATACCTTGTTAATTGAAGTCTATTAGTTCCAAAACGCATATTACGATTTGTATTTTTTCCCAACAAGTCTTTGAGTACAGATTGCTCGCAAAAGGTACAATCTTTCTCTCTTTCACCCAATTTCCAAGCTAACTTCCAAAGGGCTTCGAATCTTTCATCTTCGCCAAAATTATCTTCGACTATTTTTATATATTCATCAAACCATGGCAACACTTCTGGGGTAATATTGCATCTTATTATAATGTTAAAAAACCTAGAATTGATATTATTTTTAATCGAGAGCAGGTTCTCTAAAATTTTTGAGTATGTGGGATATCCATTTAACAATTTCCTTTGCTTATTGTGTATCTCCTCAGTTCCATCAATTGTGATTTGAAACTTCACAACATTATTTTTCTTGAACATTTGCTTAAACATGTTCAAATCTAAGAGGTATGCATTAGTTGTCATAGATGCAATATAAGGTTTTTTATTCTGGCGACATATTTCTTTGAAACTCCTTGTTAATCGATTAATAACATCAGCAGCTAGAAGAGGCTCGCCCCCAAACCATTCCACTCTAAGTCCACCGTAGTTCTTAATTTCCGAAGTTACATATTCTATAATACTATTCTGGACTTCCACAGACATACTAGGTTTGTCATAATTCTCGTAACAATACGAGCATCTAAAGTTACATTTTTCCGTGGGTAAAATAACCAAATGCATAAAACTTTTATCTTTTATAAAATGGCTATATAAATCTTCATATAGATCTGCTCCAATATCATCATCCAATATTAAGTCGAGACCCCTTAAGAAATCCATTTCCGAGGTCGAATGCTTATCAGAATATAAGCATCTCAACATTTTATCTCTTTTGAGCTTATTAACTTTGTAAATATGATTATTTAGGGAATCCAATATAACTAGAGATCCATCCTGAGTTGTTGTTAGATGTAAATAAGTCGATATTCGCGACATATTCATTCACTCCCAAAAAAATTTACTATCTGACCCACAAGCTCAACAATATCCGTTGTTCCAATTGTATATATTGGTAACCGAAACTGCTTCCTAATTCTTTCTTTTAGCCTATTAATTTCAGATTGACTCATTCTGCGACTTTTAAATGGTAATCCACTTAACGTTTGCTCTCTAACAATGGGTAATATTGCCAATGCAATGACTTTTCCCTGCCCCATACTGTTTAAATAGCGAATCGTGCGCCCAATATATTCAGATTCATCAAAAGCATTGATACAAAGAATAAAAACATCTGGGTTTGTACCCAATAAAAACCCGTATTGGCTAATAGCAAACTGATTTAAATTAGAATTATCATAATGAATTGTTCCTGATTGACAGCCCACGATTACAATATCTTTTTCTTTCTTTTCAATTTGCCACATTTGATCATTTAAACAAGTGATATATTCATATAGGTTTAGGTCAACTGTTGAATTATAACCCATGGGAAAAACAAAATCCGCTCCAAACAAATATCCTGACGGTTCAGTCATGATGCTACCTACTTTATATCCTAGCTTTTTTAGCGATCTGATTAATTCCATTTGTAACGAAAACTTCCCCTGTTTGGAACTAGTTCCGAATACCCCCACACATGGCAAAGAAATTTTTCTCAATTTGGAATACGCATACTCTGGTAAATCATAACGATTTATTTTAGGATAAAAAATACTAGTAGAATTACCCGTGTCAGTTGGATCAAATGAATATACATTTTTGCCATATGTCACTGCCTTATGAAATAAATCTTTTTTTATGTTCTCCCCTGTAATGGATTCGAACTCCTTAATATGAGATAAAACGACTGTATCAAAATCACTGTCCCAACCTATTTCTTCAAACGGTTTGATTTCGATGTTATTTATAACTTTTCCAACATGACCTTTCAACCTAAAATCAAATACACCAAGTAATTCAAAAGTCAAACAATCATTATATCGGATTATAGCGTCGACTTCTTTGTTATATGGCAATATAATAGCTTTATTAATCTTAAAATTTGGTGAATAAGAATGTAATTGATTGCTCTTGGTGACAGCCAATCCTTTTAAAAGCTTACAAAAATCTATCTCGCATTCGCTGATACCTTTATCGATAAAATTCGATAGCATCCCAGTTATTTCCGCGCATGCAAAACTATTCCCAGTTAAAATTACTTTTTTATTATGTATCCATGTAGTACGATAGTATTTTTGAGGTACAAGCACGTTAACAATACTATTATTTTGTACTTGAATCTCGTGTATAGAATAATCATTAACTACATCAACACCTATAACGCTACTTAAACTAGCGGGATATGATATAGCGCCATCGTTATCAAATGCAGAAACAAGCATAATTCCTTTTAAAAATAAGCAATCGCAGATTTGGCTCAACTTTTTATAGTTATCAATATAAGTTACTCCGCAACTCATATTAACAACATCAACCGTACATTCCACCATAATAAATTCTAAAACAGAAATTAACTTTTCTAGATTTGTAGAGATTTCATCTTCACAGATTTGAAATATGATCAAATCTGCAGTTGGGTTTTTTCTATGGATTATATTTGTTACTGCTGTTCCGTGGCCATTGGTATCTACCGCCCTTGAGCGTATAACAGTATTGTTGTCATCTACTATAAATTGCATTTTTATATTCGGATATAACGCTTTGTCATCTATTCCTGTATCAATTATTGCTATTTTCAATATATCACCCCCCGAAAAAGAACAGTTTACTTTTACAAACTTGAGTTTTGACTACATAGGATGATCTAGAAAAAGGATTGTGTCCGTATAATTGTGTAAAAGGGAAATTAAAAGGGCCATTATCTTAGTC